>ENA-OPBN01001315-OPBN01001315.1-human-gut-metagenome-genome-assembly--contig:-NODE-1315-length-11901-cov-4.635995_pt1 | contig 11901 bp, 9 predicted proteins | sample MGYA00241068_ERZ501452 | MGnify/ENA primary metagenome ERZ501452 (study PRJEB25962, sample SAMEA2042507) | human gut metagenome | biome: human gut; feature: human-associated habitat; material: faeces... | reverse complement strand
TGGTAAAGTAGCCGTTGCCATCGCCTACCACAGTGCCGTCGCTCTCGGTCACAAAGAACTGCACGTCGGACAAGGGTTCGCGGGTGAAAGCGTCAATCTTTTTGATCAGCAGGCTGCCTTTGGGAGAATTCCCAAAATACAACTCCACCACATCTTGGTCATTGCCGCTGATGTAGGCGGTCTGGGGTGCTGTGTCGATTACATGGCCGCTGTCACTGGCCAGTTCCTCGACTATGTAAGTGCCGGCCTCCAGTCCTGTGACTGTGAAAGAGCCATTCACACTGGTCTTATAGGTTCCAATAACTGTCCCACCGGTACCGGAGGTGCCACTCAGGTATTTAACCTGAAATACGGCACCTTCAACCGCTTCGCCAGTCACAGAATCATATTTGTAGACAATCAGTGCGGAGAGAGGGGTATTCTCAAAGGTTAAGGTCTTAGAAGCCCCGGCCTCAATGAAGCATTCCTGGGTAGCCGGCTCTTTGATCTGATAGCCGGAGGCCGGCTCTAGTTCCGTAACCTTGTACCAGCCGTCCTTGACGTTTTCAAGGAAAATCTGGCCGTTCTCATCGGTAAAGTAGGTACCCAGGTCGTTCAGTTCACCGGTTTCGGTGGAGTTAGACGCATACCAGATTTGAAACTTTGCCCCCTTGATGGGATTTCCGGTGATGCTGTCGATCTTTTCGATGGTCAGCGAGGGTTTTTTGTGGTTCACAAAATAGAGATCGCTGTCCTTGTTTGGATAGAGCGTGATAAGTTGGCTGGGGGCATCCAGTAGATAGGGTTCGGGGACATACTTTTCGGTTACTTCATACACAATGGGCAGCAGATGCTCCAGCGTGGCCGTGCCATCCGATCCGGTTTTGACTTCGGTGACAGTACTGCCGTCAGCCGCTTTGGCCGTAAAAACGACGCCCTCTACCGGCTCTCCGGTATCGGCGTCGTTTTTATGGATGGTCAGGGACGGACGGCGGTCATTCTCCAGAACAATGGTACTGGTCTGCCCAGGGAAGAGCTCCACATGATGCTCGGTAGGATCCAGCAGATGATCCCCCAATGTGGCCGTCTCACGGATGGAGTAAACGCCAGGCTCCAGGTCGGAGATCAGGATCTCTCCCTGTTCATTGGTCGTGCGATCCAGGTAGTGGGCGCCATCCTCAATTTTGGCGATACGGAAGGTGACGCCAGCCAGTCGGGCGCCGTCCGAACTCAGTTTGATGAGGTGTAGGGAGGGCTTGATGGAGTTGGTGAACACAAAACGGGCTGTCTCGTTGGCCTCCAGCTGGATGATGCGCTGAGCTTGGTCGATGATGTAGCCGGGACACTCCAGCTCCGTCACCACATAAGCCCCCGGCTCCAGCTCAGACAGGTCGATTTCGCCGTTCTGGTCGGTGGTGAACTCTGCTGGGCCAAAGCTGCCGGCCACAGCCTCAATGCTGAATTTGGCGTTGGGGATCACCTTGGATGGATCCGCGCTGTCCACCTTGACCAGCCAGATCCCGGGCTTCTGGTCGTTAAAAAAGTAGAGCTCCTTAATACTGTCTCCGGCCTTCAGTTCAATTTCCTGCGGGGTGGAATCCGCCAGATGTCCACTGTCCCCAGTGTCCACCTCTTGGACGCGGTAGGTGCCCGGCCGGCAGTCCGTGAGCAGGATTTCTCCCAAAGCGTCTGTCTCATAGTCCCCCAGCAACTCCCCATCCCGCCAAATACGGAAGGTGACGCCGGGCATGGTCTCATGGCTCTCTCGGTCGTACTTGATAATCTTCAGGCCGGGCAGGGCCTCGTTCTTCAGGGTGTAGGTGACGCAGTCTCCTGCCACCACAGTGGTGGTATAGGTCTGGGAATCCCGCTGCCACCCCTCTGGAGCGGACAGTTCCCGGATTTCGTATGCCCCCGGCTTCAGCTCCGTGAAGGTATAGGAACCGCCGGTGCCGGTGGTACCGGTATAGGTCGCGCCGCTCTCAATGTGCTTGATCTGAATCCGTGCCCCGGCCAGGCTGGCCCCGGTGGAAGCGTCGATCTTCTCGATACGCAGGTCGCCGTAGGGTTCATTTTCAAAGTCCACCTCGGCGGTTTCCCCGTACTTCACGGTGACCTGTTTGACCGGCTCCTCGTCCAGCAGATGATACTCCGGGGGTACCCGCTCATAGATGGTGTAATTGCCCACTTCTGTGAGAGGGATGGTGATGGAACCGGACTCCGGCGTGGTGTAGACGCCGATGGTGTCCCCGTCCGGGCCCACCACCTCGAAGGTGGCACCGGAGAGGGTGACAGTAGTGCCCGCCTCATACTTGGTGATCTTGAGGGCGGTTTCGCTGGGAGGGGGCGTAGGCTCGTCTGGGTCATCCGGCTCGTCGGTATCCGAATAGTTAGAGATGGCGTTTCGCAGCAGGCTGACCTTGGGATCCGTGTCGCAGAGGTAACTCTGGAGGTTGCCGTACTGGTCAACCTCCTGGCAAAGCGCGTAAAATACGACATACTGGTACACATCGGCTGAGAGGGAGAGCTGGACACTGCCGCTCTGGCCCGCTACGCAGTCCTCTGGGTAGAGCACCTTGAAGGTCCCCTTGTAGCCGTCTCCGGTATTGGAGACCTTGACCTGGGTAATATCCTGGTTGTTCTCATCCACAATACGGGCGCCCTCCGGTACGTCCGTCCCATCCTGGAACGATACATTAACAGCCTGTCCGTCCACCCAGGTCGGAGAAGTGACAGTAAATACCTGCTGGCGATAGGCGGCCCCATCAATGGTGACGGGGTAGGCTGCCTCCTGATCTGGGGAGGTGGTGAGCTGGGGCTCTGCCACACTGGTCCATGTGGTACCCTGAGTATAGATTTTGACCGCGGCATTGAGAATGCTTTCCCCAATCTCCCTCTCCGGGCCGGTAAGTCCGGGGGCTACGGTGACGTCGCTGATGTCCCACTCGGGGATCAGGTAACACCACAGGGCAATCTTGCCGGCGTAAAATGCCTGGTACTTGTTGGTCAGACCCAACTCCGCCAGGGAGCGGTGGGGGTACATGTTGGCCACCAGGCCCACCACTTTAGAGTCTGACGCTTTCTCCTCCGCCAGATAGCGGATGCTCTCCCCTTCAGGAACCGTCTGTGGTACGCCGTACTGGTCTGGCGTTACACAATAGGCTGGGATTTCCTGCGTCTCCCCGACGCTGTTGCGGTAGAGAAAGTAGGTATACGACTGGGTCTGCACCCTGCCGTTGACGGCCAGATAATTCATGGAGTAGCCGCCGCTGTAAATGTTGACCTCACCCAGGGCCTCCTCCGGGGTGGAGGCGGCACCCGCCGGCAGGATCAGCAGGGACAGGGCCACCGCCAGGGTGAGCATCAGGCTGATGATTCGTTTCATTTGCAAACTTCCCTCCTAAGCAAAAAGCGGGAGGCTTGCCGCCTCCCGCCGGTTTGTCTGGGACGCTGTTAGGTCACGTCCCTCTGATATTATATTCGGTATAGAGATATTTCCCGTCGTGGTACACATCCCAGGCTTCCACCTCGAACCGGGCCCCCGGCGCGGAGCAGAATACTTGGGTAAGCTGGTCTTCCTGCCAGGGCCAGAACATCTGCACCGCGTTCTGTGCAGAGATGCCCAGGTGCAGGTTGAGAGCGGGGGCACCATCCGCCCACAGCTCTGGACAGTTCACTGCGGCGTTGTAGATGGTGTACTCCATCCGCCGGGTCTCATAGAGGTTTCGAATGTGCAGGTTGTCCCCATATTCACTTTGAAACCGACGCACCTCCGCCTTCGGCAACTCCAGCTCCGGGAAGCGCGTCTGGTCATAGGCGGGCAGGGGTTCCGGCTCCTCCCACAGACGCAGATCCGTGATCTCATAGGTGGTGCCGTCATCGCAGAGCACCTTGTCCCCCTCCTTCAGCCGGAGGGGCTCGTCCGACTGGGGGACGGTGACCACCCCGGAGGGGGCGGACACCGCACTTTCCTCTGTGTAAGGGGAGCTGGTGTCTACCAGGACACGGTTGGCGCCCTGGTCATACGCCACGCCGAAGTCTACCGCCCGGCCGACGTCCCGGAGCTGCACATAGTTGTGGCCATGGATGACATACGCTTCCAGATCCACCTGCTTGCCGTCTATATAGAAGGTCTGGGTGCTTGGGGCTGCAGTGAGGGCAGCCACCCCCGCCGACGCGGGCCCCACCAGTGCTGCGCCTATCAAGGTACCTGCCAATACCGCCGGAATAAGCTGTTTCCTTTTCATACGGTTGACCTCCTTCTTTCCTCTGCTGTCCTTGTGTTCCTTACAGCAACAACATACCGGAAATCTGGGGAAAAGTCTATAGCAAAGGGGGGGCCCGGTGGAGAAAATGAGCCCGCAAAACAAAGCAGGTTACACAACCTCCGCCGCCTGCACCTGCCAGCGGTAGGTCCTCTGGTTACGCACGCAGGTGTAGAGAGTGAGCTTGTTCTCGTTGGAAGGGGCGGTGCCGCTGGTATCCGTCTCCTTGACCTTCTGCACACTGGTGACCTCATAGGTGCGGACACCCAGCTTGGTGGTCCAGGTGATGGTATCTCCCCGCTCCAGGGTGTGGAGATCTCCAAAGTCGTCCCGCACCCCCCGGTTGTGTCCGGCGATGGCGCAGTTTCCATCCCAGATGCTGGTGCCTTTGAAATGTCCCGCGCCCTTCATGAGCGTGGAGCTGTCTGTACCCTCATAGACCCGCACACTCAGGCCGATGGCGGGGATTTTTAAGGTACCCAGGTATCCGCCGGAGTAGTAGAGGTCCGAGGCCACCGGGGTATAGCCCAAGGTGCCGCCAGATTCCGTCTCCTGCTCCGGTTCCGCGGGGACGGCGGTGAAGGTGTCCACAGAAGGCGGGAACACAACGGGCATCCCGCTGCCGTTGACGGCGCCCACTGCCATGCCCTCCGGGGCCAGATTGGGGGTACGCCAGGTTCCGGTGATCATGCTATCCGCACTGGCGCTTCCGAAGCCCGGCGGGATGAGGGCGGCATTCTTGCTGATGTCCTCGTTTTTCAGGGCCCCGCCGTCTGCCGTGTGTACCACCTCCACCGAGGTGGGCTTGCCGTAGTCCGGCCCCTCTGGCGCGTCAATGGCGTAATCTAAAGCACCCGCCGGGGTAGCCAGGGCCGCCGCCAGGCAGGCGGCCAGGCACAGGGTGGCCAGCTTCTTCACTCCGAATCCTCCTTGTTCTCCCGGCGCCGCTTGACGAACAGGCAGGCTCCAATCACGCCGCCCACAGCAAAGACCACGCCCAGCGGGAGCAGGATGGCCGCCCAGTTGAACTGGGCCAGGCCATCCCCAGACTCCTCCATGGGTACGGCGGGCTCCAGGGGCTCCCCCTCAAAAATTGCAACGTAACGCACCCGGTTCAGGGCGATGCGGCTGACGGTGCCGGTGTAGTCCGCCGTGACAGTATAGCCGGTGACATAACTGCTGGTGGCGGTGCCGGTGTAGGTGGCCACGGCGGTGTAACAGTCCCCCAGGTTGTAACCGGCCACGCTGGCGGTGTTGTCCGTCCGCCAGTCAATATTCTGGAGGGTGAGGTTGCGCCCGTCCTCCTCAATGCTCTTGGGGATGCTGGCGGTATCCTGGCTGGCCAGGTTGGGATAGGAGCGGGTGGCGGACACCTCCCGGGTGGAGCTGCCGTAGCCCGCCGCTTCCACCTGGACAGTGTCCAGCTGGAGGGACAGGGTGCCGGACAGTCCGTCCTCCGTGACGAACTCCTTCTCCTGGGGCAGCAGGGCCAGGACGGATTCCATATCCTTGCTTTTACTCTCCAACGATACCGTCTCCGTGTGCGGACGGCTCTCATGCTCCGGCAGCTCCTGCTGGAGCAGGTCTGTCAGGGTGTAGTGGAAGCCGTCCTGCTCGAAGTCCGACCGGGGGATACCGGCAGGGTTTTGCTCCGGGGAGAGATCATAGACCTTGCGGATCTCCGTCCCGTCCTCACTGCGTGTGACGGAGGTGGGATAGCAGACCTGCACCTCGGGTTCTTCAGGGAAGGGCTCCGCTGCCAGGGCGGTGGGGAGCAGCGCCGCAGCCACGAGCAGGCCAGCGGCGCATCTCAGAATGGTGCGTTTCACGATGGGGTTCCTCCTATTACAATGTATTTACGGTCTAAGGCACGGCAGCCAGCCGTGTCTTTTTCCGCATCGTTGCCAAAGCTGTTAGAATGAGAGAGTCTTGGCCTGATGTGTTCCTCCAAGGACCATAGCGTCCGTAGTGAAGTCCGTCAGCCAGCCTCTCATTCGCAGCGTTCGATTTATGCAGGTTGAGCCACCTCCTTGGTGCGCCCGTGTCATCAAATAGATTGGATCGGCAATGGTGGAATGGCTGGTCGCCAAAACAAATCCATGATGAGGAGCGATCAATATGAACAATGTTGCAGGGATCGATGTTTCCAAAGGAAAGAGCATGGTGTCTGTCCTCCGTCCTTTTGGAGAAGTGGTAGCAAAACCATTTTCTATTGGTCACACCGGCAGCGAACTCAAGGAGCTGGCAGACTACTTGAAAAGCCTGGACGGTGAGACACGGGTAGTCATGGAGCACACCGGACGGTACTATGAGCCAGTAGCCCGCTTTCTTCATGATGAGGGCGTCTTCGTCAGTGCAGTCAATCCGAAGCTCATCAAGGACTACGGAAATAACACCCTGCGCAAAGTGAAAACAGACAAGGCGGATTCCCGCAAGATTGCCCGGTACGGTATTGACAACTGGGCAGAATTGCGCCAACATACACCCATGGATACGATTCGAATGCAACTGAAAACACTGAACCGGCAGCAGAGTCTATACACCAAGACTAAGACGATGATGAAAAATAACCTCATCGCCCTTCTTGACCAGACCTATCCCGGTGTCAACGCCCTATTTGACAGCCCTGTCCGTGAGGACGGCAGCCAGAAGTGGGTGGACTTTGCCACGACCTTTTGGCATGTGGACTGTGTGCGGAACATGAGCCTCACTGCCTTTGCCGAGCGTTACCGCAAGTGGTGTAAACGGCATGGCTACAACTTCAGCCAGAGCAAAGCCGTTGAGGTCCACGCCGGAGCACAGGACCTGATCGCCATGCTCCCCAGGGACGCCCTGACCAAAACCATGGTCCGGCAGGCCATTGATGCGCTGAACGCTATCTCTGCCTCTATGGAACGGCTCAAGGCTGAAATGCAGGCCCTGGCAGCGCAGCTCCCGGAATATCCCGTCGTCATGGCCATGCACGGCGTAGGCGATTCTCTTGGCCCTCAGCTCATGGCGGAGCTCGGGGATGTGACCCGGTTTACCCACCGAAACGCCATTACCGCTTTCGCGGGTGTTGACCCTGGCGCTGACCAGTCCGGCACTCACGAGGCCAAAAGTACGAGGGTTTCCAAAAGCGGGGCGCCGGAGCTGCGCCGCGCCTTATTCCTGGTTATGGACTGCCTACTGAAAACACAGCCCCAGGATGATCCAGTGTACCGTTTCATGGACAAGAAACGAGCCGAGGGCAAACCCTATCTGGTTTACATGACAGCCGGCGCCAACAAGTTCCTGCGCATCTACTATGGCAGAGTAAAAGAATATCTGGCATCCTTGGAGGGAAATTAAGGAAGCATCCTTCCTTGTTGGGGAACGATACTGCATTTACGCTAAAAACATCTTATGACAGAAAGAGAGCGATTAAGATGTTTTTAGACAATTTATCCACCTCCGTCCTCAAATTATGTGATACTCGAAGACTCAGCTATGAAGCCGCCTCGGAACGATGCGACCTCAGCTCCAGATACTTCGCTGACATTGCCCGGGGCAAGACTGCGCCTACGATCCTGACGCTGGAAAAGCTCTGCGTTGGTTTTGATCTGACGCCAAATGACCTGTTGATCCCCTCAGAACTCTGGCGAGAGATGGCCTTCCGCGAACCAATGCCGGTTACACATATCCGCTGCTTTCACTTCTTTCACGGCCTGACTGGTTTCCCAGTTTGCCCCCAATGTGGGAGAACTCTCGAACGGGAATACCAGCCTTACTGTGACCGCTGCGGGCAATGCTTGGATTGGAAAGGTTTCTCCAAAGCAACGATTATCCTGCCTCAGAAATAATCCTTACTGCTACATACCTGCTAATCCGGCCAGCGTCCTTTACCTGCTGGCTGCTTTTGGCATGTCCTTTTCCCCTCCTCTCAATTTTTCTTCATTTCCCTATTGACTTTTTATTTGCAGACTTCACATATATATGACCGTTTAAAGCGAATCCTGACAAACTTTTTCACTTCTTTTTCCTTCTCTTTTTTCGCTCAGGAAATACTGTATATAGCTTTTCTCTGATTCGCTCCAGGCGTTTCTGACTGGCGTACACAGATATGCCAAACTCCTGTGCCACCTCCAGGTGGCTGGCACGGTCAAACACCAGTCGTTTCAGAAGTTGATATTCCTCCGGCGTAAGTACCCTTTCGACCTTCTCTATTACCGACTCCTCCTGCGGCTCAGGCTGCGCGGCCACAAGTTCCTCCGGGAGGTTACTCTCATCCGGGAAATCGGCATCCAGGGAGAGCAGACGGAGGAGATCTCTCCTTCTAGTTCGTTCGTTTTCTTTGAGCTTATTTTTTAGGGTGTTCATCAGCCAGCCGCCGGGGTTTTCATGCTTTGCAAACACATCAATACGGCGTAGTGCTTCATGGAAGGTATCCTGAACTACGTCCTTTGCCTGCTCTGGATCTCTGAGCACAGCATTGGCGTATATAAATAATTTTTTGAAGTGCAAGCGGTATAGACGCTCGACCAGCTCATTTTTATCAGGCATCATAGCAGCAATCACTTCCCATCGTCTTTAGTATATCATATTACGATCCCGATGGGAATTTTTCCTTCGGCTCAAACTCCTCAATGCAGACCCGGATCATTCTCTCGATTCCCTCCAAATACTCATCGGACTGGCCCGCCAGAAGCTGGTTGATGTTTGCCAACTGTGCCGCGGAGCTTTCCGTGCTCAATAGGGCATCAACACTTACATTGAGGACCTTTGCTGTGGCATAGAGCGTTTCTACCTTCATTTTCTTCTGACCCCGCTCCACTCTTGAGACAAAGGCGGTGCTGATCCCGATTTTTTCGGCCAGCGTTGCCTGTGTCAGCCCGGCCGCTTCGCGGTACCTTGCAATATTTTTGCCGATGATTTCTTCCAGTATTTTGTGGGCCATACTACCATCCTCCTGTTTGGTAAAATTATATTGCCCAAACTCACTCTAGTCGAAGCACCATTAGTTCCATTTCTATTAACTAATAAAATTTGCGAAATTATGTCAGAACAAACTATTTGGGGTCATATATAAATGAAGGTATCTTTTAAGGATATTTTATCTTGTCTATGGGGAGGGGATATGCCAAGGTTTAATACTATAACCTACTTATGAGGAGTGATAATCACAATACGTTTATATTTATTGGGTCTAGGCATCTATGCTTATGTATAGAGAGGACTCAAATGTCTCTTAAGTCACCATACCAAGTGAAAGTTGTGTTTATTTGAAAGGACGGGTAACAAGTCATGAAAAAGCGAATTTTTAGTGTGCTGGTTTGTTTGGCAGTCCTGGTATCTACAACCATGTTTCAAGTCGGAGCGTCGTATCAACCGACTGACGCACGCCAAGCTGAAATAGACGCCCTTATCGCCAAGACAGACAGTCATGTTTTAGAAGCTGAATCCATAAATACCTCAGAAGTTCTTCCCTTTATTCAGGCATCCGCTGTATACGAGCAGGACGACGGCACGCAGACTCCGGTAGATGTAGATCTTCAAATTCAAAAACTTGGTACACTTACTAGAGCTGCCGGAGGTGGAACACTATATGAAGTCAAAGCCTCCACTAAGAAAGAAGAGGGTTCCGCAGGTGGTGGCCGCAAAGTACAGGCAAACGCAACCCTCTACTGGATAGATAATCTTGGCCCAGTTAATGAGCTGTACCGGGTTAAAGGCGAGTGGATCAACTCTTTGTATGACACTGCCAATCCCGAAAGTGCTGGAGTACTTTACGGGGAGTTCCCCGCAAATGTCCCTGGCGATAGTTGTGTAGCTAAGCATCCTAACGCCATGTCTTTTGATTACTATGCTGATGACATTACCGGATATACTCTAGGCGTACAAACATCGATAAAGTGCGAAAAGAATGGAATCCTCTACCTTATTGTAACCAGTTCAATATTCTCGTAAGTTACTCAGGAGAATTATAGTACTATGAAACTTGTAGCTCCGATTATCAGGACAATCATTTTTGGGTGTATCAGTTGGTCCGTTCTATTTGCGACTAGGCTATTGATGCTACCATTTGATCTGTCTCCGTATGTTTGGCTACTCATACAGGCTGTTGTTTCGATAGTTGCAGGAGTTTTGGCGGGATTGTTATTGCGGGGGAAACTGTATTCTGCCCATCTTGAAATTAAAAGCCTATTGGTGACTTTACTGCCATACATAGTTACTTGGATTGCTATAACATTTTTCATTTTTGCGCTATCGATGGCCAGAATATACAATTGCTTACCTATGTCACACCTAATTATGTCTATTTCCGAATTTATGTCTCCCAGTAATCCAGATTCGCTCTATATACTTATCTCTATCTCATTATTCGATCCTACGGTACACGGTTTCTTAACTATCATGGGTGTAACCTTTCTTGCCAGTTGTATACAGTGGAGGACACCAAAGCAAGTCACAAAAAGTAACTGAGTACATATTAGGATCATCCTTGACAAATGTTGATGAGATGAGATGTGTTGGCCATTAAGTACTACATCCACAATGCGACCTATATATCTTTTTTAGAAAATGAAGATTTGTTGTTCTTTCTTCATGATTTGTAGTACAACTGTTCAAGATCAATAAATCCGTTAGGTGCATACTCTGGCACTACCACGTTGTTCTAACCGCTGGAACAATGGCGGAGCAGTGACTTCCTACCGTTTCGCCTCTCCACCACAATCTTCTAAAGGAGTCATTTTCCGCCGTATTCTGGACGAGCATTTTGAGGGCATTATCGCCCATGCCACCTTCAACATCTCTGCCGGCAGGATCGAAGGGATCAACAACAAAATCAAGACCCTGCGGCGCAAGGGTTATGGCTATCCAGACGATGATTACTTCTTCCTCAAGCTCTTCGATGTCAGCCGAAAGCCTTACATCAGGAATCCTTCATCCCACAATGTTTATGATTGACCCAAAATTTTCTTGGAATTATGTCAGAACTTGTTATGCCCGGTCATATATAAGTAGAAGCGCTTAAAAAGTCAACCCTTAGCATACCATAATGTTTTTAGGAAAGAAGGTGTCTCCCTTGGTTTAGTGTTATTTTTGTGAGTTTTCCGAATCAACGCATCCAAAGTCTATATTTTAAAAGGAGTATCATTATGAAAAGAGCTATTTCTATGATCATGGTACTTGTATTGGCCCTTTCTATGTGCGTGGTTGGCGCGTCCGCAGTTGAATCAGATGCGATATCTGAAACTTCCGCAACCGTTGGTAATGAGCGGGCTTCGTGGGGATACGTTAAAATTCGGTATGATCCAAACGGTGCATGGGGCGAAGGATCAATAAACACCTATGCCGGTACTGCATATTACATGTATGTAAAAGTCTATGCCACATACAGTAATGGCGATGCCGATGGCCCCAGCGATACCGCTTCTGGCTACAATAAGGAATCCGTGGTAACTGACAAGATTTATGAAAATGGCCCCTACCGCCAGTATTTTGTATCAGGAAAGATAAGAGATACATCCTCTTCTGGATATCAGTATGGCAACGAGGACTCCCCGCTGTTTAAATAATCTGTATCGGTTAGTTTCTAGATCAGAAATGATGTTGGTTTTTGAGTAATAGAAAGCACATATCGGTCGTGTCAAGATTTTTTCGCACTTTAGTTTGCAAGCTCTGGCATGAATGGAGT
>ENA-OPBN01001296-OPBN01001296.1-human-gut-metagenome-genome-assembly--contig:-NODE-1296-length-12176-cov-8.042241_pt1 | contig 12176 bp, 10 predicted proteins | sample MGYA00241068_ERZ501452 | MGnify/ENA primary metagenome ERZ501452 (study PRJEB25962, sample SAMEA2042507) | human gut metagenome | biome: human gut; feature: human-associated habitat; material: faeces... | reverse complement strand
TTATGCAACCATCAAATACTGAATTGATTCTGATTCGAGTTACCGGCGAAGATCGTCCGGGACTTACCGCTTCCGTAACTGAAATACTTGCCAAGTATGACGCTACTATCCTTGATATCGGACAGGCGGACATCCATAATACTTTGTCGTTAGGCATCCTTTTCAGAAGCGAAGAAAGGCATTCCGGATTCATTATGAAGGAGCTGCTGTTTAAGGCATCTTCATTGGGAGTAACCATTCGTTTCGAACCGATAGGAACCGATCAGTATGAGAACTGGGTAGGTATGCAGGGGAAAAACCGCTATATACTGACGGTATTGGGCCGCAAACTGTCCGCCCGCCAGATCTCTGCCGCTACCCGCGTACTAGCAGAACAAGACTTAAACATTGATGCCATCAAACGTCTGACGGGGCGTATTCCTTTGGATGAGGACAAAACAGATACCCGTACCCGTGCCTGTATCGAGTTCTCTGTACGCGGTACTCCGAAAGACCGTATCGCCATGCAGGAGCGACTGATGCAGCTGGCTAGCGAACAGGAGATGGACTTTTCTTTCCAGCAAGATAATATGTACCGCCGTATGCGTCGTCTGATCTGTTTCGATATGGATTCTACCTTGATCGAAACTGAGGTAATCGACGAGCTAGCTATCCGTGCAGGTGTAGGTGATGAAGTAAAGACCATTACAGAAAGCGCCATGCGTGGAGAAATAGACTTTACAGAAAGCTTCACACGTCGTGTAGCCTTGTTAAAAGGACTGGATGAATCAGTCATGCAGGAAATAGCAGAAAGCCTTCCTATTACGGAAGGAGTAGACCGCCTGATGTATGTACTGAAAAAATATGGATACAAAATTGCTATTCTTTCCGGAGGATTCACCTATTTCGGTCAGTATCTGCAAAAGAAATACGGCATAGATTACGTATATGCGAACGAATTGGAAATTGTAGACGGCAAATTAACCGGACGCTATCTGGGAGACGTAGTAGACGGCAAACGAAAAGCCGAACTCCTCCGTCTGATCGCTCAGGTAGAGAAGGTTGATATTGCTCAGACGATAGCCGTTGGAGACGGTGCCAACGACCTTCCTATGCTGGGAATCGCCGGACTGGGAATCGCCTTCCACGCAAAGCCCAAAGTAGTGGCAAATGCCAAACAATCCATCAATACCATCGGGCTTGACGGAGTGCTCTATTTCCTGGGATTCAAAGATTCTTATTTGAATATGTAATTGAGACCAAAAATTATTTTATCTTTGTCGGCAAATAAAAAGAAGTAATGAAGTTTTCCGAACTAAAACTAAATGCAAATGTGCTTGATGCGCTTGACGCCATGCGATTTGACGAGTGCACGCCTATACAGGAACAAGCAATTCCAATCATACTAGAAGGTAAAGATTTGATAGCAGTTGCACAAACGGGCACTGGTAAAACAGCAGCATTCCTGCTGCCTATCCTGAATAAGTTATCCGAAGGAGGACATCCCGAAGATGCCATTAACTGTGTCATTATGTCCCCTACCCGGGAATTGGCGCAGCAAATCGACCAGCAAATGGAAGGCTTCTCCTATTTTATGCCCGCATCGAGTGTTGCCGTATACGGTGGAAATGACGGAATCCTTTTCGAACAACAGAAGAAGGGACTTACGTTAGGTGCAGATGTAGTAATAGCTACTCCCGGACGGCTGATAGCCCATTTAAGCCTTGGATACGTAGACCTTTCCAAGGTTTCTTATTTTATACTGGACGAAGCAGACCGTATGCTTGATATGGGATTCTACGAAGATATCATGCAAATCGTGAAATATTTGCCGAAAGAACGACAGACAATCATGTTCTCGGCAACTATGCCTGCCAAAATACAGCAACTGGCAAAAACAATTCTGAATAATCCGGCGGAAATCAAACTTGCCGTTTCAAGACCGGCAGATAAAATCATCCAGGCAGCTTATGTATGTTACGAGAATCAGAAGCTAGGTATCATACGCAGCCTTTTTACTGACGAAGTACCCGAACGTGTGATTATTTTCGCTTCCTCCAAAATCAAGGTTAAAGAAGTAACAAAGGCTCTGAAAATGATGAAACTGAATGTAGGAGAAATGCATTCGGATCTTGAACAGGCACAACGTGAAGTGGTCATGCACGAATTTAAAGCCGGAAGAATCAATATTCTGGTTGCTACGGATATCGTTGCCCGTGGTATCGATATTGACGACATCCGATTGGTTATCAACTTTGATGTCCCCCATGACAGCGAGGATTATGTGCACCGTATCGGACGTACAGCACGTGCCAACAATGACGGAGTAGCACTTACCTTTATCAGCGAGAAAGAACAGAGCAACTTCAAATCCATCGAGAACTTTCTTGAAAAAGAAATATATAAAATTCCCGTTCCCGCCGAATTAGGAGAAGCACCGGAATACAAGCCCCGCTCTTACAACAATAAGAGAGGTGACAGTTCTAAAAGAAGAAGCTTCGGAGGAAAAAGGAATAACAACAATGGAAAAAAAGGCAATAACCGCCCCTCTTCTCCTGCAAGAAACTAAAAAACATTAGGCTATTTCGTCGGAGTAATAGTCAACTTGCCGCTAAAGCTGACAGTCAAATTTGCTATACTGTAAATAGAACTTTCCGGAATGGATAAAACAGCCTGATAATGGAAACCATTCCGGTCTACCTTTACAAATTTAGTATCAGATAAAATTGCCTGCACCAGGAAATCCGCAGGAACCACACTTTCAAACATCTGCTTGGTAATATCACTGGCAAACAGGCTCTTCTTGCCTTCATACACACAAATGTGCATCACATTATCGTAGTACACATTATCCATACTAATACCGTCTTCAGTATATATAGTCTTGATCACCCTCATTTTGGATGGATTGATATACACATAAGCACGATAGCGGCTACCATTATAGTTCACAATACTATCGCGCTTCGTTACTTCCGTATAGGTGGGAATAATCATTTCCTGACCGACAAAAGATAACGAATCATTAGGATCTTCAGATTTATGCAATCTGATCATATTATCTGCAATCGAATGAAACCAGAAAATATGCTCCCCCTGCTTATCTATCTTATAATAGGTAGTATCATTGCCATAAGTATAAAGAGTATCCCGTATGATCTTGAATGTAATAGGAGCGCTCTGCGAATCTGCATAATAGATGGTATCCCCTTCTATACGCATCAACGGGCTCTCAGTCTCATCATCCAGCCAGATTCCTTGCAGCAGTTCTTTCGCACTCAAATCCTCCTCTTGTCCGGAGGAAGAGTGCGGATTCTTACTGCTGTTACATGCTGCGAGCAAGATCGCTACTAACGATATCGCTACATATTTCGTCATTTGTCTAAATTTTGTGTATAAAGATACTCTAATTATCTTATTTACCAATGCATGAATAAATAAATCCGAGCTCTTCCATTTCTTTTTTATCATAGATATTGCGTCCATCCAGCACAATTTGCTGATTCATAGTCTTTTTGATGACAGCCCATGAAGGCAGACGGAATTCTTTCCATTCGGTAATTAACATCAGGACATCAGCATCAAGTACCGCATCATACATATCGCGGGCGTAATAAATAACATCACCGATACGACGTTTACACTCATTCATTGCAGCCGGATCATATGCGCGTATCTGACAACCTGCTTTCAGAAGTTTATCGATCAATACCAATCCCGGAGCCTCACGCATATCATCCGTTTCCGGTTTAAAAGCCAATCCCCACAAGGCGATGGTCTTACCTTTCAAATCACCATTAAACTGCTTCATCAGTTTTTCAAACAAGACTCCTTTCTGCGCCTCATTCACATCTTCCACCGCACGAAGTACACGCATAGTATACCCGTTTTGCTCGGCAGTCTTGATCAATGCTTTCACATCTTTAGGAAAACAGGAGCCACCATATCCGATACCTGGGTATAGGAACTTGCGTCCGATACGAGTATCAGAACCGATACCGCTACGTACCATATTTACGTCGGCACCTACCAGTTCACACAAGTTCGCGATGTCATTCATAAAGCTGATACGGGTTGCCAACATAGAGTTAGCCGCATATTTCGTCATTTCAGCCGATGGGATATCCATGAAAATAACACGGAAGTTATTCAATAAAAACGGCTTATAGAGTTTCGACATCAGTTTCTCCGCACGAACAGACTCCACTCCTACCACTACACGGTCCGGACTCATAAAGTCGCTGATAGCATTGCCCTCTTTCAGAAATTCCGGATTGGAAGCCACATCAAACTCAATGTTCACTCCTCTTTTATCCAGTTCTTCCTGTATAGCGGCACGAACTCTGCGCGCAGTACCTACAGGAACCGTGCTCTTCGTCACTACCAATTTATATTGATTCATATTACGACCGATGGTGCGGGCAACTTCCAGCACATAACTCAAATCAGCACTGCCATCTTCGTCCGGAGGCGTACCGACAGCACTAAATATAACCTCAACATCGTCCAGGCAACTCTCAAGCGAAGTCGTGAATTTCAGTCTTTTTGCCTTGACATTGCGAAGTACCATTTCTTCCAATCCATTCTCATAGATCGGAATCACTCCTTTCTGCAAAGATTCTATTTTCTCGCTATTCGTATCTACACAAGTTACATTTACGCCAATTTCAGCAAAACATGTTCCAGTTACCAAACCAACATAACCGGTTCCGACAATCGCTATTTTCATATCTATCGTTTGTTAGAGTTTATTCAAAATATACAGCATCTCTGAAAGCCATGCCCTCTTTATCCTTGGGCGACAAAAGCATCTGCGACTCCCCAAGCATCCAGTCGATGCCTAACGTTTCATCATTATATACTATAGACGCTTCCGCTTGCGGAGCATATTTATTGTCTACCTTATACATGAACACAGCTTCTTCGCTCAACACCACAAAGCCATGAGCAAAACCACGGGGAATAAAAAACTGCCTTTTATTTTCTTCACTGAGCAATGCGCTGACATGTTTTCCAAAAGTCGGTGACGACCGGCGCAAATCGACAGCAACATCCAGCACCTTTCCTTTCAGAACGCGAACTAACTTTGCCTGGCTGTATTCACCCTTCTGATAGTGCAATCCCCGCAATACGCCAAAGGACGATTTCGATTCATTATCCTGCACAAAGTCTACCGGACCGATCTTCGCTTCAAACTCCTCTTTCTTAAAGGCTTCCATAAAGTAGCCCCGTTCATCAGAATAAACATTGGGTTCTATCAGCCACACCCCATCTATTTCTGTCTGTATATAGTTCATCGTTAGTAGTAATAAGTAAAACGATGCAAAAGTAGTGATTTTTTCGAAGTTTTCTGGGATATATTCAATTAATCTCTTAATTTTGCACTATGATTGAATTAGCACAACACATAGAGGCTCTGTTGTTAGAGAACGATTGCGTAATCGTTCCTAATTTTGGCGGATTCGTAGCACACTACGTTCCCGCAACCTATGTAAAAGAAGAAAATCTTTTTTTACCTCCTACCCGTATCATCGGTTTCAATTCTCAGCTTAAACTGAATGACGGCGTGTTGGTACAGTCCTATATGTCTGCGCATGACACCAGTTTTGCCGATGCTACCCGTATGGTGGAGAAAGAAGTGAACGCATTCGTCGAGATTCTTCATGAAGAAGGTAAAGCCGATCTGGAAAACGTGGGTGAAATCCGTTATAACATTTACGGGAACTACGAATTCACTCCTTATGATCATAAGATAACGACTCCTTCATTATATGGACTGGATTCTTTTGAGATGCGTGAGCTCTCTGCGTTGCAGCGAAAAGAAAGAATACTGGTACCTGCCAGTCTGACGAAAGAAAAGAAAACGTATGAAATCAGCATCAGTCGTACCCTTCTTCGTAATGCTGCGGCAATGATTGCCGTTATCGTTATGTTCTTCGCATTCTCTACTCCTGTAGAAAATACGTATGTCGAGAAGAACAATTATGCCCAGTTGCTGCCTGCCGAGCTTTTTGAGCAAATAGAAAAACAATCGGTTGCAGTCACTCCTGTTTCTGTAGAGACAAAGCATAATCAAAAGAATGCGACTGGTCAGACGAAGAAAGTTACCGCTGATAAAGCCAGAACTTCAAGACCTATCGCTGTCAAAGAAGTCAAGGTTGCCAAGCAGGAAACAACACCGGCCACACCGACAGCAACAATACCGACTACGACCGCAGTGACAACTCCGGTTGCACCCGCAGTTCAGCCACAGGCCAATCATCCCTTTCACATTATCGTAGCAGGAGGAATCGGTCTGAAAGATGCTGAAGCAATGGCAGAACAATTAAAGGCAAAAGGATTTGCCGAAGCGAAAGCCTTGAACAGCGATGGCAAAGTACGTGTCAGCATCCGTTCATTCGGAAATCGCGAAGAAGCTACCAAACAACTACTGGAGCTTAGAAAAAACGAAACTTATAAGAATGCCTGGTTACTGGCAAAATAAATCCCCTTTTGAAACATGAAACGAGTTCTTTGTCCTAAATGTGAGAATTACCTTTTTTTTGATGAAACCAAATACAGCGAAGGTCAATCGCTTGTATTCGAATGCGAACATTGTGGCAAATAATTCAGCATCCGTCTCGGAAAAAGCAAAGTAAAAGCCCTTAGAAAGGAAGAGAACCTGGAAGAAGAAGCGGAGGCTCATAAAGAAGAATTCGGTTATATTACGGTTATTGAAAACGTGTTTGGTTTCAAACAAGTACTTCCGTTGCAAGAAGGTGATAATGTGATAGGCCGTCGTTGCGTGGGTACCGTTATCAATACTCCGATCGAAAGCGGTGACATGAGTATGGACAGACGCCACTGCATCATTAATGTGAAGCGTAACAAACAGGGAAAGCTTGTCTACACATTACGGGACGCCCCCAGCCTCACAGGTACCTTTCTCATGAATGAGATTCTGGGAGATAAAGACCGCGTCCGCATGGAAGACGGAGCAATCGTAACTATCGGAGCTACCACATTCATTCTTCATACAGCTGAAGCTGAATAGAAAGAAAACTGTTTTTCTCCTTTCTATCAGAACTATCTTTGATATCATATAAACACATAAAAACAGCGTCACCATTCACAACGAACAGTGACGCTGTTTTTATATGATATTACTTACTTAAAGGATACCCTTTACCGTTTCAAGCATACCTTTCTCCTGAATAGAATCCAGATCAGCCTTTACAGCTGCTGCCAGTCCCGGAATCTTATTCAAATCTTCGCCCCAGATAAACTCTGCTGCCAGTACACCTTCGGTAACCTTCTTCGTGCAACCGGTAGCCCAAAGCTCTTTCAGCAAGTTCATGATTTCAGGAGCATCGTTCGGTACAATTTCAGCCCCGTCTGCACGTACACCACCTTTATAATAAGTGATAATAGCAGCCAATCCGAGTACCAGTCCTTTCGGCAGTTCCCCTTTACGTTCCAGATAAGTCTTCAATCCCGGAAGATCACGAGTTTCATATTTCGGGAATGAGTTAAGCATAATGCTTGTTACCGCATGATCGACGAATGGATTGTTGAAACGTTCCAATACATCCTCTGCAAACTTCTTCAGTTCCTCTTTCGGAAGATTCAATGTCTCCATCAATTCATCAAACATCACTTTATGAATATACTTGCCGATTACCTCATGTTGGCAAGCATCACGCACGATATTCACACCCGACAAGTATGCTACCGGAGAAAGAACCGTGTGAGGACCATTGAGCAAAGTTACTTTGCGTTCGTGATAAGGAGCTTCCGACGGAACAAACAATACATTCAGCCCTGCCTTATCAGCCGGGAATTCTTTTGCCACTTCCTGCGGAGCTTCAATTACCCACAGGTGGAAGATTTCAGCCTGCACAACAAGGTTATCATCGTACTGTATCTTTTCCTTGATAGCAGCAATATCCTTGCGAGGGAATCCCGGAACGATACGGTCTACCAATGTCGCATATACTCCGCAAGCTTCCTCAAACCAAGTCTTGAATTCATTGCCAAGATTCCACAGGTCGATATACTGATAAATCGTTTCTTTCAGCTTGTGGCCATTCAGGAAGATCAGTTCGCAAGGGAAAATGATCAGACCTTTCGTCTTGTCACCGTTGAATGTTTTAAAACGATGATACAGCAATTGAGTCAGCTTGCCCGGATAAGATGAAGCGGGAGCATCTTCCAGTTTGCAAGTCGGATCAAAGGCGATTCCGGCTTCTGTAGTGTTCGAGATAACAAAGCGCATTTCCGGTTGTTCAGCCAGCTTCATAAACTCGTCATTCTGCGTATAAGGATTCAATGCGCGACTGATTACATCAATCATTGTCAAGCTGTTAACCACTTCTCCTTTATCCAATCCTTGAAGGTTAACATGATACAAATCATCTTGTGCATTCAGCATATCGACCATACCTTTATCAATCGGTTGAACCACTACCACACTACTGTTGAAGTCAGTCTTCTGGTTCATGTTGTAAATAATCCAATCTACAAATGCACGTAAAAAGTTACCTTCGCCAAATTGGATAATGCGCTCCGGACGTTGTACTTTAGGAGCTGTTTCTTTGTTTAATGCTTTCATGTTAGTTGTAATTTATAAAGTTGATATTATACAAATTCGAAATAAAAATCAATATTTTCCTTTATCATAATGTCGATGGGCATGTACTTTACCGGTTCAACGGATTTCTTGAAAACAACGTGGTCGCAAAGAGCTTTTACGCCACAATATCCCTGCAGCCCCGGGCGTTGTCCGATCAGATAATGCACATCACCGGATTTCAGCAATTCCACGTTTGCTTTCAGAAGGTCATATCCTATCAGCCCCTTCATGCTACGTCCCGCACTACGGAGATATTCGCCCAGCTGATAAACTCTGGAATTGAATACGACACCCAACGTAGCTTTCGGATGCAGCCGGAAAAATTCATCCAATGTCTTTTGATTATTTTCCTGATTAGACTTGTTCAGTACCACTTCATGAATCACCAACTCTTCATACTCTTCGGTGATAAAGCTCATAAATCCTGCCAAACGCCGTTGCATCTGTATTTCTGCCGGACTGTTCTTATTATTGCTCAAGAACAAAACCAGCTCCTGCCCCTCGCCGGCCTGATAGTTGCGCATTAATATTTTGGCGGCAATGTATCCGCTTTTATAAGAGTCCTGCCCGATATAGGTCAGTGCGTTCGCTTCCTCCATATTGAAGTCAATGAATGCATAAGCTATTTTTTTAGCTTGCAGATAGTCTGTCAAAGCCAATGTCTCATTTCTGAAGTTCGGAGCGATCAGTACAGCGTCGACATTGCTTTCTTCAACTCTGCGACACACTTCCAGATAACTTTCCTTGTTCCCCTGATGATAGCAAAGATAATCCACACTCACATTGAAAGGACGCAATTCCTGACGTGCCCGCTCGATGCCTCCCACTACCGAATGCCAGTAGTCGTGCTCTATATAATAAGGTATCAGACAAACGAAAGAATATTTCTTCTTGGCAGCCAGTCCGATAGCAAATACATTAGGCTGGTAGTGAATTTCATCCAATACCTTTTGTACTTTAGCCTTGCTTTGAGGAGATACGTCGCCGCGATTGTGCAGCACTCTGTCAACCGTTCCGGCGGAAACACCCGCCATACGGGCAATGTCTTTGATGGTATAGTTCTGGTCCTCCATAGTGCTAAAACTTAAATATTATAAATAATCGCTGCAAATATACGAATTATTTTGTTACTCCAAGTAAATTTTCTATTTTTGTGTTCGATAACGGTTAATAAAACTAAAACAAGATTTACGCCTATTAGCTTTAAAATCAATACTATATAGGTATAAATATAGAAAGTAATAATTTTATATACTTAAAACACAGTAATAATGAAGAACTTCATGGATGAAAACTTCTTGCTGCAGACAGAAACTGCACAAAAGTTGTATCACGAGCATGCGGCTAAAATGCCGATTATTGACTACCACTGTCATCTAATCCCCCAAATGGTAGCTGACGACTACAAGTTTAAATCACTGACTGAAATCTGGTTGGGTGGCGACCACTACAAATGGCGTGCAATGCGTACAAATGGCGTAGACGAACGTTATTGTACAGGAAAAGATACCACAGACTGGGAAAAGTTCGAAAAATGGGCTGAAACCGTTCCTTATACCTTCCGCAACCCGTTGTATCATTGGACACACCTGGAATTGAAGACTGCTTTCGGCATCGACAAGATTTTAAGCCCCAAGACTGCACGCGAGATTTACGACGAGTGTAACGAGAAGTTGGCTCAGCCGGAATACTCAGCTCGCGGAATGATGCGTCGTTACCACGTGGAAGTAGTATGTACTACGGACGATCCGATTGATTCTCTGGAATATCATATCCAGACACGCGAAAGCGGTTTTGAAATCAAAATGTTGCCTACCTGGCGCCCGGACAAGGCAATGGCAGTAGAAGTTCCTGCCGACTTCCGCGCTTATGTAGAAAAACTGTCTGCAGTAAGCGGCGTGACAATCTCCAATTTCGACGATATGATTGCGGCTCTCCGCAAACGTCATGACTTCTTCGCCGAACAGGGCTGCCGCTTGTCCGACCACGGTATCGAAGAGTTCTATGCAGAAGATTACACCGACGCAGAAATCAAAGCTATATTTAATAAGGTATACGGCGGAGCTGAATTGACTAAAGAAGAAATTCTGAAATTCAAGTCTGCTATGTTGGTAATCTTCGGAGAAATGGACTGGGAAAAAGGATGGACCCAGCAGTTCCACTACGGTGCTATCCGTAACAACAATACGAAGATGTTCAAATTATTAGGACCCGATACAGGCTTCGACTCTATCGGCGAATTTACAACAGCCAAGGCAATGTCTAAATTCCTCGACCGCCTGAACGTTAACGGCAAGTTGACCAAGACAATCCTTTATAACCTGAATCCTTGCGCCAATGAAGTGATTGCCACTATGCTGGGCAACTTCCAGGATGGCTCGATAGCCGGCAAGATTCAGTTCGGTTCCGGATGGTGGTTCCTCGACCAGAAAGATGGTATGGAAAAACAAATGAACGCGTTGTCAGTACTTGGACTTTTGAGCCGTTTCGTAGGTATGCTGACAGACTCCCGTTCATTCCTTTCCTATCCACGCCATGAATACTTCCGCCGTACATTATGTAATTTGGTAGGACGTGATGTGGAGAACGGAGAAATTCCGGTATCTGAAATGGATCGCGTAAATCAGATGATCGAAGACATCAGCTACAACAATGCCAAGAACTTCTTCAAATTCTAAAACAAGAATTACTAAATAGTAATACCGCTGTCGGGGCACGATGCTCCACAGCGGTATTTTTTTAAAATAACGCTCCTCTCCCTGTAGTTTCATATACGATTCTATTGTCACTTGTCACCTTTTATAGTTAAAGAGTTAGTAATCAATAAAATAGTGGTGACAATAAGCGGTGATAATAAGGTGATAATAAGGTGATAATAGAATTTATATGAATTCATTTATCACCTTCTATTATCACCCATATCTCCTACTACACTGATTACCAACATTTAAACAGGAACTAACTTCTTTTTCTTTTTATCACAGAGAACTGTATTTTCGACCCGAAAATTGTATTTTACCCCCTTTTTACCTTCTATAATTCCTATTAATCAATTATTTCTCCCTCCAGTCACAACAAAATTTTATTTGCTAAAGCATTAAACGATGCTTCTTTGGCTTCCTAAGACATTTTAGATGGCATGTATAATAGTTAAAGCCAGTATACTTAATACATCAACAAGCCTTGATTAATACATTTTGCAGGATATATGCTCTCGTTTTACGTACGTGAAACATTCAGACTACGCACGTGATCCCATCAGCCCACGTACATGAACCGATGGGATCACGTACCTGAAACTTGTTCTTATTGCTTTCAAAAGACATTAACTTAGCATACAAAAGGGATTAATCAACGAAGCATAGACTATTAAACCAGGCAGGTCTGATTAAATCGGCAAGCATCTTTCGGGCTAAGGAGCAACGAGTCCCGAAGAGTAGGCTCAAATTGAGTTGAAGAGAGTCCTCACAAGATTTACAACTGATCCCTTACAAGGCAGTTCATATAAACAAAAAAAGAAGTAACTAAGTTACTTCTTCATTCTTTGTACACCCTCAGGGATTCGAACCCTGGACCCACTGATTAA
>ENA-OPBN01001291-OPBN01001291.1-human-gut-metagenome-genome-assembly--contig:-NODE-1291-length-12231-cov-2.404648_pt1 | contig 12231 bp, 13 predicted proteins | sample MGYA00241068_ERZ501452 | MGnify/ENA primary metagenome ERZ501452 (study PRJEB25962, sample SAMEA2042507) | human gut metagenome | biome: human gut; feature: human-associated habitat; material: faeces... | reverse complement strand
GACTAGCTGCTAATTGAACACAACGGTGATTTAAAACTTTAGCACCATTTTTAGCTAGTTCCAGCATTTCTGCATAACTGATACAATCCAATTTAAGAGCATCAGGAACTAATCTTGGATCAGCAGTGTAGATTCCATTTACATCACTGTATATCTCTACTTCACTAGCGTCAATTGCTACCCCAATTGCAACTGCTGATAAATCGCTCCCCCCGCGACCTAAAGTGGTAATTTTACCATGGATAGAATGCCCTTGAAAACCAGGGCAAAATACGACATCAGCGTATTTTAATTTTTCAATAATATCTTTACCTTCAACCTTATTGATCGTTGCGTTATTAAAAGTTGAATCTGTAACAATTCCTAATTCTGAATTAGTGATTGTTGCCGCTCGATAACCGAGAGAAGCAACTTCTCCTTTACAAACTAAAGTTGAAATTGTTTCACCAATACTAGTTAGACGATCAATCTCCTCATCTGTTAACTGCTGGGTATTAACAATTGATAATAGTGTATCAGTAGCATATGGATCATCATAACGACCCATCGCCGAAACAACCGCAACAACTTTATTACCATTATTGATTTCTCTAATAATATTGTTGTACATGGTTGAACGTGATTCACGCGAACGAGTGGAAGTACCACCAAATTTTTGGACAATTATGTTCATTTTATCCCCTCACTTTGAAAATTGTGTATTCTGTATCACCAAGATCTGTAGTTAGATCTGCTAACTCAATTTCATGAGTAATGTAGATGTGATCGTGTTTTTCAGTGAAGTACATTTCATAATCAACATCTAATGGCTTATTTGCTCTAAGATAATACTTAGATTTAGTAATCGGGTAGATGTTTGAGCAGTCTTCATAATCATGATCCCATCTTTCTACTTGGGTAGTTTTAATTATATCACTTACAACTGCAGAAGCGGTAACATAACGACCTGCACCTTTACCGTAGTAAATAACATTTTCAACATAGTCATTATCGATCTCTACTACATTATATGCATCCATGACGTTTGCTACTAGTTCTTTTTTACTAACTAGAGTAGCTGCGACATCAATTCCAATTCCGTTATTAACTTCTTTTGCCTGAGCAATCATCTTAAAACGATATCCCAGTTTTTTAGCATAATCCATATCAACTTTAGTTACATTACGGATTCCACTAGCACTAATTTTATCAAAATCAATATATTTTTTAAATCCATTTTGAGCTAAAATACAAATTTTATGGGCAGCATCGATTCCATCTAAATCCAATGCTGGATTTGCTTCAACATAACCTAGGCCATCGGCAATGGTCAAAGCTTCATCAAAATCTAAATTTTCATTTTCCATTAAAGTTAAAATAAAGTTTGTTGTTCCATTTAATATACCAATGATTTCTTTTGTGTTGTTAGCGACTAAACTTTCTTTTTGGCTGACTAAAACAGGGATTCCGCCACCAACACTAGCTTCGTAGAAAATATGGACATTTTTTTCTTTTGCTGCCATAAAGATTTCTTTACCATCATGGGCTAATAATGCTTTATTGGCAGTAACAACATGTTTACCATTTCTTATAGCTTCTAAAATAATTGTTTTAGCGACAGTTACTCCACCAATCAATTCAACTACAACATCAATTTCATGATCATTTATAACATCATTAAAGTCTTTTGTGTAAATTACCCCCTCTGGTAGATCAACCTCTTCAAGACCACAACCATATTTAATCATTACTTCATCATTAATGACTTTTTCGAGACGTTTTCTTTCATTAGTTAGGATTTCGATAACTCCATAACCAACAGTACCTAGTCCGATAACACCGATTTTCATCTAATTCCCCCTTATATAATAAAAATAGACCTTTAAAATAAGGTCCCAATATAATTAAATAAATAGCAGAACCAATATATTATTGAGCATGCACAATAATGGAACTAATCGTTGCCATAATTATTGCAAACATGTTCATTGATAACATATCTCGGTCCTCCAATTTCCTAATTTATGACATATTACCACGATTGTATACAATAGTCAATGGTAATCAATAATAATTGAAATAATCAAAGTTATTTTACTTTGATATGTTATAATAAGTATGTATTGACTTATATAAATAAATTGTATACAATAGTTTAAATCACACAGGGGGATGAACAATGGAAAAGAAATATATAAGTACACGAAACCAACAAAAAGAGATTAATTTTTATCAGGCTATCGTCCAAGGAATTGGGGAAGACGGTGGGTTATTAGTGCCGGATTTTGATTTTACAAAGATGGATTTAGATGTTTTATCTAAATTGAATTATGTTGATTTAGCAACTGAAGTATTAAGTACATTTGTACCTGAAGAAGGAAAAGAATTGATTCATGATGCGTGTTTAAATGCGTATGGAAAAGGATTATTTCCAGAAATCGTTGTACCAGTAAAAAAGGCTGGTGATGTTTATGTTGCTGAACTATTCCATGGACAAACGGCAGCATTCAAGGATATGGCATTATCGTTACTACCTTATTTAATGACGTTATCTTTAAAACAATTAAAAGAGGAACGTGAAGTAATGATCTTAGCAGCTACTAGTGGCGATACCGGTAAAGCGGCATTAGAAGGTTTTAAAGATGTTGAGGGAACTTGTATCAAAGTATTCTATCCTTTGGATGGGGTATCTGCGATTCAACAACAACAGATGGTCAGTCAAACAGGAAAGAATGTTAAGGTAGTAGGAATTCACGGTAATTTTGATGATGCTCAAAGTGCGGTAAAAAAAGCTTTTGCATCTGAAGAATTGAAAGTTGCAAGTGATCAACATAATGTTTTCTTATCATCTGCAAATTCAATCAATGTCGGACGTTTGATTCCTCAAATCGTTTACTATTTCCATAGTTATTTTGAATTAGTAAGAAATAACGAAATCAAATTAGGAGATAAGATTAATTTCTGTGTTCCTAGTGGTAATTTTGGTAACTGTTTAGCAGGATATTTTGCTAAAAAAATGGGTTTACCAATTGATAAATTTGTTTGTGCTTCAAATAAAAATAATATTTTAACAGATTTCTTTACTACTGGTAAATATGATGCAAATCGTGAGTTTTATAAAACAAATGCTCCAGCTATGGATATTTTAGTATCTAGTAACTTAGAAAGATTGGTTTGGTTTATGTCTGATGGTGATGGAGAAAAAGTTCGTCAATATATGGATAAATTAAATAGCGAAGGTGTTTATGAAGTAGATGATGCAACTTTTGCTAAAATTAAAGATCAGTTTAAAGCAGGATGTTTAAGTGAAGATGAAATCTTAACTACAATTAAAACATGTTTCAATGAAACTGGATATTTATTAGATACGCATACTGCCATTGGTTATGGTGTTCTAAAACAATATCAGCAGGAGACTGGAGACCATACTAAAACAGTATTATTATCAACTGCATCTCCTTATAAGTTCCCTGAATCAGTTTATCAAGCTATTTATGGGGAAGAACTTGATGTTTATACAGCAATTGATAAATTAAGTGAAAAGACTGGTGTTCCTGTGCCTCAAGCATTAGCAGGAATTAAAGAGCGTGAAGTGTTACATAAAGAAGCGATTGATAAAACTGAGATTATTAGTTTTATCAAATCAGAAATAGAAGCAATGTAGGAGGTTAGCATGAAAGTAAAAGTAAAAGTACCAGCGACAAGTGCTAACTTAGGACCCGGATTTGACGTTGCAGGGTTGGCACTGACTTTATATAATACCTTTACCTTTGAACTGGCTGATCAAGGTTTAAATATTACTGGTTGTCCAGAACAGTTTTGTAATGAAGAAAATATGACCTACCAGGCTTTTAAACAAGCTGCTGAAATTTGTGGCTTAGAATATCAAGGCGTAAATATTGAATGTAGTGGGGATGTTCCTTATACCCGTGGATTGGGTAGTAGTTCTACTTGTATTGTAGCAGGAATCGTTGGGGCTTTTGCTTTTAAAGATAAAGTTGAAGATCGACAAGAAATTCTAGAATTAGCAACTGCAATTGAAGGTCATCCTGATAATGTGGCACCGGCAATTTTTGGAGGCTTGACAGTATCAGTAATGGAAGAAGATAATGTATTAACATTAAATATCCCTGTTAAACATGACTATCGGTTTGTTACATTGATTCCGCCATTTACATTATCAACTGAACAATCAAGATCAGTTTTACCACAGGTTTTGCCAAGAGCTGACGCGATTAAAAACGTATCTCATTTAGCGTTGATGGTTGCTTCATTGATTAATGGATATGATGAGGGGCTAAAATTAGGCTTTAAAGACCGTTTGCATCAACCATATCGTGGTGATTTAATTAAAGGCTTTAATGAAATCATGGGAGTTTTAGAACAAGATGAAAAAGTACTTGGGGCTTATTTGTCGGGGGCTGGTCCAACAATAATGGCTGTTATTCGTGGTGAGGATAAGATGGGTGTAGTTCGGATTAAAGAAGAGCTAGGTGCATTAATTAAAGATTGGCAAGTTGTGAAATTGGAATTAGATAATCGTGGTTACACGGCTGATTATGAATAATAAAAAACGTTTGGAACATCAAACGTTTTTTATTTAGTAAAACTTTTTATATTATCAGTTCTTTCAATTAGATAATCAACGGAGGTATCATAGAGAGTTGCAAGTTTTCCAAGCGTATCAGGCGTCATTTCGTGTTGACCTAGTTCATAGCGGGAGTATGTTTTTTGATCGACATGTAAATATTTGGCTACTTTTTCTTGAGTGTAGCCATATTTAGTTCGAAGCTCTTTTAATCGTTTGTATTGCATCATATCACCGCCTTTTTCAATTATAGATTAGTCTAATTAGGACTAGAAGTTTTTAGACCAAAACGGTCTAAAATAATAAAACGCTAGTTAACTAGCGCCGTTTTTTCTTAGTGTAATCAGTTTTATCATCAGTACGTTCGATCAAGTAATCAACAGTGGTTTCATGAAATGTTGCGAGTTTGGATAAAATCTCTGGATCGATGGTTCTTTCTCCTCGTTCGTAACGAGAATAAGATTTTTGAGAGACATTTAAATATTCTGCTAATTGTTTTTGAGTAAGGTCTTTATCTTCTCTTAAATCGCGAATTCTTTTGTAATACATAAAACCACCACCTAAATTTATTATAGAGTGGACCTTATTGGTCTATGCATAAATGTCCTAAATTGGACTAAGAAAAAATTATTTGCTTATTCTTTATAAAAGAGATAGATTAGTTTATAATAAGCACGAGGTGGAATATGGAACAGTTTGCAAGAATTACAAGGATGGTAGGATCTTCATGGATCGAGTGTCTTCAAAATAAAAAAGTTGCAGTTTTTGGTTTAGGGGGAGTTGGGAGCTATGTAGTTGAGGCTCTTGTTAGAAACGGGATCGGCGAATTAGTTTTGGTTGATCATGATATTATTGATATAACTAATTTGAATCGTCAGTTATATGCGTTGCATTCAACGATTGGGATGAATAAAGTAGATGTTGCTAGAGCACGATGTTTAGATATTAATCCTAATCTAAAGATCACTACCTACCAACAGTTTTATTTACCAGATCAAGGAATGGAAACTATTTTTGAAGATTGTGATTTTGTGGTTGATGCAATTGATACTGTTAAGGCTAAATTGGCACTAATTGAAAATTGTCAGCACCTTGGAGTTAGAGTCATTTCATCAATGGGAACAGGTAATAAATTAGATCCAAGCCGTTTTGAAATCACAGATATTTATAAAACTAGTGTGTGTCCATTAGCACGAGTAATGCGTCGTGAACTAAAGAATCGGGGCATAAAAAAATGTCCTATTTTATATTCGACAGAATCTCCGCAAGAAGTTGACGGCAGTACACCAGGTAGTGTGAGTTTTGTTCCTAGTGTAGCTGGTCTGATGATTGCGGGGTATGTAATAAAAGAATTAGTGAAGGAGGAAGAATAATGGAAGGAATTACAGAAATTAATAAGGATGATTACATTGATAATTGTTTAAAAATTGTCAAAGAGATGATTACTGAAGAAGATTTTAGTGATGAAATCTGGCTTGCTTTAACTGGTGAAATTATGGATACATGTTTATTTATTGGTGGTGATTTTGAAGAAGCAAATATTCGTAATATTACAAACCAATACATTAATAATGGTGGAATTAAACGCTTTAAAAAAGCGCACGAGGTGTTGTAATGCAACATTATTGTGAAATTCCTACTCCAAAAGGAACGATGAGAGGATTTTTTCATAAGCCGGATTTAGATAGACATCCAGTATGTATAATTTTTCACGGCTTTACCGGTCAAAAGACGGGGACGAAGTTTTGTTATGTTCAATTAGCAAGGATGCTGGAAGCAAAAGGAATAGCTACATTTAGATTTGATTTTTTAGGTAGTGGGGAAAGTGATCTTAATTTTAAAGATATGACTTTTAAAGATGAGTTGGCTTGTGCACGTGTTATTCTAGAGGAAGCATTAAAAATGGAAAACTGTACTGAAATTTATGTTTTAGGACATTCTATGGGCGGTGCAGTTGCTAGTGAATTAGCGAAGTTATATCCACAAGTAATTAGCAAATTAGTATTATGGGCTCCTGCTTTTAATTTACCAGCAGCTTTAGATTATCTTACTGGTAAGGTTGAGCCAAGTTCTAATGGATTATACGATCATGGCGGTTATGAAATCTCTCAGACATTTGTAGATGATATTTTGGCTAGAGATTTTTATGCTGATCTAGATACATATAAAAATGAATTATTAGTAATTCATGGTACAAATGATACAACTGTACCATTTGATATTAGTAAAATATATGTTCCCAAGTTTAATCAACAATTAAAATTTGTACCAATTGAAGGGGCAAACCATAATTATGATACTGTTGAACATATTAAAGAAGTTTTAAAATTATCGTTGGATTTTTTAACAAAGTAAGTAGAGTTATGCTCTACTTTTTTTTGTTAGTTAATTTACTAAAATGAAAGTAAATTAACTATGATTATTTACTAAAATAATATTGACTTTTAGTGATGAAAGAATATATAATGATATTGCGATAGGATTGTTACTATTAGATTAGGCAAGACCTGATTAAAAGAATACGATTAATACACTTTTAGTGTAAGGTATTTTATACCGTGTTTTCGTGTTGTTTTTAGTCAGGTCTTTTGTATTGGGTAAGTGGGACAATAAATACATTAAGTTATAATCTAAATCGCTATTCTATACGAGAAAAGGAGAACATTATGGAGAGAAGATGGAGTTTTAGAAAAGTTTTATCATCTGTAGCAGTTGCAGGAATGTTAACTAGTATGGCAGCAGTACCTACAATTTCACCAGTAAATGCGGCTGTAGATCATCAATATGATCTAGTAGAGATGAAAAAAGATTCAGTTTTGAAAAACGGTAATTTTGATAATGGGGCTACTAACTGGAATATTGCAGGGCAAAATTCTGGTGTTGTTGCTGAAGATGGTGTAACTATTGGTAAATCAGGGAAACTTGGGGCAACTACTGATTTGCATGCTAATGGACATATTTGGCAAGAAGTGACCTTGAAACCAAACACTAAATATACATTAAAAGCAAAAGTTAAGTTTTCAAGCGAAAATTCTGATGATACAATTACCTTGGATGTTAAGACGGGAGGATTAAACGCTCCGAAAACATTTAAGGATAAGCCAATTAGTCCTACCAACGGATGGGAAGAAGTAGAATTAGAATTTACAACATCATCAGAAACAGCATATGTTGTTGGTGTTGCACGTTGGGTAGATGGGAATGCAAGTGACTCACTGAAAAATTCTACTGTTTATTTTGATGATGTAGAACTTATCGGTGGAGACAGCGAAGAAGATTCAAATTATGATATTTTATGGGCTGATGATTTTAATGAATCGCAATTAGATACAAGTGACTGGGGATATGAATTAGGAAGTATTCGTGGTGTTGAACAGCAACACTATGTAAAAAGTGACGAAAATGTATTTATGCGTGATGGAAACTTAGTTTTAAAGGCTACTGATCGTGCAAAAGAAGATCAATATAAAAATCCTCGTGGTAATCGTCAAGTAATCTATAATTCTGGAAGTGTGAGAACTCATGGAAAACAAGAATTTTTATACGGAAGAATTGAAATGAGAGCAAAATTACCAAAAGGAAGAGGAGCATTCCCTGCGTTTTGGACATTAGGTGCTGATTTTACACTTGATGGAAAGATTAATGGTAAACAAGGATATGGATGGTCACGTTGCGGTGAAATCGATATCATGGAATTATTAGGTGGTTATGAAGGTGAAGCTCGAAATAAACAAGTATGGGGGACACCACATTTTTATGATAAAAATATCGGTGATCAATGGGATCAAGATACAACTGGTTCTGGGGGAAAAGCATATACAAACCCAAGCGGTGCTGATTTCAATGATGATTATCATGTATTTGGTATCAATTGGTCACCAGATAAAATTGAATGGTACGTCGATGGAGTGATTTATAATACCCTAGATTTAACTAATCCAACTTGGGGTGAATCTGCAAAAAAATGTTTTAATCGTCCACAATATATTCAATTAAACTTAGCTATGGGTGGAAACTGGCCTGGTGATGTAGAAACTAATTTAGCAGGAACTGAATTTGCAATTGATTATGTATATTATGCTCAAAATGAAGAACAAAAAGCTGCAGCAAAAGAATATTACGATGCTGCACCAGAAATTAGTGGGTTAAAAGATGTAACAATGCAAGAAGGAGCAACACCTGATCTATTAGCTGGTGTTACATCTAATCGTAATAGTTTTGTAGATTTTTCAATTGAAAATGAACATATGTTTAAAAATGAAGGTGGATTAACTAGTGTTGATTTACTTTGTACAGGCAAAGATGATCTAGCTAGTTTAGCAAAATTACCAGTTGGTAAATATAACATTCATTATACTGCTATTCCAAATGATATAGAATATGATGGAAATAGACCAGAACGTGAAAGTGATTATAAATTCACTCGTAAAACGATGACTTTAACAGTTGCTGAACGTACTTTCCCTAGTGATTTTAAATTAAATGGAATCGTTGGTGATAAATTAGCAAATGTAGCATTACCAGAAGGATGGTCTTGGGTTGATCCAGAAACAAAAATTACAGGTACAGCAGATGAATATGATGTAAAATATGTCAATGGTGAATATTCAAAAACAGTAAAAGTTGTAGTTAATGCAGTTGTCGTTGATAAAGAAGGTTTAAAAGCTAGGCTAGCAGAAGCAACAGCTGAAGCAGCTAAGATAGATGTATATAAAGCTGCAACTATTGAAAAATTAAATACAGTAATCGAAGAAGCGACTAAAGTATTAAATGATACAAGTGCTAATAAAGAGGCTGTAGAAGAAGCAATTAGAGCTTTAAATACAGCTATAGCTAATCTTGAAAAATATGTAACAGAAGCAGAATTAGATCAAGTGATTGCTAAAGGTGAAGAATTTTTAGGGAAAACAGATATTTATACTAAAGAGTCACTAGATATATTAAGTACTGCTTTAGCAAAAGTAAGAAGTGCGATAACATCAGGTGACAAAGAAGCAATTGAATCAGCTTATGCTCAATTAACAGAAGCAATTGATAAATTAGTTAAAATTGATGCTCCTACACCTGAAGTGAAACCTGAGGTAAAACCAGAAAATAAACCTAATACAAGTGTTAAAACTGGTGATAATACATATTTAGGTGCAATTATGACATCATTGTTATTATCTGCGGGCGGTTTGGTATTGTTTAAAAAAAGAAAATATAATTAAAATAGAAAGATAGTGCTATTGATTATTTCTAGCACTGTCTTTTTAAATGAGTTAAATATTAAATAGTAACAGTAATTAATGAATATAAATAATGATTAAAATGGTGTTTTTATTCTAGAGTTTTTTTAAAAGTCAAAAATAGAAAAATATATGATAATAAGGTAATTTATTTGTAGAAAAATCATTGACATTAAATATAGAAGTATTTATAATGAAAATGTTCTTATGAACTCTAAGTCCCCGGTAAGGATATAGGAGAAAGTAAAATGAGACAAACAACTATGGCTAATGCAGCCACAATCGAAAGAAAATGGTACGTAGTTGATGCAACTGACTTAACTTTAGGTCGTTTGGCATCAGAAGTAGCAACAGTGTTAAGAGGTAAAAATAAACCTACTTACACACCACATGTGGATACTGGTGATTATGTAATCATCGTAAACGCTGATAAAGTAGTAATGACTGGAAAGAAATTAGATACAGTAAATTACTATCGTCACTCTGGATGGTTAGGCGGTTTAAAAGTTAAAACTGCTCGCCAATTCAAAGAACAAAATCCAACTGGTTGGGTTGAAGCAGCGGTAAAAGGTATGTTACCACATAACACATTAGGTAGAAAACAAGGGATGAAATTATTTGTATATGCAGGTAGTGAACATCCACATGCAGCACAAAAACCAGAAGAATTGAAGATTAAAGGGTAAGGGGGAAATACAGAACAATGGCAAATGTACAATATAGAGGAACTGGACGTAGAAAATCTTCTGTAGCTCGTGTTATCCTAACACCAGGTACAGGAAATATCGTAATTAACGATAAACCAGCTAAAGAATACTTACCATCAGACGTTTTATTAATGATTGTTAATCAACCATTAGAATTGACTAACACAACTTCTCAATTTGATGTTAGTGTAAACGTATATGGTGGTGGATACTCTGGACAAGCTGGAGCTATCCGTCATGGTATCTCAAGAGCATTATTACAAGCTGGTACTGATTATAGACCAACTTTAAAAGCAGCTGGATTCCTTACTCGTGATGCACGCGTTAAAGAACGTAAAAAATATGGTCTTAAAAAAGCTCGTCGTGCTCCACAATTCTCAAAACGTTAATTTATTCGTTTATTCAGAGAAATTCAAAGAAACTCAAATCAACAAAAGTCTTTATTTATCGGCTTTTACACGATTTGAGTTTTTTTCTGTTTATATAAAGTAAGAATGGTATGCAACATATATGCAACAAGTATGTAGCAAAGTTCTCACCACATATTCTCAAATATGCAACAAATTGAGTAAAAGAAAAGAAGGATGTTTATCCTTCAACTAAGTCTAGTATATTTATTTATACTCTTCCTTAAGGGAAACATATCCAAAATGATATTGAGCATTTGCAATTGTTTGTTTTAAGTTGCGACCAGTACTTGTAATTTCTAGCATGCTTGCAGATATGGTGTTTTCTTCTTTTATATCAGTTAACTTCATCCAAATTCTTGCTAATTCACCTTTAAATTCTCGAGGATAGTTCTCGCCATCTGGGCAAGGTTCAGGAGTTTTGCTTGAATAGATTTCGCTTATATTAGCGGAAAAAGCAATATCATTATCATAGTTTTCACTGTTTAACGCAAATAGTAGTTTCACATTTTTACCTTGTTTAATTTTATCGTTGTATTCTTTTACTTTTTTTGGGCTCATGCCATAAAAAAGTGATTGTGTAGAAAACCAAGTATAGCCATTATTTTTTGCATGCTCAACATAAAGTTTCATCGTTTTTTCATTGCTTAATTCTATACCATCAACAGTTGTAGAAGATGCTAATTTGATAAAAATAAAGTCAAGATTTTTAGTATCACCTTGATTATCACGATCTGCAATTAAGTGATAAACTTTTTCGGTATTTAAATATTTTTTCTTTAATTTAATGTATAGGTCTTCATCTTTTGCAAGCATATACATTTCTAAAACATCAATCATTGCAGCAGTTTTAGTTGTGTTTTTTTTCTCGATGAATTCGTTAAACATATCCTGAATTGTGTCAGGAACTGCAATTGTCATATAATTCTGTCTAGGCATAATATCACCCTCCTCATACGTACCATATAGCCGTTAGAACTATTACGAAATAATTGTACCAATTATCTGTTAGATAATCAATGCTTATTTTGATTTTTTTCAATTTTGTAAAAAAGAACCACATCAACGACATGGCTCTTTTGATAATTTAATACTTTCTTTTGTATGATCTTTATATTCAATGATAATTCTATTATTTTTGTATTGGATGTTAGCAGTTGCTTTGTTAGTATCTTTTATTTGAATTGTATTACTGTCCAAAAGAGTTAGTTTAAGACATTCTATTTCAAAATTTTTCTTAATCCATTGATAAGCTTTAAATTGTGCCGATGTTTGACATTGAAACATTGTTTAATTCCCTTTTACACTTTTTGGATAATAGA
>ENA-OPBN01001280-OPBN01001280.1-human-gut-metagenome-genome-assembly--contig:-NODE-1280-length-12344-cov-2.154447_pt1 | contig 12344 bp, 9 predicted proteins | sample MGYA00241068_ERZ501452 | MGnify/ENA primary metagenome ERZ501452 (study PRJEB25962, sample SAMEA2042507) | human gut metagenome | biome: human gut; feature: human-associated habitat; material: faeces... | reverse complement strand
ATGTCCGAAGTCGCCAATCCTAAAATCAGGAATATTCTGAAACCCATTATCGAATTGCTCAACGGAATCCCCTCGGTCGTTTACGGATTTTTCGGACTAGCAGTCATCGTTCCGCTGTTGCAAAACACATTCGACCTACCTGTGGGAGAATCGGGATTAGCAGGAAGCATCATATTGGCAATCATGGCTTTACCGACAATTATTACCGTTGCGGAAGACGCGATGAGCAACTGTCCGCGTTCCATGCGAGAAGCTAGTCTGGCACTCGGGTCGACACAGTGGCAAACCATATACAAAGTGGTGATCCCGTCTTCTATCTCGGGAATCACATCGGGGGTAGTACTGGGGATAGGCCGCGCCATAGGAGAAACTATGGCTGTGCTCATGGTCACCGGTAACGCAGCAGTCATACCCACCTCTATTTTAGAACCGCTGAGGACAATCCCGGCTACCATTGCAGCCGAACTGGGAGAAGCCCCGGCCGGAGGCGCACATTATCAATCGTTGTTTCTACTCGGCGTCATACTCTTCTTCATCACCTTATTTATCAACTCTTGCGTCGAAATCGTCTCTTCCCGCAACAAAATAAAAAACTGACCATATATGAATTTCGATACCTCCCTATTTTCAAAACGGCGACGGATAACCCAAAACCTGATGTTTACCCTATTCCGTATTTTCAGTTACAGCATCGTCGCCATATTGTTTTTTATTTTAGGCTTTATCATCGTCAAAGGCATCGGGGTAATCAGTTGGGATTTTATCACTCAAGCCCCCAGCGACGGCATGACCAAAGGCGGAATATGGCCGGCGATAGTCGGGACTTTCTACCTGATGATAGGCAGTGCCTTGTTTGCGTTCCCCATCGGAATCATGAGCGGAATATATATGAACGAATATGCCCGCTCAGGAAAAATCGTAAATTTTATCCGTACGATGACCAACAATCTGGCCGGTATCCCGTCTATTGTATTCGGTTTGTTCGGTATGGCATTCTTTGTCAACCGGCTCAATTTCGGAGACAGCATATTGGCCGGTTCATTGACGCTGGGATTGCTTGCTCTACCCATCATCATTCGCACAACCGAAGAGACGTTCAAAGATATCCCGTCCTATTTCAGAGAAGGCAGTATGGCCTTAGGGGCAACCAAAGCACAGACCATCTGGAAAGTCCTGCTTCCTATGGCCACTCCCCGGATCATTACGGGACTCATACTCTCGCTGGGACGTGTCTCGGGAGAGACAGCACCTATCTTGTTCACCTGCGCAGCATACTTTTTACCGAAATTGCCGACCAGTATTTTCGACCAGTGTATGGCATTGCCTTATCATCTTTATGTCGTTGCAACCAGCGGAACCGATGTCGAAGCACAACAACCGATCGCTTACGGAACAGCATTTGTCCTCATCGTCATCGTCTTGATAATGAATTTAGCGGCCAATGGTATACGGAATTATTTCGATAAAAAAATCAAGTTAAAATAATAAACCCAAACAGACATGAACAAAATAGAAGCGAACCATGTAGATTTTTATTATGGAGACTTCCATGCACTGAAAAACATATCTCTATCTATCCCCGAAAATCAAGTTGTGGCATTTATCGGCCCGTCGGGGTGCGGGAAATCAACATTCTTACGGCTTTTCAATCGAATGAATGACCTGATACCACATACAAGACTGACGGGAAACATCTATATCGACGGTCAGGACATATATGATAAATCGGTCGAAGTAGATGTATTGCGGAGAAATGTCGGAATGGTTTTCCAACGGCCGAACCCTTTTCCTAAAAGCATTTTCGAAAATGTTGCTTATGGTCTGCGTGTCAATGGATTCAGAGATAAAGAATTTATTTCGCACAAAGTAGAAGAAGCCTTAAAAGGTGCGGCTTTATGGAATGAGGTAAAAGACAAACTGAAAGAATCGGCTTATGCCCTATCCGGCGGTCAACAGCAACGCTTGTGCATAGCCCGTGCCATGGCAATATCGCCCTCGGTCCTGCTGATGGACGAACCGGCATCAGCTCTGGATCCCATATCGACAGCAAAAATAGAAGAGTTGATATGCGAATTATGTAAACAGACGACCATCGTCATCGTAACCCACAGCATGCAACAAGCAGCACGGGTAAGTCATAAAACGGCGTTTTTCTACCTCGGAGAAATGGTCGAATACGATGATACCAAAAAGATTTTTACAAATCCCACCGAAGAAGCTACGCAAAATTATATTACAGGACGTTTTGGATAAAATAAAAAGACTTTACTATGGTAAAATTTGTTGAGAACGAACTTCTTGCTATAAAAGAAGAAGTAAATGATATGTGGCTGTTGGTACGCCAGCAACTCGAAAATGCATTCAACGCATTACGCAATAACGACGACGACCTTGCAAACAGCGTTGCATCAAGAGAAAAACGGGTGAACGCATTTGAACTGAAAATAGACAGCGACATCGAAGATTTCATTGCCCTATACAACCCTGTGGCCGTAGACCTGCGTTTCGCACTCGCCATGTTGAAAATCAACAACAATCTCGAACGCATAGGAGACTACGCCGACAGTATCGCCCGTTTCGTCGCAAGAAATAACCTGACAGAAGAAGACAAACAGCTATTCAACGTATTGGAACTGAAAGAGATGTACGACCAAGTACTACACATGTTCTCTACTACGCACAAAGCACTTGAAAATTCCGATGCGTCTTTGGCAAAATCGGTTATCGATAAAGACGACCTTTTGGATTCACTCAATCAAAAAGCTCTTGATAAACTGGCAGAGTACGCTAAAAACAATCCGTCGGCCATTCGATTCTGCTTAGAAATAGCTGCCATATTACGCAAACTGGAACGTACCGGCGACCATATCATCAATCTAGCCGAAGAAACCGTATTCTACATAGACGCCGAAGTTCTGAAACATATTCACTCTACCGCACCTTCTATCGATGAAGAATAAAAAAACCGGGAACGATGTTTCCCGGTTTTTATTTGATTAGAGGCGCTCGGCAACCTTGTCCCAATCAACGATCGCCCAAAAAGCTTTTATGAAATCGGCCCGACGATTGCGATAATCGATATAATAAGCATGTTCCCACACATCGACAGTCAATAACGGTTTCAACAATTTCGTCAACGGATTCCCTGCATTTTGAGCCGATTCTATCGATAACTTGCCATGTTTGTCGATAGCAAGCCATACCCAACCGGAACCGAACAAAGAAACCGCCGCCTTGGAAAACTGGTCTTTGAATGATTCGACCGACCCGAATTCCCGAATCAACGCTTCGGATAACTTTTCAGGGATTTTCTTTTCCCGGGGCGTCAAAGTCTCGAAAAAAAACGTGTGGTTCCACGTCTGTGCTGCATTATTAAAGATCGCACCGTCGGAGCTTTTTACAATCTCATCGAGGGTCATATCGGCGTAAGGCGTATCAGCAATCAAACGATTGAGATTGTCGATATAAGTCTGCAAATGTTTACCATAATGGTAATCAATGGTTTCCTTACTCATCACCGGAGCAAGAGCATCGGCGGCATACGGAAGTTTGGGCATTACATGTGCCATAGTCGTATTTTTTTTAGTTAAACAATAAATTTACGGATTATAAAAACAGATATATACATTGAGATATGTTGCCAAAAGCAGCCACAGTATATACGGGATAAACAACCACGATGATATGCGGCTAGGTACATAGGCTTTGCATATATAGAAAACGACGAGAAAATCGAGCAACAAAATATCCAACAATCCCAATAACGGGCTTCTCCAACTGAAAAACAGAATGCTCCAAAGGAAATTAAAAAATAATTGCGCACCCCATACGGCAATCAACCATTTTGCCGATTTCCTCTTTATAAGAAAAGAGAGAGACAGCCCCATCAAAACGTAAAGGATGCTCCATACAATAGGAAAAACAATCGCCGGAGGCGTTATCGACGGTTTATGCAACAGCGGATACCACTCTTCTATGGCTGACCGCTGAAAAAAGCCGGCAGTAACTCCTACTCCCACGCATAACAAAACCGGCCAAAGATAATCCCACACTTTTTTCATGACTTGAATTTTTCGTCTATTTCTTTATAAACATAATAACTTTTTTATTGTTCATACCCTAAACAATATTTTTTAACTCAATAGATCGAAAAATAATCATTCTTTATTAACTAAAACGATAATATCTTGTACCTTAGACGACAAAAATACCGTAAAAATTTCTCCAAAGCTCGATGAATACAAACAACAACCTTCTTACCGATCGTCTCAGCTACGACAGCGAGAACATGGCTCCCACCCGATTGCATTTGTTCAGTTATAACGCCAACGATATTGATGAGCACATCGAAAACGACCTTCAAATCCTCATTCCGGAAACAGAACGTCCCGATTATATTCATTGGCTCCAAATATGCGGATTGCAAAATACCTCCGACATACAAAACATTTGCACACATTTCGGCATCAACTTTTTGGTCATGCAGGATATTCTCAATCCCAATCACCCCTGTAAAATCGAAGAATATGAAAAGTTCAATATCGTCATCGCAAAATACTTCGACAAAGAAAAAGAATCCCAGGTAAGCATCGTACAAGGCGAAAACTTCATTCTTACGTTTATGGAGTATGAAACTCCGGCCTTCCGAGGTATAGAGAACGCCTTACGAAACAATATCTTGAAAATCCGAACCCGCCCCTCCGATTATCTGCTTACCGTTTTACTAAACGATCTGGTAACAAATTTCATTTCGGTATCGGCACAAATCGACAACAGCCTCGAAGATCTGGAATCGGAACTTCTGCTTGAAAAAAGCGCTTATGAAATCGGTATCGAAATACAAACTTTGAGGAGAAGATACCTTCTCTTGAAACGGACCGTCTTACCACTGAAAGAACAATACTCCCGACTGATCCGATCGGACTCGCCTTTGATACACAAAACCAATCGGGCATTTTTCAACGATCTCAACGACCACATAAACTACGTTGCACAAAACATCGAAATTTGCCGTGAAACGCTCTCTTCTCTTGTCGATTTATATATCTCCAACAACGATTTACGCATGAATTCCATCATGAAACGCCTGACGATCGTCTCTACAATCTTCATACCTCTGACATTTCTCGTCGGCGTTTGGGGTATGAATTTCGACAATATGCCCGAACTGAGCTGGCAATACGGCTACATAGCGGCATGGCTTTTCATGATATGTATCGGTGTAGGGGTCTATATTTTTCTCAAAACGAAAAAATGGAAATAACATGTATATCTTCCCTCTTATACATAAAACAAGATTTCGTACCTTTGCAGGAAATCACAAGTAAGAGAATATGACCTATCCTCAAAATTTTGAAGAGAAAATCGGATTTGACAAAATACGCGGTCTCATCTGCGATCGATGTTTGAGTACGTTGGGTAGCGAACGTGTCGCCGGTATGCAATTCCAGACATCGTTCGATACCATCGACCGCTTACTACACGAAACCGAGGAATTTACCCATATATTACAAACCGAAGATAATTTCCCGGCCGATTACTTCTTCGATATACGATCTTCGTTACAACGCATTCGCATAGAGGGGACTTTTCTCGATGAAACGGAACTTTTCAACCTGAGACGTTCTTTGGAAACGATACGCCATATCGTAGGATTTTTCATCAATGAAGAAGAAAGTCCTTATCCTCATCTGCAAGCACTGGCCGGAAATGTCGTCGTATTTCCGCAATTACTTTCCCGTATAGACCAAATCATCGACAAGTTCGGACACGTCAAAGATAACGCCTCGACCGAATTGTCTCAAATACGCAGGGAACTGAACCGTACCCTTTCAAGTATTTCCCGCAGTTTGAACATGATCTTGCGTAATGCCCAAAGCGAAGGTATTGTCGACAAAGAAGTTTCACCCACTTTACGAGAAGGACGACTGGTCATTCCCGTCATACCGGCCTATAAGCGGAGAATAAAAGGTATCGTACATGACGAGTCGGCCAGCGGGAAAACCGTATATATAGAACCGGCAGAAGTAGTCGAAGCCAATAACCGAATAAGAGAACTCGAAGGGGAAGAACGCCGTGAAATCATACGCATACTTACCCTCTTTACCGATGAGCTACGGCCGCATTTAGCCGAAATCGCCCATTCCTACGAATTCCTTGCCGATATAGATTTCATACGAGCCAAAGCACTGTTTGCCATCGAGATAAACGCTTTACTTCCCCACTTCGAGAATTGCAGGCAAATCGAATGGTATCATGCCATTCACCCGTTGCTTTTCCTCTCTCTCAAAAAACAAAACAAACAAGTCGTCCCGTTAGACATAGCCCTTACTCCCCAACAACGCATATTGCTCATTTCCGGGCCGAACGCAGGCGGGAAATCGGTTTGCCTCAAAACAACAGGACTATTGCAATATATGCTGCAATGCGGATTGCTCATACCGGTATACGAAAATTCCCATACAGGAATCTTTGACCACATCTTCATCGATATAGGCGACGAACAATCGATAGAGAACGACCTCAGTACTTACAGTTCCCACTTGACGAACATGAAGTTTTTCGTCAAGAATTGCAATGAAAGTTCTCTCTTGCTCATCGATGAATTCGGCGGAGGTACCGAACCGCAAATCGGCGGTGCCATCGCAGAAGTACTTCTCGACCGTTTCAATCGGAAAAAGGCATTCGGTGTCATAACCACACACTACCAAAACCTGAAACAGTTTGCAGAGGACACGCAAGGTATCGTCAACGGCGCCATGCTCTACGACCGCCACATGATGCAACCCCTCTTCAAATTATCTATCGGCAACCCGGGCAGTTCATTCGCCATAGAAATAGCCCGTAAAATAGGATTGCCCGAAGATGTCATTGCCGATGCTTCGGAAAAAGTAGGCTCGGATTACATCGATATGGACAAATACCTGCAAGACATCGTTCGGGACAAACGGTATTGGGAAAACAAACGTCAGAATATACGACACCGAGAAAAACAGCTCGAAGAAATCACGCAGAGGTATGCCGATAATCTGCAAGAAATAGAAAAAGAGCGGAAACGTATTCTGAAAGAAGCCAAACAAAAAGCGGAACAACTTATCGCCGAATCAAACGCCCGCATCGAAAATACCATTCGTACCATCAAAGAGGCAGAGGCCGAGAAAGAAAAAACGAAGATGGCTCGTCAAGAACTCCATTCTTTCAAAAAAGGATTGCAGAAGAACGACGAAAACGACGATACCATATCAAGAAAAATCGCAAAAATCAAGGCGAAAGAAGAGAAAAAGAACCACTCGAAAAAAGAAGCCGATGCCGAAACGTCCAAAACAACGACCATTTCGGTGGGTGATGCCGTATGTCTTAAAGGCCAAACGACTGTGGGAGAAATCTCGGCGATACAAGGGAACAAAGCAACTGTCATATTCGGCCACATAAAATCTTCGGTACACATCGAACGTCTCGAAAAAGTGAGCCGAAACCGACTAAAACGCGAACAAGCCATAAAAGCGACATTTGTAAGCGAAGATACCACCAACAGCATGAGAGAAAAAAGTCTCCACTTCCACCGGGAAATAGATATTCGTGGTTTCAGAGCCGATGAAGCTCTGCAAGCCCTCGTTTATTTTATCGACGATGCTATTCAAGTCGGAGCCGAACAAGTGCGTATTCTGCACGGAACAGGCACGGGAGCTTTGCGTCAAACGGTCAGAGAATATCTCAAAGGGGTTACAGGAATAAGGTCTTTTCACGATGAACACGTACAATTCGGCGGTGCCGGCATTACGGTCGTAGAGCTGGAATGATCTTTTTTAAAGGTATCGAGCTTATCATATATTCCACTTTATCGTTAAGAAAAAATCGGGTTAACCACAATTCGTGCGGATAGATTTACTATTTTAGAAGAAAAGCGTATCTTTGCGTGTTTATCATACCGAAATGACAGCAGAAAAAAAAACGATACTCTCCGATATATACAATCCCGATGATCTGCGAAAGCTCTCCCTCGACCAGCTTCCTCAGATATGCAGCGAACTACGCCAATTTATTATCGATGCGCTTTCTCAAAATCCGGGACATTTTGCTTCCAGTTTAGGGACAATAGAGCTTACCGTAGCTTTACACTATGCACTGAATACGCCATACGACCGTATCGTATGGGACGTAGGACATCAGGCTTATGCCCATAAAATACTGACAGAACGAAGGGACCGGTTTGTGACCAATCGAAAGTTGGGTGGACTAAGCGGTTTCCCTACACCGTTAGAAAGCCCATACGACACATTCGTTGCTGGACATGCCTCCAATTCGATATCGGCAGCATTGGGTATGTCGGTCGCTGCCAACCTGAAAAACGAAAAAGACCGTAAGGTCGTCGCTGTGATAGGCGATGCCGCTATTGCGGGAGGATTGGCTTTTGAAGGATTGAATAATGCATCGACTAACCCTAATAACCTGTTGATTATCCTCAACGATAACAACATGGCTATCGACAACAATGTCGGAGCTTTCCATCATTATTTGTCTCGTATCAACACCTTGCCCTTTTACAACGACATGCGGTACAAACTTTACCGTCTGTTGGTAAAAATGCGTCTCGTCTCCGAACAACAGAAAGGTGCCATACTCCGTTTCAACAATAGTCTGAAAGCTTTGATATCGAGGCATCAGAATATATTTGAAGGACTGAATATCCGATATTTCGGCCCGATAGACGGACATGATGTAAAACATCTGGTCAGAGTTCTGAATAATATAAAAGATATGTCCGGACCCAAAATCCTGCATGTCAAAACGGTTAAGGGAAAGGGATTTGCTCCGGCCGAAAAAAATGCTGTCGTATGGCATGCTCCGGGACGGTTCAATAAAGAAACCGGTGAGCGTCAAAAAAATGAGACAGAGAATTTGCCGCCTCTTTTTCAAGATGTTTTCGGCCATACATTGGTCGAACTAGCCGAGAAAAACGACAAAATAGTAGGCATCACACCCGCCATGCCAACTGGTTGTTCCATGAACTATATGATAGAACGATTTCCGCATCGGGCTTTCGACGTAGGGATCGCCGAAGAACACGCCGTAACTTTTTCGGGAGGATTGGCCAAAGAGGGTCTCATACCCTTTTGCAATATCTATTCATCGTTTATGCAACGGGCTTTCGACGAAGTTATACATGACGTCGCCATACAAAACCTGCCGGTCGTCTTTTGTCTCGACAGAGCCGGGCTTGTGGGTGAAGACGGCATGACACATCACGGCGCGTTCGATCTTGCATATATGCGCTGTATTCCCAATATGACCATAGCCTCGCCAATCGACGAGCATTACCTGCGCCATCTTATGTTTACAGCACAATCGGCAGGCCGCTGTTTTACAATACGTTATCCGAGAGGACGAGGTTCAGTGATAAACTGGTGTTGTCCCATGCAACAAATCGAAATAGGTAAAGGCCGACAGCTCTCGGAGGGAAGTGATATAGCTGTTTTATCTATCGGCCCCATAGGGAAAATGGTGCAAAAGGCTATCAAGTCGGTGAAAACAGAAGGTGTATCCGTCGCTCATTACGATATGATTTTTCTGAAACCTATCGATACGGAAATACTTCATCGCGTAGGGCAGCAATTCAAACGTATCATTACCGTAGAAGACGGGACGATAGAAGGAGGATTAGGAAGTGCCGTTATGGAATTTATGGCAGAAAACAATTATACCCCTCAAATCAAACGCATAGGCATTCCCGACCGTTTTATCGAACAAGGCAGTATATCGGAACTGTATACGCTATGCGGAATGGACGAAGCAAGCATCGTAAAAATGCTTCTTGATAAATGATAATCAAAATGAACTTCGGGAACAATTTGTTTCATTCGATATACGCAGAACAATGAAAATCATTATTGCAGGAGCAGGAGAAGTTGGTACCCATCTGGCCAAATTACTATCGAAAGAGAATCTGGACATCGTACTGATCGATACAGATATAGAAAAATTGCGCTGGCTCGACTTGAACTACAATCTTATGACGATCGCCGGCTCTCCTACTTCCCTCAAAATTTTGAAACAGGCTGGCATAAACGAAGCCGATCTATTCATTGCCGTCATGCCTTTTGAGACCCGCAATATCGTTGCTTGTCAATTCGCAAAAAAACTCGGTACTAGAAAAACCGTTGCGCGAGTTGACAATTATGAATATATGTTACCCGAAAACAAAGCATACTTCAAAGAAACAGGTGTCGATGAACTGATATATCCCGAAATGCTTGCAGCCGAGGAAATCGTTACGGCCCTAAGTCATAACTGGGTACGCAACTGGTTCGAACTTTGTAATGGAGAACTTATCCTTATCGGAGCAAAAATAAGGGAAAATGCCAAAATATTGAATCAAAAACTTTCGGAACTGAATAAATTCCATCTGCTTTATCACATAGCCGCCATCAAAAGAAAAGACAGAACGATCATACCCCGAGGTTCGGACGAAATACAAGTCGGCGATATTGTCTATTTCACCACAACTCCCGGCCATATTCAAGACATACAACAGCTTACCGGGAAAAAAGAAATCGATGTCCATAAAGTCGTTATCATGGGAGGAAGCCGTATTGCCATACGGTTGGCTCATATACTGCCCGAATCCATGAAAATGAAAATCATTGAAATCGACAAAGAAAAATGTTATAAATTGGCCAACACCATACCCGAAATCACTATTATCAACGGTGACGGCCGCGACACGGAATTTCTTAAAGAAGAAGGCATCAAAGACACCGACGCATTTGTTGCATTGACCGACAGTGCCGAAACCAATATTCTGGCATGTCTCTCGGCTAAACGTTTCGGGGCTGTCAAAACAGTTGCCGAGGTGGAGAACCTTTCTCTTATTCCCACAGCCGAAAGACTCGACATCGGGTCTATTATCAATAAAAAATTACTTACAGCCAGCCGCATTTTCCAACTGTTGCTCGACGAAGACTCTTCCAATGTCAAATGTTTGGCTATGTCCGATGCCGAAGTAGCAGAACTCATCGTCAAAGAAGACGCGCCGATAACTCATAAGCCCATCAAAGATCTCAAACTTCCACGAGACATTACTTTGGGTGGACTCATTCGAGATGGTAAAGCCATGATCGTAAACGGCAACACACAGATACAAGCCAACGACCACGTTATGGTCTTTTGTTTAGATACTGTAATCCATAAATTAGGAAAACTGTTCGGGTAAACATCATGGCAGAAATCAATTACCGCATCATTCTCAAGATCATCGGCGTGTTGTTATGGTTAGAAGCCGCGTCGATGCTCATGCCTTTGGGAATATCAATTTATTATGGAGAAAACGATACGACAGCATTTCTTATAACGATAGGAATAGCCGCCGTCATAGGAAGTATACTCTTTTTCCAATATCCCAATACCGAACGCAAAACATTAGGAAAACGAGACGGAATCATGGTTGTTTCCTTATGCTGGATATGTTTCTCCCTATTGGGCTCTCTGCCTTTTATTTTATCCGGGGCTGTCGAAAATATGGCCGAAGCGTTTTTTGAAACAGTATCCGGTGTTACAGGAACGGGGGCCAGCATAATAACCGACGTCGAAAAACTACCTCATGGAATTCTTTTGTGGCGCAGTCTTATACAATGGTTGGGTGGATTAGGAATCATTCTTCTTACACTGGCCATTTTACCTCTGATAAACAGCGGTGGCAGTATGCAATTATTCAATGCCGAAACGACAGGCATCATGAACGATAAATTAGGTCCCCGCATAGGACAGACCGCCAAACTTTTATGGACAACTTATTTGGGGCTTACCATCGTACTGATTATCCTTTTGAAGCTTGGCCCCATGAATCTTTTCGATGCCGTATGCCACGCCTTCACCACAGCCGCCACAGGTGGATTTTCTACCAAAAACGACAGCATCGCATATTGGAATTCGGCATATACCGAATATGTTATCACGATTTTCATGCTTATCTCCGGTATCAATTATGCGCTTGTATATCGGGCTATACGAGGAGAAATAAAAAAGACTTTCGGTAATGAAGAGGTAAAATGGTATTTGACGATTGTCGTCCTATTTACAATTCTTATCGTCATCGGACTCTTTTTCAATGGCGTATATGAAAGATTAGGCTTAGAAGCAACTATACGGGCGTCTCTATTCCAAGTTTCGTCTATCATCACTTCAACCGGATTCATATCGGCCGACTATGTCTCTTGGGGCCCGTTCTTTTGCATTCTCATCTGCTTACTGATGTTCTGCGGCGGTTGTGCCGGTTCGACCAGCGGTGGCGCAAAAGTCATTCGCATCGTCGTTTTGCTCAAAAACACCATATACGAATTTTACCGACA
>ENA-OPBN01001256-OPBN01001256.1-human-gut-metagenome-genome-assembly--contig:-NODE-1256-length-12554-cov-5.464997_pt1 | contig 12554 bp, 18 predicted proteins | sample MGYA00241068_ERZ501452 | MGnify/ENA primary metagenome ERZ501452 (study PRJEB25962, sample SAMEA2042507) | human gut metagenome | biome: human gut; feature: human-associated habitat; material: faeces... | reverse complement strand
GAGCCGATGACCACACGCTGTCCGGCGTATTTCCGGGGATTTTTGATGGCAGGCCAATGCTTCACATCCAGAAAAGTACCCCAAGGCTCAGTATGGCCGGTGAACCGCTTCATGAACGAAGCGTAGCAGTATTTGCAGCCATGGGTACAGCCTACATAAGGATTGACGGAATAGCCTCCCACCGGCAGGGTGGATTTTGTTATAATATTTTTGGTTTCTGCATCCTGAATCAGAATGCCGCTCTCTTTTACTTCCGTCATGTCTTTTGTTCCTCCAATACCCGGTAAAAAGCCGGGGGAAATTCTTGTACCATCTGTGCCTCTCCCATGATAGGTAGCAGATCTTCTTTCATAAATACAGGGATGCCAAGCGCATGGGCCTGATGTGTCAGGTTCCACACCCATTCCGGTTTCGATACGGCTTTGCCCTTCCTATGTCCGGTCTCAGTCCCAATGACGATCCACTCAATTCCGGTAAGGTCTACCATGCCAACCTCATCAAACATAGGTTCAAAGGTCACATGATAGTGTCCGCCATGGATATGCTCCCGCAAAGTCCGGATACGGTTTTTCTCTTTGCTGGAGGTAACAGTTACACCAAACCAAGCATTCTCCAGGGTAGTGGAAAACACAATATTCTCCGGTCGCTTGGTCAAAAACAGATATTGGTGCTGCGGATTTTCAGTCATCTTGGCAAATACCTGTTCCCGCCACTCTGGCTTCCAGTGGGAAAAATCGCTCATGCCGGTGAGCAGAAAATTCTGTGGGCGCTTTTTCTCCATCAGCCTCAGCTTATTTGGAAAAAACTCCGGCTTTTCAAAGTCGTCGATCATGTGAAACCGGCGGACATTGTTTCTGGCGTAGCAGTAGCTGCAACCGATCGTACAGCCGATCACCAGATTCATGTTCTGAATACAGTCTTTAATACAAACAGCCACCGCTGATGCCTCCTTACCGTTTTAAGATTCAGCCTTCTGCCGCAGGTGCAACTTTCCCGAAGCCGTTCCAGGCATACAGCCCCTTCTTGTTCTCATCGCCCAGGAACTTGTCCACCTGACAGATGTGCAGGATATGGTCGCCTACCTCCACCGACTGCTGCAAGGTAGCTACCATCGCCAGCCGGGTGTCCGCCGGAATCTGGATGTCGCTGCCCTCCACAGCCATCATCTCGATGTTGTTGGCGGCCACCTTGTCGGTCTCGGCACCGGTAGACGCTCCGCAGGCCATTACTGCGCCAGCCAGACTCTCATCGGGAACAGTGACGATGACTTTGCCGGTCTCACGCACACGCTTGCCGGTGTGGGACTGTTTGCCAGTGGCGAAGCCCACGATAGGCGGATTGAAGGAGAGGTAAGACACAAAGCAAATGGGAGCCAGGTTCGTAGAACCATCCTCCTTTTTAGAGCAGATCAGTGTCAGCGGATTGGGGGAGGTCAGAACAGTAGCCTCCATAATGTTCAGTTCTTTCATGTTATTCAGACCTTTCTAAGAAATTTCAGTCGTTGACTGCATGGTCAACCAGTGATATATTTATTATATCTGATAGCAATTTTTGTTCAAGTACGCAAATTATTTGTACCTGGTATCAAAAAATATACTGCAAAAGATGAGGAAATCTCCAATTATGACTTATGAAGAATTCAAAGAAAAGGTTGGCAGTGTCATTCTAACCGGCGAGGGAAACTGCCCGGTCACGCCGGTGGTTCAAATGCTGCAGGGCAAATGGAAGCTCCAAATTCTCTATGAACTATGCATCAAGTGTCCCATGCGGTTTGGGGAACTGAAAAAGATGCTAAAGCCAATTACAAATACGGCGCTGACAAATGCCCTCAAAGAGTTGGAAGCCGATGATTTGATACAACGAATCCAGTACAATGAGATGCCCTTGCGGGTGGAATATTTCCTTACTGAGAAAGGTCGTGACCTGCTGCCGGTCTTTTACGCCATTTCCCAATGGGGAATGAAATATATACCATGATTCTAACTATATTAATATCTGCATGATAATAGCCGGGAGGCATTGACAATTTGAGTCAACTTCCCGGCTATTGTTTTTTTCATTGACAGCTGAAGTTCCATTGTCAATGGCGTTTGCTTTACATTATTTTACGGAAAATATTTTATCACTTGACAAGCAAGGATGCAAACTGTGTTTTAAAACGACAAAGTTTCACCGTCGGCAGGGATCTTCACTCGAGAGAGAAGATTCTGTAATTCCAACTGCTCACTTAAAGAAGTGCGAGAAAGAGAAGCATGTGCCACATTATCCATATGACTGATAATAATATCAGCTTCTGGAGCGTGTGTGATTACTTGTGCCACATCTTCAGCATCCATAATCAGTCTGCCAAAATCAACAAGCTCCGCAGCACAAGCATTTAGTATGATAACATCAGGCTGAAACCGTCTCAAGTTTTCCTCTACCTGTTCATACCAAACGGTATCACCGGCAAGATAAAGTGTTTTTTCCTCTCCTTCCATCATAACCCCCATGGCAGAACCACAGGGAATCGTCACGCCATGTCGTGCCGGTACATTTGTCACGGTTATTTCTCCAATCGAAAGACCAGACTTCGGCAAGATTCTTACATCTTTAAATCTCGACCGAACAAAAACCTGCGCATCTTCGTCGTTCTGTACCAGCACAGGTGTTTCCTTGTTTAACATATTCCCAACTGTTCCGTCCATCTCCATATCAATATGATCCGGATGGATATGAGTAACAATATAATAGTCCACATCTGCAAGAATTTCATCAACCGTTGTGGGAAGCGGACAAATGGGCATGGAAATGAATGTTTTCTGAGAATCCGGCGCTTTAAAGGGAATGGATTCGGGAAGTCTGGCAAAGCAACCAAAACCGTCCTTGGGGGCGAGCCATGGATCGATTAAAAAAACCTTTCCCCCATAGTGAATCTTAATAGTTGCATTTCGTATCTGTCGAATTTGCATAATTTACCCTCCTGTTTAAATTTTTAATATCAAAATTGTATTCTTTACTCTGCCTCTAAGAGAAAAATGACCGGCCGAATTCCGTCTGGACAAGCGAACACGCCAATCGTATCATCATTCAGCCAAGTACCAGATGGCTGAACTAATTCCCCCGAGGATAGCTGACATGCCATGGGAGCAATCACCTGCCAAGCAACGCCACACATTCCATCCGGCGGATGGATGCCATCGCTGTATAGCACTTGACCTTTCTGATGAAAAGGACACTTCCCCAAATTAGGAATTGCATACTGTTCTGCCAGTTTCTGATCATATTCCGTCCGCAGCACGGTGATTTTAACCTTCTTATGCATTTGTATAGTCATTTTGCACTTGCTCCGAAATCGTCATGCCTCGCACGCCTCCCGGAGAGCAGGCAGCAGCTCATCCAGCCGCCCGTCCAGTCCGAAGGACTTCTCTTTGATATTATCCGCAATGTAGATTTCCCCCAGATTGATGGTCACATAAGTGGCGTTTGGCTCGCTGGCCACCAGGCGCATCATCGGAGCCTTGATCAGCTGATTGCGCCAGCCAATGCCCAGCTCCAGAACTACCAGTTTCTTCCCGTGGTAGGTTTTCAGAAAGTTTTGGAACCGTGCCTGGGCAGCGGTATCCGGAATCATTCTCTGACCTGCGCCCATGTGGATGTCCATGGGACCTCCGCACTTGGGACAACGCGGCACCAACTCTGTAGGCACATGGCCGCCCTATTCAGCAGCCGATAATTTTTCGGCCACCTCTAAACTTGAATAGAAGGTGTCGTGGCAGGGGCGGGCACACTGCATCGTAAACCAGTTGCCCTCAATCTCATAGATTTTCGTCGGATCGAAGCCGCACAGTTCAAAGTGACCTTCTCCGTTTGATGTGACGACAAAGTAATCTTTTTCTCCCACAATGGCCTTCAAATCGTTCATCACCGGCGTAGGCTGATACTGCCCGCAGTAATGATGGATGAGACGGGCCCAGAAGGCCCACTTTTCCTCCTCGCTGGGCCATCCGGCCATCATGCCCTGCAAAATACAACGTAAGCCGTATTTTTGTTTGAAATCCCCAAACAATTCATCAAAGGCTGCATTGTCCGCAAACAAACGCAGTCCTTCGGTGATGGATAGGCCGTTACTGGCCCCGATCAGGATAGCATCCGCTTCTCTGAATTTTTCCGCAATAGGGTTCCAATCAATCATATTCGTTCGCTCCTTTTCTATTTTATGGTTGCTGCGATGGATCGCTCCTGCCGGAGGGCAGCTAGAGTTTCCGCCAAATCTCCTTGCAGATACAGGCTGCGTCCCCTCAGATGCTCTGGCCTATGAGCTGCCTCTCGATTAAGGCATGCATAAAAGACGTTTTCGTTTTTGGCAGTAAGTTCCCAGAAGGGCAATTTGATGATACTGGGTGTCATCTCACCCACGCCAAGTTCCAACAGCAGGACTTTTTTGTCGGACTGATCCATTATCCAGTGCCGCAGGAATCTATGGTAGCGATGCAGACTATCCTGCCAGAAGGTTCCCTCCAGAAAGGTATCATCTCGTACCCAGGGCACCAGCACTCGCCCGCAATCCGGGCAACGGGGAACAGCCTCCTCCGGCAGGCGAACACCTACCAAGCAACCAGTCAGTTCCTTCACCAGTTCGCAGTTTTCCCCAATATCATCCCGGCAGGGCTGACTGCATTGGCAGTAGCTAAAGTCTCCCTGAAAGGCGCAAATTTGTTTCTGGGGAAATACTCGAAAAAACTGCTGATCCACATTGGTAGTCAGAACAAAAGCAGGTTTGTCCGCAATAAGCGCCTGCAGGTCCAGATAGGGCTGCCCAGTAGGGGCTTCCCACATGAAGCGGATATATTGACTGTAATACCCCCACTGTTCCCCATAGCTGGAAAAGCAATGGTAGAATCCAGCCAGCGGAGAGGTAAAGCCATACTGTTCGCGAAAGGGAGCCAATGCCTCCGAAAGTGCCGGGGACCAATGGTAGTGGTCGTATCCAGCCGCGCTTGACAGGCCGGAGCCGCCTCCGATCACAACGGCATCTGCTTGATCAATACGCTCGGCAAGTTCCTGAAGCACCGTTTGGTTTCCAACCCTCATTGATCGTTATCTCCGCTGCCCATGGTGTCCCGTGCATCCCGTAACACTTGAGCAATGTCGGCCACAATGGTCATGCCCTTGTCCGCCAACTGCTTGGGCAGGAAGTCATACTTATCGTTGATAGCAATATATCGAGCATGGGGAAATCTGAGGGTCAGGTTCCAGAAAGGCTCTTGGATAAACATGGGAGTCATTCGGCCAACGCCCAGCTCCAGGAACAGAATTTTGCTGTCTTTGTGTTCCAGTACGTAGCGAGAAATTTTTTCGTACTGTTCTTCGTATTTCTTTCCTTGCAGGAAATTCCCATATCCTCGCACCCAGGGGAATGCCTCACCGCCGCAGTGGGGGCACCGGGGAATGAGATCCGTAGGAATCTTCGTGCCATCCCCCATAGCGGCTACCATATCAGCCACCGGCTTTACCGCATCCCAAGTGTCATCGGTACAACAGGCGGCACACTGGAAGAAGCGGTGATCCCCCTGGATCTCCGCCACCTTCTCCTCCGGGTAGAGTTTGACAAACTGGGTATCCTGATTAGTGGTGAGGATGAAGAAGTCCTTGCCTTTCAGCAAAGCGTCTAAATCCAAATAGGAATGACGCACAGGTGCGGTCTGGGTGGTGTGAAGGAAGGTGGCGAGATACCCCCAATACTCTTCCCTTGTCTTCCAGGGGTGCATCATCCCTGCAAAAGCACCTTTGAAGTGGTATTTCTCGGCAAAAGGTCGGAAGTATTTGCGGTAGGAGTCGTTGTCCTCGTAGTAAAAATCTCCGCCACCGGCAGCAGACAGGCCGGAGGCCCCTCCCACTACCACACAATCAGCTTCCTTTACCTCCTGTACCAAACGATGGATCTGTTCGCTATACGGCAGCGGCTTTTTGTCAGTCAGCTGATAAGGCGTACTGCCGGAAGCATAGATAGGATAGTGCCTGGAGTAATTCATCTGGGTCTGCATGACCAAATCATCATAGAAGTTCATTTTCACCATTCCTTTCGAGTTGGTGTTATTTTTATTCTTACTTCAAATCATCTTAGCATCCTCTTGCATCGCTGTCAATATGCTGTTATAATAAAAATAACATCAAAGCAAAAAAGGAGATCCGTCCATGAAATATCCAACCCGCCTTAGCGATGCTGTTCATATTCTGGCTTTTATCGCTCTGTACCCAGACTGCGACCTGACCAGTAACAAGCTGGCAGAGAGCGTTCAGACGAATCCTGCCTATGTGCGCCAGCTCATGTCCGCCTTGCGGAAGGGAGGACTGCTGGTCAGCGTGAAGGGACATCCCCGACCCACTCTGGCTCGTGAGCCGGAGAAAATCACTCTGCTGGATGCCTATCGGGCCGTAGAGGGCAACAAGCCCCTGCTCCATCAGGACATCCACACCAACCCCGCTTGTGGCGTGGGTGTAAATATCCAACTGGTGCTGCGGGATTTTTACTTGGACATTCAAAAAACAGCGGAACAAAAAATGCAAGAAATCACGCTGAAAGATGTACTGGAACAATATCACATGAAGTTAGAAGGGACGCTCTTGCAGCGTTTATGACGGATTGATTTTCAGAAACTCTTACATTTGGGACAAAAATTCTTCTAAACGGGAAATACAGAACCTTCTTGCGGGGCTATACTGAGAACCGGAGAGACCTATACCCCATATTTTGTGAATGATTAAAGAGGATCGCTACTGCGAGGACATTTCCATCCAGCTGTTGGAAAAGCTGGTTACATAATAATAGACAATGGATCGGCCAAATCTGAATGCCAGGCCCTAAATTAAGGAGGAAACTAATATGAAACTTGGCATTATTCGTTGTATGCAGACAGAGGATTACTGCCCCGGAAGCCGGGATTTTCGGACAATCTGAGAGAGAAAAGGCGCTTTTATGGGAGAGGATGATATTCAGTTAGTGGGCTTCATCAACTGCGGTGGCTGCCCCGGAAAAAAAGCGGTGCTGCGGGCCCGTTCTCTGGTAGAACAGGGCGCTGACACCATTGCTTTTGCTTCTTGCATCAGCAAAGGGACTCCCATTGGTTACCCCTGTCCTTTTGCTAAGCGTATGCGGGAGCTGGTGCAGAAAGAGGTAGGCGATGGTGTCCGTATCTTGGATTACACCCATGACGCTGGCCCTGAACCAGAAACATCTCAAAAGTAAAGTTTCTTTTCTCTCCGGTCTATGATAAGATAGACTTCAAGGAGGAGTGCTAAATGATTCAGAACCACTTACCCCACGACCACGGACAAACTATCGAGCATGAATTGGAATATATGCCCAGCGTAGAAAACTTTCAAACCGTAGCTGATATTTTCAAGCAGCTGGGAGATGGCAGCCGTATTCGCATTTTTTGGTTGCTTTGCCACTGTGAGGAATGTGTTATCAATCTTTCAGCCATGGTAAATATGAGCAGTCCTGCAATTTCTCACCATCTCAAGCAGTTGAAATCAGCGGGTCTGATCGTTAGCCGCCGGGACGGAAAAGAGGTCTATTATAAAGCGGCTGATACCGAGCAGGCCCGAAATTTCCATCACATGATTGAGTGGCTTGTAAAAATCGCCTGTCCGTCGCAAGTAAAAAAACAAAAAGGAACGCCATGAAAAAAGAAGAATCCAAAGTTATCGCTCAAAAACTTCAAAAGATCCCAAACGGCACCCTCGCCTTGAAGCATTGCCGGGCTGGTGGAACGGGTACCACACTCTTTGGAGAACAGTTTCGAGCGGTTACCGCTGGAAAAGGGTGTATGGAGGCATATGAAACTTTTCCTGGAATAGAGGTATCCTTCAATGTTTTTCTTGCTTCAGAGGTCAGGTTTCGGCATGATGCTTCGGATTCTGTTTTAGAAATTTACTATTGTCGCAGTGGTCGCGTAGGTTGGAATATGCAAGGCGGTACTGCCGTCTATTTAGGTACAGGTGATGTGACAGCACACAGTATGGCCTGCTGCGCGGATTCCGCCATGATGTTTCCCCTAGGATATTCAGAGGGAATATCCATTTCCGTGGATCTGAAACAGCTCTCTTCCATTTGCCCGGAAGTTTTAAAGAATGCCAGTGTGGAAGCAGACCAGTTACAGAATCGATTTTGCTCCGGAAAGCCATCCGCAATCCCGTCCTGTTCCGATTTAGAGCACATTTTTGCCCCACTCTTTTCTACTCCTGTATCCGTTCGAATTTCCCTCTTGAAATTGAAGGTGCTGGAAATTTTGATTTATTTAAGCAACATGAAATCGGAGCATAAAGAATTGACTCAATACTTCTCCCAGCAAACCGAATTGATCAAAGAAATTCATCAACAGTTGACAGAGCACTTGAATCAACGATTTACGATTGCAGAACTTTCCAAACAGTATTTGATAAATACCTCCACTCTAAAGGAGATATTCAAGGCAGTCTACGGTCAGCCTATCGCCACCTATATGAAGGAATTTCGAGTGCGTCAGGCTATGAAATTATTACGGGAAACAAATGACACTATCGCGGATATTGCTTCCCAGGTAGGCTACCAAACCCAGGGAAAATTTTCAAGCGCTTTTCAGTCTATCGTCAAAATATCACCCAGAGAATACAGAAAAATCCAGGGTATAGCTCCATCGGATTCCTTTAGCAAAACACTGTAATGAAAAATTCCGATTGTTAATTAAAATTGCTCTCAAAGCAACAATTATCTTAACATTCCCCAAATACACTCCAGTAATGTTAGTGCAAGGATAATGTTAATAACACGGAAATGCCGCAGATAAAACTTCTGAATCAGTACACCCAAGCCAATCCAAGTACAGGTTGCGATCGTTCCGATTGTTGCAATAACCAGCTCAAAAAACAGCAAAGCTGGAAAAGAGGACATATATCCTACAACATAACCCGTTAGTGCGGTAACTCCGAACATATAAATCTTCACATTGACAAATTGCAGCATGAAGCCTTTCAGAAACGATGCGGATTGCTCTGTGTTTTCTGAGGTCTTCTTACTGAAAGCAATATGAATCGAAAGCCACAGTATATAGGCTGCTCCGATGTACTTCATCACTTCCATTACATTTGGAAGCAAAGAATTAACCCCATATACGAAAATTGCGCATATGATTTGTACTACATAGTAGCCTGCAAAAATTCCAAAGAACAGCGGCTTTCCTTTTTTATATCCATAGTTTGTTACGGTATTTAATGCCAGAATATTTCCCGGTCCCGGAGTAAAGGCATTTGCAACACAATAAATGAGAAAATTGCTCAGTACCGCTATAGGCATAATAATCAACCACCTTTCTACTGTTATTATATCAGCAAACAGCGATACATACATAACACCTATTTTATATGATTATTCATAGCCTATAGCTATGGATTGGCTGGGGCATATTTCCGTAATTCTTCCAGATAGCTTTTTCCAAGTTCACTCAATTCCTGATTTTCATTCAACACATATCCAATATGCATTGTTTCATTTTCTGCAAGCGGAACGGAGATGATATTTTCTCCGTTCAAATATTTCGGGAAAATGCCACTTGAAATAGTATAGGCATTCAGTCCGAGCATGAAGTTGACAATAGCCCCTCTGTCATTGACCCGAATTTCCTTATCCACCGGGATGGAGCTGAATAGTTCCTCTGAAAAATAGACAGATTCATACTCTCCCTGTACAAAGTTTAGCCGCGGATAAGGTGCAAGGTCATGGATGAAAACTACTTTTTTCGATGCCAATGGGTGATCTTTTTGCAAAAAAACATGAGGCTTTGCTGAAAATAGCTCGGTAAACACCAGATGGTTTTCCTCTATCACTTTCCGCATGATGACTTCGTTTTCATGCGATAAATAAAGAATACCTAAATCACAGACACGATTTTTCACATCATCCAATATCTGATGTGTTCCGGTTTCATTATAATAAAAAGCGTATCGTTCTTGTCCAAAACGCTTAACTAACTCCACAAAAGCGTTTTCCGTAAAAGTATAGTGCTGAGAAGATACTCCAAATGTCACTTTCCCCGGAAGATTTGTAACATACCGATCCTCCAGCAGTTCCATCTGCTGTATCACCTGACGAGCATAACCGAGAAATTCAGCACCATCTTTTGTCAGAGTAATTCCGGTTCTACTGCGGAGAAAAATGGTGATACCAGCCTCTTTTTCCGTTTCTTTGATGGAATTGGACATACTTGGCTGTGATATAAAAAGCAGTTTTGCCGCTTCGGTAATAGAGCCAACTTCTGCTACCTTCAAAATATATTTTAATTGTTGAACCGTCATTTCTTCATCCTTTTTATTCTTCCAACTTCCCGATTTATCTCATAGTACCATTATCAGCGTACCTGCACCGATCAGTACAATTCATATAATCAGCATAAACGTAAAGCTCATGCTGTTAAGCTTTTGGTCTTGATTTGGCTGTGAACTCTGATATAACAACTTTGATGACCTCTACTGTCGATGCCATCTCTTCATTGATATTGAATTCACGACCTGTCTGATTTTTCATAAAGAGCGAAAGGCCTCGTATTTTCTCCTGCACATCCTCTGTTAATTCTGCACGGCCACGCCCAATCACAGATGCAAATGATGCTCCGTATTTGCAAGCTACATCTCCGCCGGATATAAGCTCAACATCACATTCTACCTCAATGCACACATTTGGATTACTTCTGATCAGATCCAGCTTATGCCCTTCTTTTGCGCAGTGCATGTAGAAAATCAAGATACCCTCTGTATATTCGTATCCGTAGTGAAGTGGAACGATGTAGGGATAATCAGCATCAAACAAAGCAAGATGCAGGACTTTCGCTTTTTCAATAATCTGCAGAATTTCAATAATATTTGTTACTTCTCGATCTTTTCTTCTCATAGATAAATACCTAAAGAATCGTACACGATTCCTCCTTTTTCAAATTTTAAAATTATACAATCTGGAAGTTGTCACTCTGTCAGTCGATTCTCCTCGCCCCAGACACAGAGCTGATCCAGCACAGTCATCAGCGTTTTTCCTCGTTCCGAAAGCGTATATTCCACCTTCGGCGGGATCTGCGGATACTCGGTGCGGACGATCAGTTTATCCGCTTCCAGCTCCTTGAGATTCGTGCTGAGAGTTTTGTCGGAAATGGTTTTCAGATACCGTTTCAACTCATTGAATCGCACCGTCTCAAACTCCATCAGGCAGTAAAGAATGACCATCTTGTGCTTGCCGGAGATCAGCGACAACGTGTAGGCAAAGCCGGTATCTTCGAAATTGGCGTTCTCAATATAGTTCTGTATCATTCACTTTCTCCTAAGATAGTACCTGTCATAATTATCAGTACTTGAATTTATAATTTGCGTGGATATAATTATAAGCAGGATGAACAGTCCTGTCAATATGATCACAAGGAGGAGTTATCATGAGAACAAAACTGAAAATTACCGAAGGCATTTTCCCCATGCCGGTTCTGATGGTTGCAACTTACAACGAGGACGGCAGCGTCAATGTCATGAACGCCGCATGGGGCACCATGCAGGAGCGGGACTCCGTTGTTCTGAACCTCACCGAGACACACAAGACCGTACAGAACATCAAGGCACGGGGAGCATTCACCGTCAGCATTGCCGATGCTGCCCACATAGTGGAAGCAGACTATTTCGGCGTAGAGTCCGGCAATAAAGTCGCCGATAAATTTGCCCGCAGCGGTCTGACCGCCAGCAAAGCAGAAACTGTAGATGCCCCTGTCATCAACGAGTTCCCGATCTGCCTGGAGTGCAGGTTCATCGAGTATCAGAACAATGAATACGGATGCGGCGTCATCGGCAAGGTGGTCAATGTCACTGCCGATGAGAGCGTTATGGTGGATGGAAAAATTGATATGTCTAAGGTCAACGCCATCGCATTTGACCCCTACACCCACGGCTATTATAAAGTCACCGAGCGTGTGGGCGAAGCATTCCGAGATGGCTTAAAGCTGAAAAAGTAAGGTGTGCAGAAAAGGACAGGCGGGACTGTCAACGGCGGGCACAGCCCGTTCATTTTACCGTCGACTGGCCCGTCTGGCTTTGCTAACTACTCTGCCAATTAGAATCTGCCTTTTCATTATCGTGGTAGCCTTACATAACTTCGTTCAGTTTCTCAACAATACACCCTTTACTCTCATAGTATTGAAGCATCTCGTCTATTTTTCTTTTATCATAGCTTGTGATACAATCGGATAGAACATGAACCATATATCCCATCTTAGCCATATTGTAGCAAGTGGATTTTACACATGCGATAGCATCTGCACCGACAATATAAAACTCACAAATTTCATTTTTTCTTACGAAATCAGCAAAGTCTTCACTTGTCAATGCGTTTCCCTTTGTCTTTATAAAAATGTTTTCAGATACAATTTTCATATCAGGAACCAGTTCAGCCCCATGTGTGTCTGGCTTAAAGGTTCTCGTTCCAGCAGATAAATTGTTATGCTTAATGTAGACACCTCCTTCGTCAGATTTCGATACCCCTCTGCCACCTTGCCGCCAGGGTCATG
>ENA-OPBN01001250-OPBN01001250.1-human-gut-metagenome-genome-assembly--contig:-NODE-1250-length-12604-cov-1.949319_pt1 | contig 12604 bp, 10 predicted proteins | sample MGYA00241068_ERZ501452 | MGnify/ENA primary metagenome ERZ501452 (study PRJEB25962, sample SAMEA2042507) | human gut metagenome | biome: human gut; feature: human-associated habitat; material: faeces... | reverse complement strand
CACCTGGGAAAGTTTTGGTAATATTTTTCATTTCCAGAAGTATCTTAGCCAATTTTGTTTCCCTCCCTTTTATAAATCATGCCTGCGACGGGCAGCCCTATAGCAATCCCAGGAAATACTGAATTACATTATTTTCTGGGATTGCTATAGATTAACACAGGCGGGTGGTATTCCCGCCTGTATGATCAATTTTTATTACTTAATCTGATCTTCTGTATAGTATCCGGAATCGATCAGCATTTCTTTGTAATTGTCAACCGTGACAACAACCGGATCGCAAAGGTATGTCGGGATAACACCTGTGCCATTATCATAGGATTCTGTATCATTAATTTCCGGTTCTTCACCTTTCATGATGGAATCAACCATTCCAACAACTGCTGTTGCAAGAGCACGTGTATCCTTGAATACGGACATAGCCTGTTTTCCTGCTACAAGGTTCTTAACATTTGGTGTATCACAGTCCTGACCTGTGATGATCGGATATTCTCCTGTGTAGGAAGCTGCAAGAGCATTTTCTACGCCAAGTGCTGTAGAGTCATTGGAGCAGAGAACTGCGTCAAGGTTGGAGCCATCTGAGTAGTTACCTGCAATAATTGTATCCATTCTGTCCTGAGCCTTTGCGCTGTCCCAGTTAGCAGTTGCAACCTGCTCAAATTCTGTCTGTCCGGATTTAACTACCAGCTTACCTTCGTCAATATATTTCTGAAGTACATCCATTGCTCCGCCGAAGAAGAAGTTACAGTTATTGTCACCAGGATCACCTGTGAACAGCTCAATATTAAACGGTCCGTCCTGATTGTCGAGATCAAGTGCATCTACTAAATATTCGCCCTGTTTCTGACCTACCTTGTAATTATCAAATGTTGCATAATAAGTAACTGCATCTGAGTTCATAAGCAGACGGTCATAGGAAATAACCGGGATTCCTGCTTCTTTAGCCTGTTTCAGCGGCTCACCAAGACTGCTTCCGTCGATAGATGCCACAACCAGAAGATCACATCCGTTTGCAACCTGATTCTCAAGCTGTGAAACCTGTGTGCTTACATCGTTGGATGCATACTGAAGGTCTACTTCATAGCCGGCTGCTTCCAGCTCTTTCTTCATGTTCTCGCCATCCTGATTCCATCTCTGAAGATCTTTTGTAGGCATTGTAACACCGATCAGTTTCTTGTCATCCGCTTTAACAGCTACTCCCGGGATAACTACCATTCCAGCTACCATTGATGCACAAAGAATTGCAGATACGACTTTCTTTCTCATTGTAAAAATCCTCCATTTCTTTTTACGTTTCTCACGTTTTCTTGATAACGTTACTATAGCACAGGGCAATCTGGACATGGTTGGCAAGAAACAAGACATTTTAAGAAAAACAAAAAATGCCCTGCACAGGACAGGACATTTTTGTTGCAAGATAATGCTATATACTGATTTACTCTTACCTCTGCAAAAGCAGCCGGATAATCTCTGAATATTTTATTTAACTGTAATCCGCATTCAGATAAACTTCATCTCTGCGGTGGAAACCTCCTTCAATGATCACCTTATCTATATTCTCTTTTGTCACTGCAGTTGGTTCAAGGATGCAGGAAGGAATCTCATAAGTTCCGTCATTTACTGTTTCTGTCACATCTTCCAGTTCTGCAACTCCCTTTCCACTACCCATTTCCACTGCATATTTCGCTGCTTTTCTTGCCAGATCTTCAATTGGTTTAAAAGCAGTCATATACTGTGTTCCTTCTACTATTCTCTGACAGGCTGCAAGATCTCCAGCCTGACCTACAACAACCACATTTCCAGCAAGCTGATTCTCTGCCAGTACCTGTACAACCTGACTGGCAATATCATCATTTCCGCACATAATCCCCTTAACATGAGGATATTTTTCCAGGGCTTCCTCCACATATCCAGCAGCCAGTTCTGCTGTCCAGCCATCACAGTTAGCTTCATAAACCACATGCAGATCTGTGTCTGCAAGCATATCATCAAACCCCTGTTTCACCATCTGGACATTATTATCTGAAGAGGATCCCTGTATCATAAAGATATCTCCTCCCTGAGGAAGTGCATTGACAAGTGCCTGTGCCATGATCTCACCCACCTTACGGTTATCAAAGGAAATGTACAAATCTGTATTGGCATTATTGACCATTCTGTCATAGGAAATAACCGGAATTCCCGCACTCTGTGCCTTCTGTATGGCATCTGAAAGTGCTCCACAGTCTCTTGCGATCACAACGATCACATCCACCTGCTTATTTATAAAGTATTCAATCTGACTGATCTGCTCTTTGACATCTGCACCTGCATCCTGCACATTTACCTCTGCTCCCAGTTCTCTGGCAGTCGCCACAAATACATCTCTGTCGCGGATCCATCTTTCTATAACAAAAGAATCCACTGTAAGTCCGATCTGAACCTTATCCTCTTCCTTATTCTCTTCTGCTGTTTCTTCATTCTTATTCTGTTTTTGTTCTGAAGAGGAACCACATCCTGTCAGCAGTATCATCCCTGTACAAAATGCCAGTATTCCAAGCAGCAACTTTCCGCAATTCTTTTTTGTCTTATATAATTTCATCAGCCTAACCTCTCTCTGAACTCACTAGGCGTAACTCCTTCATACTTCTTGAAAATCCTGCTGAAGTAATTGGGATCACTGTATCCTGACTGTGCACATATTTCCTTAATGGAAAGTCTGGAATCCTGCAGAAGTTCTCTGGCATTTTTCAGACGTATTTCTGTAAGATATTCAATAAAGTTCTTACCTGTTTCCTGTTTAAAAAGTTTACTGAAATAATACGGACTGATATCTACCTCTCTTGAAACATCATCCAGAGAAATATCCCTGCGGAAATTTTCATTGATATATTCCTTTGCTCTGTCAATAATACTGCCAGCTTCTTTTTCCTTGGAATTCTCCAGTTTCGTACAGATTTCTCTCGTCTTATCCAGAAACCACTTCTTCAGATTTTCTATATCCGTACAGGACTGAAGCTCCCGGATATAGCTTCTCCTGCTGTTAACATTATATTTCAAAGTTCCTGCAAAGAATGCCCTGCGTTCCGCATTCATCACCATCTCCAGGATTTTAATCTCAATGTCTTCTCTTGTGACGGCCTGCTGACTGTGCATCCATTCAAAAAATCCCTCTGCGCAGTTCATCGCTCCCGCAGCATCCTTCTCAAGGATCCTCTTCTGATATCTGATTTCCAGGTCTCTTGGATATTCCCCGTCATATTTCTGTGCCGCCGGTACATCCTCGATATGCACTACATGACTGATGCTCTCTCTCAGTGCGACCACCGCTTCCTTAAAAGATTCCTTTACGCCTCCAAGTTCTTTGACTCTTCCGATTCCACAGCGGAACATACTGTCGATCCGGTTTTCAAATTTATGTACCATATTTCTGGCTCTTGTGACAATTGCAACTCTGTCTTCGTAATCTTCTTTCGCATTTTCATAAGGAACAAGCAGTACGATCCTGTTTCCCATAATAGGACCTACAAGGCATTCAAAGAATCCCTGTGCGATTTCACGAAAAGTAGAATAAAATTTGTTTGCCTTTACACTTGCACCTACTGCATTACTGAGCACCCCATTTTCCATAGAATCTCCAAATTCTATGACCATCATATAACCGTATTTCTGACGGATATCAAGAAGCTGTGTATAATTATCCTGGTAAGTAACAAAATCATCCTGCAAAAGAATATTATTGATATATCCACTCTCAATCATAGGTACCACTGTCTCCAGTTTCTCTCTGATCAGGAGATCATCGCTTCTCTTCTGCCGTATCTGATCTACCTTTGTCATCATCTTCGCGCAGGTTTCCAGAATTACTTTCTTATTTACAGGCTTTGTGAGAAACTCCTGAACTCCCAGGTTCACTGCTTCTTTTGCATAATTAAACTTATCATATGCAGTTATGATCACAAAAACTGCTGAGCTGTTAAATTTCTGAATTTCCCTGATTGCCTGGATTCCGCTTATTCCCGGCATCTGGATATCCATAAAACAGATATCCGGCGGATATGCCTGTGCCATCTCCACCACAACTCTGCCTGACTTTGCACAGTGGATTTCACATTCATTTCCATATTCAGTTTCAATAATTTTCTTTAATGATTCCAGCATGATACCTTCATCATCTGCCAGCAAAATTCTATACATCTTCTCTCACTCCCATAATACTTCTCTTAGTTTTCATGCACAGGTATATAGATTACTGCTTCTGTGCCTTTTCCTTCACCTTCACTGTTAATCTCCATAAGCCCTGATTCCTCATAATAAAGTTCCAGACGACTGATCACATTATTCATACCGATTCCTGTAGAATCACCTTCTTCATTTCTGCGCTCTCTGTTTCCTGACAGAACACCCTCTATCTGTTCCTGCGTCATTCCCTTTCCATTATCTTTCACGCTGATACGTATATAATCTGCATCTCCTGTAACTGTGAGATGTATTTTTCCTTCCCATTCAATGTCACGTATTCCATGATTGACTGCATTTTCCACAACCGGCTGCAAGATCATACTTGGCATACGCACATTCTCCAGTGATTCATCCACCTCCTTGCTGAAATGGATATCTCCGGCGAACCGGACATTCAGAATATAAATATAGTTATCAACAGCCTCCAGTTCTTCTCCCAATGTGGCGTCTTCCTGTCCTTTTTTTACATTATAGCGAAAAAAATCCGCCATTTTCTCTACAAAAATCCCGGTCTGCTCTGCATCCTCCATCATTGCAAGCTGTGCTCCTGCATTCAGGGAATTAAACAGAAAGTGCGGATTGATCTGTGACTGAAGATATTTCAGCTGTGCTTCTTTCAGATGATTTTCCATAAGAAGCTCCCTCTCCATCATCTGCTGCTCTTTCTCCATACTTGCTTTCGTCCTTGCCATATACAGATCAAGATTCTCTACCATTGTATTAAACGCTCTGGTTACTGTTCCCAGTTCATCCTGTGCATCTGTATCGTGCATCTTTACATGGAAATTTCCCTGACCTACCAGTTGTGCTGTCTCTGCCATATTGGAAAGGGGAACAAACATATTTCTGGTGGCCTGGATGAGCAGAAGCATTCCACCGGCTACAATTATGATCATAATAACTGAATTGCTTATCTCCAGATATCTCATCACTGCACGAAGTACTGCATAAGTACTGGAGTTCTCCTGAAACATCAGGTTATTCAGTTCGTCAATAGATGACTGGATATATCTGTAAAGCTTTGTTGCATCATCATATTTACGCTTATACTGCTCAACGTTCCTTCCTCGTTTGGCAGCTACCGTTTCCGCAGTACAGTCCAGATATGTTTCCGACATTTTCCGGATATTCCGTTCCAGAAGCTTTACGGGATCATTAATATTATCTTCATTAAGTTTCTCAAGTTCATTTCTGTATTTTGCCTCATTCTGATAATAATCAAGAAGTGTCTGAGAACTCTTAACCTTAAGATACTTATACATATTATCCTGTACTTTCTCAAATACCTGTGAAAGTTCGGTAAGCTCTGCATTACTGGCATAAACATTATCCATCTTTTGCATGGAATTATTGATCCGCACATAAAAAGCATATTCATGGCAAAAAGAAGGACTGCGATCATACCCACCTCTATAACGATTTTACTGACCAGTGAAAAATCTTTCCAGCGCAGCTGCTTCATCCGGACACCCCCTTCCTTCTCATTTCCCGTACTACATCCTTGTCCAGAAAATTAATATCCACATTATAATAAGAATTGGTCCTTCCATCTTTCTGATATGCTGTCAGAGCCTCTATACTGTATCTGCCAAGCTGCTCTGTATCCACATCACAGGTAACAGAGATCACTCCCTTTTCCACTGCTGTAAGAATATCTTCAGAGCTGTAATATCCTATGATCGTAACCTTTCCTGCAAGATTAAAGTCCAGTACTGCCTGACGTGCGCATTCTGTAGTTTCCTCATCCATGCACACAAGAATATCCGGTACTTTATCTCTCTGCTGAAAAATATCTGTTACCGCTTCTTCTGTCTCAAAAGTCCCTGTTAAGCGAAGATTTTTTCCTGTTATCTGGATATTTTGCGAAGGACCCGCCTTTGCCTGGACTGCGTTGCTAATCTGTGTATATATCTGGCTCTGGTTCATATCATCAATATTTTTCTTCAACAGAATAAGAATACTTTCCGTATCCTCAGTCACATATTCCGCTACCTTTTCGCCATAGACACTTCCAAGCTGATAATCACTGACACCCACGAAACTCTGACGCTTGCTGTGAACTGCATCTCCCATTACAGTAACAACCGGAATTCCTTTCTGAACAGCCTCATTTATCTTCGCTTCCAGTCCCTGCTCCCCACTGTATTGCAGGATGATCCCGTCTGAATTTGAAGCAATACTCATATTCATATAATCAAGCTTACTGTAATCGCTCTCTCTTCCACTGCCTCTCAGTTCAAGAATTGCATCATTCTTCTGCGCCCATTCCTGTGCACAATCATAAACCGCTTGCCAGAAAGAAGAATTCGGACTGTCTACGATCATATCGTATTTATATCTACACATAACTTCATTCTTCTCTTTCAGACTACTCCCCCCGGACAGTCCCTCACAATAAGACTCTCCTATCATATAAAAAAGCACTAAAATTCCTGCCAGTGCAAAGAAAACCAGCAGTTTTGTCCGTTTCTTTTTCATCTCAATCTCCGTAAATTCTTTCTTCGATATTTTGCAGAATCTATTATACAATAAATCGGTATGAATTGCTTTCTTTTTTTCATATACTGTAATGATTACATCTGCCACCTGCTGTTTCTTTCGTTCTGACACAGATATTCATACTCTGTGTTCCGGAATCAGAGAGATATTTTTATGAGGAGTATCTTTGCATGAAGCGGACTTTAATATTTTTTGGAATATTATGCATGATTTTTTTCCTGCTTTTTTCTTCTGCTGACAAACGTACACAGTTCCTTACTTCACTGGCAGGTCCCGGTATGCTTTCCCTTGTAAAACAGGCATCTGCAAAAGCTACAGCTTTTGAGGATTTTTCAACTGACACCACCGCCGGGCTTCCCGTCGAAGAACCTCCCAGAATCGCACTGACCTTTGATGATGGTCCTAATGCCCGGTATACCCCCATGCTTCTGGATGAATTAAAAAAAAGAAACATCCGGGCATCTTTCTTTCTGACAGGCGAGAACATTGAAGGAAACGAAGACATACTCCTGCAAATGCGAAAAGACGGACATCTTATCGGAAATCACACCTGGGATCATGTACAGCTTGACAAGATACCGGCGGAGAAAGCCAGACTGGAAATTGAAAAAACAAATAACAGAATCTATGAAGCTTCCGGAATTTACCCTTCTTATGTACGACCGCCTTTCGGCGCATGGATCAAGGATATGGAACTTTCTGTCACCATGCTTCCCGTATTCTGGGATGTAGACACCCTGGACTGGAAAAGCAAAAACATCGATTCTATCCTGTCTATCGCCCAGAAACAGGTGCATGACGGTTCTATCATCCTGATGCATGACAGCTATCAGACATCTGTGGATGCAGCCCTGAAAATCGCTGATCTTTTTACTGAAAAAGGCTATGTTTTTGTCACTGCAGACCAGCTCCTGCTCACATAAAAGATTTGCTTTTTCCTGCCTGATTCGTTATACTGTTATACAAAGCTTGTACAGATTTCTCTGTAGCAGGATTATCCGCAGAGTATGCTGTACATCATTATATACAAAAGGAGTAATTAAACGAATGGACAGACTATTTAACATGGACAACAAATTCTTCACCGTCATGGGACGCGTGGCTGATCTTATTATGCTTAATGTGGTCTTTCTGATCTGTTGTCTGCCGATCGTGACTATTGGTGCGTCACTGACTGCACTCCACTATGTCACACTGAAAATGACACGTAACGAAGAATCTTATATTATCAGAAGCTTCTTCAAATCCTTTAAGCAGAACTTCAAACAGGCAACTGTCATCAATCTTATCATGCTTGCAGTTGCAGCTATCCTTTACATGGATCTGCGTATTGTAGGCAATATCGACGGAACAATGTCTCAGGTACTGTATATCGTTTTCTTTGCATTTGGTATCCTTTATATGATGGTATTTCTGTATATTTATCCGGTGCTTGCCAAATTCTACAACTCCATCAAAAACACCTTCCGCAATGCATTCCTGATGGCTATCCGTCATCTTCCGTATACAGTCCTGATGGCAGTCATCACTCTGTTACCTGCAGGCGTGTTTTTTATTAAAAGTTTCCGCATACAGTCCATGGCCATCATGCTTCTGTGCATGTTTGGATTTGCACTGGAGGCATTTATCAACGGACATTTTCTGGTAAAGATTTTTGATAATTATATTCCGGCAGATGCAGATACCCAGGATACAGACCTTCAGAACGGAAACTCTGCTGAAACTTCATCAGCAGAAAATGATCACACAGTATGACCAAATGGGGAGAGAAACCATACCACTCTCTGGACTATATGCTGAGAGAGCGGTTTGGAGAAAAGGTTTATAAGGTCACGCTAAATGGCGGCATGTCCTGTCCCAACAGGGACGGTAAGATTGGAACCCGCGGCTGCATCTTCTGCAGCGCAGGAGGAAGCGGAGATTTCGCTGCAGATGCCGCACTTTCCATCACTGACCAGATAGAAAGCCAGATCAGTATCCTTTCACAGAAACGTCCGATTCATAAATATATTGCCTATTTCCAGGCATACACAAATACCTACGCACCTGTGAAATATCTGGAGAAAATTTTTACAGAAGCAATCTCTCATCCAAAGATAGTTGCACTTTCCATCGGCACCAGACCAGACTGCCTCAGTCCTGAAATTGTGACACTTTTGTCCCGGTTAAATAAACAGAAACCTGTCTGGATTGAACTTGGACTTCAGACGATCCATGAATCCACTGCCAGGTATATCCGAAGGGGATATCCTCTCTGCATTTTTGATGATGCCGTAAAACGCCTGCGAAAAGAAAATATCGAAGTAATCGTGCATACAATCCTCGGATTGCCCGGTGAAAACACAGCAGATATTCTGGAAACTATGGAATACCTCAACCATATGGATATTCAGGGAATCAAACTGCAGTTACTTCATGTGCTTCGCGGCACTGATCTGGCAGCAGATTACGAGAAAGGACTGTTTCAGACTTACGAACGGGATGAATACATCTCTCTCCTTATAAACTGTCTGGAACATCTCAGACCGGATATGGTTATACACCGCATCACAGGCGACGGCCCCAAAGATCTGCTGATCGCACCGCTGTGGGCAAGCCGTAAACGAGAAGTATTAAATATGCTGCATCACAGAATGAAAGAAGAACAAACCTACCAGGGAAGACTGTTTTCACACTAAAAGATTCTCTGCTACTCTACGCAAAGGAGGGATAAAATGGCAACACCATTCACAGTTTATAAATTAATCGTATTATATATGCTTCAGAATACTGAAAAAACCCTGACAAATTCCCAGATTTCGGAATTTATCCTGGACCGGGAATATACAAACTATTTCCATCTCCAGCAGGCAATCTCAGAACTGGTAGAAGCAGAACTGATCACCATGGACACCCGTTCCAATGTCTCCCATTACCAGATTACCGAAGATGGCATAAAGACTCTCTCCTTTTTCCAGAAAGATCTCTCTCCTGAGATCAAACAGGAAGTCAGAGAATACCTGAAATCCACCGGCTTCAAAGCCCAGGAGCGAATCGTCACTCCTGCTGATTATTACATCACCAAACAGGGAACCTATTCTGTAAGATGCCAGCTCATCGAAAAGGGCAACTCCCTCATCGACCTGAACATCGCAGCTCCTAACCTTGAGGCAGCACAGTCAATCTGTAAAAAATGGTCCACACATTACCAGGAAATATACGGAAAAATAATGGAAGAGCTCTTATAGTGCTCTTCCATACTTTATGGAGAAAAAAACTATGGATTTATTTGAATACGCCAAATCAAAAACCCTGGACCAGGAATCCCCTCTGGCATCCAGACTACGCCCCACAACTCTGGATGAAGTTGTAGGGCAGCAACACATCATCGGAAAAAACACCTTATTATACAGGGCTATCAAAGCTGACAAACTGACCTCCGTCATCTTCTACGGTCCTCCCGGAACCGGCAAGACCACCCTGGCAAAAGTAATCGCCAACACTACCAGTGCAGAATTCACCCAGATCAACGCCACTGTAGCAGGCAAAAAAGATATGGAAGCAGTTGTAAAAGAAGCCCAGCAAAACCTGGGTATGTACGGCAAAAAAACAATCCTCTTCATAGACGAGATCCACCGCTTCAACAAAGGCCAGCAGGACTATCTCCTCCCATTCGTAGAAGACGGAACCATCATCCTTATCGGAGCCACCACAGAAAATCCATACTTCGAGGTAAACGCAGCCTTAATCTCCCGTTCCATCATCTTCGAACTGAAATCCCTGGAGATCTCCGAAGTCAAAGAACTTATCCTTCGTGCAGTCAACGACAAAACAAAAGGAATGGGAAACTATAAAGCCCGGATAGATGAAGACGCCCTCGACTTCCTTGCAGACATGGCAGGCGGCGACGCCAGAAATGCCCTCAATGCCATCGAACTGGGCATCCTCACTCCCCCCCGAAGCGAAGACGGCCTTATCCACATCACCCTGGATGTGGCATCTCAGTGCGGCCGCTACGACAAAAACGGAGACAACCACTACGACATCATCTCCGCCTTCATCAAAAGCATGCGTGGCTCAGACCCTGACGCAGCAGTCTACTACCTTGCAAAAATGCTCTACGCCGGAGAAGACGTCAAATTCATAGCCCGAAGAATCATGATCCTCGCCTCCGAAGACATCGGAAACGCCGACCCCCAGGCCCTCTGCGTAGCAGTCGCCGCAGCTCAGGCAGTAGAACGCGTAGGAATGCCCGAATCCCAGATCATTCTCTCCCAGGCAGTCACCTACATGGCCTGCGCTCCAAAGAGTAATTCCGCCGTCAACGCCATCTTTGCAGCCATGGACTCCGTCAAACGCACCAAAACCACCGTCCCGCCCCATCTCCAGGACGCACACTACGGAGGCCACGAAAAACTAGGCCACGGAATCGGCTACAAATACGCCCACGACTACCCCAACCATTACGTAGACCAACAATACCTCCCCACCGAAATCCAGGGAGAACACTTCTACGAACTCTCCGAAATGGGCTACGAAAAAAAACTAAAAGAATACCAAACAAAAATCAAATCCCAATCTTAGGCTAAAAAAGGCAGCCTCCAAAGAGAGACTGCCCTTTTCATCATTTAATTCCCATAACGTTCATCTGCGCCAAAATCGCATCCACACACTTCTCAAATCCAAGCTTTCCTGCATTCAGACACAGATCATAATTCGTCGCATCACTCCAGTCCCCACCGGCAAATTTGCGATAATAATCCTGCTTTCTCTTATCATCTTTGCGAAGAAACTTCTCAATCTCCTCATCACTGCCGCTGATCTTCTCTCTGGACTTCTCCACACGAAACTCCCAGGGTGCATGAACAAACACCCGCAAAGTATTCGGTCTGTCCTTAAACACATAATTCACACAACGCCCAACGATCACACAGGATTCCTTCTCTGCCAGATCCGTTGCAATCTTCGCCTGATAATTAAAAATATTCTCATCAGAAACGAATCCCTTCTGATCCGGTGCGATCAGATCTCCTTTATATAACCCTGTCTTATTAAACAGAGATGCCTTCACACTGGAGCCTTCCTCCACCTGTCCAAAAAGCTTCACATCAATCCCGCTCTCATCAGAAGCCATCTGAATGATCTGCTTGTCATAGAAAGAAACTCCCAGTTTCTCTGCCAGCATCTTACCGACGGTACGTCCGCCACTTCCATACTGTCTCGCAATGGTAATTACAAAATTCTCCATAAAATCCCTCCTGTTTACTCTCCAAGATAAGCTTTCTGAACAGATTCATCATGAAGAAGATCACTTGCCTTGCCTTCCAGTGTAATCCTTCCGGTCTCAAGGACATAAGCTCTGTCAGCGATAGAAAGAGCCTTCTTCGCATTCTGCTCAACCAGAAGAACCGTTGTGCCACTCTCACTTACCTCTTTAATGATATCAAAAATCTCATTTACAAAGATCGGTGAAAGGCCCATGGACGGCTCGTCCATCAGAATAATCTTCGGCTGGCTCATCAGCGCACGTCCCATGGCGAGCATCTGCTGCTCACCACCACTTAAGGTACCTGCAGTCTGATTCTGACGTTCCTTCAGACGCGGAAAACGTTTATATACTTTCTCAATGGTCGCATCAATCTCATTTTTATCAGATCTTGTAAAAGCACCCATCTTCAGATTCTGAAGAACAGTCATATTTGCAAACACACGTCTTCCTTCCGGAACATGTGCCATACCCATTGTTACGATCTTGTGAGGCGGAACCTTTGTGATGTCCTGTCCGTCATAAATAATATGTCCTGATTTTGCACGAAGAAGCCCTGTCACTGTATGCAGAGTAGTAGTCTTACCGGCACCATTGGCACCGATCAGAGCAATAACTTCACCTTCATTTACAGAGAAAGAA
>ENA-OPBN01001236-OPBN01001236.1-human-gut-metagenome-genome-assembly--contig:-NODE-1236-length-12753-cov-4.402662_pt1 | contig 12753 bp, 9 predicted proteins | sample MGYA00241068_ERZ501452 | MGnify/ENA primary metagenome ERZ501452 (study PRJEB25962, sample SAMEA2042507) | human gut metagenome | biome: human gut; feature: human-associated habitat; material: faeces... | reverse complement strand
CTGCCGAGTCTGAGCAGCAGGAAGCCAAAGAATACGAATTAGACACAACGACCTTCCATATGGGAACGGTTGTCCAGATCAAAGTCTTTGGGAAGACACCAGAAGAGACGAAGCGTTTTGCGCAAATCGTTGAGGACGAGGTCGTGCGCTTTGACGACATGATGAGTGTGCATAAGGATTCTCCCCTCAACAATGTCAATAAGCATGCCGGCGAGAAGGTGGAAGTCACGCCCGAAATCGCCGAGATGACTCGGGAAGCGCTCGCTATTGCAGACATGACCCATTCGGCATTTGAGCCGATGATTGGACCGTTGGTGAACCTTTGGAAGATTGGTTTCGGCGGCGATCATGTGCCGAGTGATGAGGCGATCAAGGAAGCGATTCGCCGAGTGGATCATCGCCACGTCCGTGTGACGGAGGAGAACGGCAAGTGGTTCATGCAGATTGGCCGCGACCAAAATGTTGATATGGGCGCTATTGCTAAGGGCTACATTGGACAGAAACTCGCAGAGAAACTCAAGGCTGCCGGAGCTGCCCATGCGCTGCTTGATTTGGGCGGCAATATCGTAGCAATGGGGGAAAAATACCCGGGAACGCCATGGCGCATTGGTCTGCAGAGTCCCGATAAGAGCCGCGGCGCCTACTTTGCTGTGGTTGCGGTGAGCGACACAAACGTTATTACTTCTGGTGCATATGAACGCAACTTCGAGAAGAACGGCCATCGCTATGGGCATATTCTTAACCCCACAACAGGCCAGCCAGTAGCAACGGACATTGCATCTGTGACGATTGTGGATAAAAACGGTGCTCGGGCGGATGCTCTTTGCACGGCACTCTTTGCTATGGGATGGGAGAATGCTGAGGCGTTTTTGCTTGCCCACCCTGACGTGCATGCTGTGCTGCTTAGGGACAATTTGAAGGATGTGCTTGTAAGTGAAGCACTCCGCGATAAGATTCAGCCATACGACCCTGAAGTGAGCATTCGTTTGCTGAAGCAGTCTTAATTCATACTGCCTCCGAACTGCGGCGCTCCTTCTTCAACAAGGCCTGTTGAGGAACCGGGCGCCGTTTTCATTTCTGCATGCCTTTCTTTGTTTTACGCTGATGCCGTCTCCACGTTTCGTTCACCTGCGTTTCCACTCTGAATACTCAATTACGGACGGTATTGTCCGCATTGACCCCATGATCCATGCCGTCCTTGAGGGCGGCGGTGCTGCAGTGGGCATCAGCGACTTGATGAACGTTTTTGGCGGCCTGCGCTTTTATACGCATGCGTTGGCGGCAGGGCTGAAACCCATTCTTGGGTGTGACTTAAAGGTCATTAATCCGAAGGATCTCAATAAACCCTTCCGGTTGGGGGTCCTTTGCATGAATCACGAGGGCTACCATTCGCTCTCAGTGCTGCTGACCAAGGCATTCTTGACGAACAATGATGCAGCACGCGGTTTGGTGGATCCCAAATGGTTTGATGATGGCGGATCCGAAGGCCTCATTGCATTGTCGGGCGCTGCGCAGGGTGAATTGGGTTCTTTGCTGTTAGGTAAGAAGTGGGGCCTTGCTCACGAAGCAGCAGAACGCTTCAAAGCTCAATTTCCGGGCCGCTTTTATGTTGAACTGCAGCGTGCCGGTCGTCCGACAGACGAACTCGCCACGGCTCGCCTGGCGAACTTCGCGGTTGAGGAGCAGCTACCAGTAGTAGCCACGCATCCTATTCAATTCCTAAAGCCCGAAGACTTTGAAGCACATGAAGTGCGTTGTTCGATTGCCGAGGGCTACACGCTGCAGGATCCTCGACGCGTCAAGCGCTATACGCCGGAACAGTATTTGAAAAGTGAAGCCGAGATGTGCGAGCTCTTCGCAGATATTCCGGCCGCCATCGAAAATACAGTGGAAATTGCCAAACGGTGCAATTTGGACGGCGTGCTTTCTAAGCCTCAATTGCCGCTTTTCCCGACGCCCGACGGCATGTCGCTTGACGACTATATCGATCAGCTCTCAAAGGAAGGTCTGCAAAAACGCCTCGAGTTTTTGTATCCAGATCCGAAGGTTTTGGAAGAAAGGCGCCCGCCCTATGACAAGCGTCTTGAATATGAGCTTGGCATTATTAAAGGGATGAAATTTCCTGGTTACTTCCTGATCGTGCAGGACTTTATCAACTGGTCGAAGACGCATGGCGTGCCAGTGGGACCAGGCCGAGGGTCTGGTGCGGGTTCGCTTGTCGCTTATTCGCTCGGCATTACGGATTTGGACCCCCTTCATTTCGACTTGCTGTTTGAACGCTTCCTAAATCCGGAACGCGTTTCCATGCCTGACTTTGACGTCGACTTTTGTCAGTACAACCGAGATCGTACGATTGACTACGTCAAGCGAACCTACGGTGTGGATGCCGTGAGTCAGATTGCAACGTTCGGCACTTTGGGGGCCAAGGCGGTTGTGCGTGATGTGGGGCGCGCACTAGACGTCCCATACATGAAGACGGATGCGCTCGCGAAGCTTATCCCCATGCAGCCGGGGCGGAACATTTCTCTCGACGATGCAATTGCCGAGGTGCCGGAATTCAAAGAGGCAATTGAACGCGATGACGAATATAAAGAAATCATTCGACTTGCCAAACCGTTGGAAGGCCTGACACGGAACCTCGGTATGCACGCCGGCGGCGTGCTGATTGCACCAGGGAAGCTCACGGATTTCTGCCCGCTCTACAACTCCGACGGGCGTCCCGAAAACACTATCAGTCAGTTCGATAAGAAGGACGTGGAAAATGTTGGCCTTGTGAAGTTTGACTTCTTGGGGCTCACCACACTTTCGATTCTTGCCAAAGCAGTAGAACTCATCGACAAGCTCTATCCAGAGCAGCATTTTGAACTTGAACGTATTCCGGTCGACGATGCGGCGACTTATGAACTCTTCCAACAAGCCAATACGGCCGCAGTGTTCCAGTTTGAATCGGATGGCATGCGGGGACTTTTGAAACAGGCGCGTCCAGACCGACTAGAAGACTTGGTGGCTTTGAATGCACTTTACCGTCCGGGCCCAATGGACCTGATTCCGTCCTATATCGATCGAAAATTTGGGCGGGAAAAGGTTGAATACCTTGACGACCGGATGGAACCGGTCCTTAAGGAAACCTACGGCATCATGGTCTATCAGGAACAGGTGATGCGTGTGGCTCAGGTGGTGGGCGGTTACTCATTGGGCGGTGCAGATTTGCTGCGTCGCGCAATGGGTAAAAAGAATGTCGAAGAGATGAAGCGCCAGCGTGCTGTTTTTATTAAGGGTGCAGGAGAAAGAGGTGTAAAGGAATCGGTTGCCACGGAGATCTTCGACTTGATGGAAAAGTTTGCGGGCTACGGTTTTAATAAGTCGCACGCCGCAGCTTATTCTTATGTTGCATACCAGACGGCATATCTCAAGGTCCATCACACAGCGGCATTCTTTGCTGCCAACTTGTGCATGGTGATGGACGACGGTGACAAGATGAAGGCCCTGATCGATGACGCTCGAGCAAATGGCGTGGATTTCAGACTGCCGGACGTGAACGTGAGTGAATGGTTCTTCTCTGTACCGACAGAAAACGTCATTCAGCTTGGTCTCGGTGCGATTAAAGGTATCAACCGTGCTTTAGTTGAAGCAATTGTGTACGAGCGCGAAGCGAATGGACCATTTGAAGATATTTTTGACTTTGCTGCTCGTGTCGAAGGCGTCAATTTTCGCATCTTTGAAAGCATGGTACGTGCAGGGGCGTTTGATTCCACAGATGCAGATCGAGGCAAGCTTTTCAGCAACATTAGTAATGCATTGCAAGGTGGCGCCGCTGTACGTCAAAGCGCTGGTCAAGACAGTCTTTTCGGTGGAGAGGAGACTAAAAAGATCGTCAATTGGGTAGAGGGCGAACAGTGGTCTTTCCGTCGAAATCTAGAAGAAGAGATGACGGCATTCGGCTTCTCACTTTCCGGTCATTTCTTTGATGAATATAAGGACGACCTCCGGGCAATCGGATGCATGCCTCTTGATGAGCTTCAGGTCAGCAAAGAGAACGTTTGCGTCGGCGGGGTTATATCTTCTATTCGTCAAATCAATGGAAAACGCGGTGTAATGGGTGTCGTCGGCATCGACGATGGGACACACAGTATAGAGTTTTTCGCATTTTCGGATCTTTGGGCAACACTGAAGACTTGGATTGCGCCCAAGATGGCTGTTTGGGTCAAGGGACGGCCAAAATATGATGATTTTTCTAAGAAGGTGACAATCTATCCAGAAGAAATTATGTCAGCAGATGATGCTGTTTTCGCTCGGCTAAAAGCAATATCGATATGTGTGGATTCCGTTGATGCACTGAAGACATATTCATTTTTACAGCAACGTCCCTCTAATGCTGAAGGATATGCTCCAGTTATTAATATCACTGTGAGAGCAGCCGACTTATCAGGTAATGTTCAAATTTATTCTTCTGTAGAAGCCATTAAGAAATTGATAAAGATAGTTGATCATAAGTTGATCGAATACAGTTAATCGTAATTGCAAGGCATCATTTATTTCAAACTATACCGCTCGCGTTCAAGGTGTCCAGGGAACTATTAGATCAATATTAAATTGATTGATTTTCTGGAAAAATGGAGCGAGTTCACGCCGTAAAGAAATAATTGAAAAACCCAACTAGATTCTTACGTTCGATCGTCCCAAAAATACAGAAATTAAGAAAATCGGCAACAACTGGTATCTATTTGAACGATTCAGCAAGTACGATCCGACGACCAAACGCAGTCGAAAGGTTTCCGGACGTCGTCTGGGCAAAATTACGCCTGATGGACTGATTGCTACCAAACGTCGCTTGACGCCGGCAGAACGTCCGGCAGCTGTCCTTGAAGAGACGGTAGAAGTCGGAGCTTCTCTCTTCATGTGGAAACGCACTGAAGCTCTACGTAAACATCTTCAAATGCATTTTCCTGATCAATGCCAGCAAATCTACGTTGCGGCTTTTCTGCGGCTGCTCAGGGAACCTCGTTTTAAGCGTCTTCAGCTTCACTTCGAAAACAGCATCTTGTCGCATGTTTTCCCGAAACTGTCATTCACCGCTTCCGACAATGCAGCCATGCTTCGGACTTTGGGTAAAAAACCTCAGGCAATCAACAGATTTATGCGTGAAGACATAGACAAGAAGAGCGCATTTATCTTGTTTGACGGGCATCGACTGATTACATCCTTCCAAGACGATGCCCTTTGCTGAACTAGGCTACGACTCCAAGCAGCGGTGCATGCCGCAAATCAACCTGCTCTATATCTCCAGTTTGGACGAAAACAGGGGAGCCCCCGTCTATTACAAGCAGTTTATCGGCAGTACACCTGATGTTTCAGCATTCGCTGATGTTCTGACGGAAAGTATTCTCAAGCACTCGGACAGTACGGTCATTGCCGATAAAGGATTCGTCAGTGAGAGTGACTTTTGGACCGCTCGATTCCAAAAATCTCAAATAAGTCATTCCTCTTCGCTGCGGCAGCAGATTCGTTAAAAACAAACTGTCTTTGACGCCAATGAGTTACGAGAACATGTTTCCCTTCAACGGCCGTGCGATCCAAGCCCTGAAGATCGTAGAGGCCAGCTTCAATGTGTCCGTCTTCTTTGATACGCAGCTCTATGCCAACGACCTGGCCGATGTCATCGAACGCGGCGAAAAAATAAATAACACCAATGCGGTTAAATTGGACAGCGAGATGAAGCGCTGTGCCAAGGGAACCTTCAGGCTAACCAATGAGGAGCTCCAAGCCCTGCAGCCGCAAGATCTGATGGAAATTCACAGTGAAATTATGAAAATAAGAACGGTGACGATCCGTACTCACACCGTACAGATCTCAACTGCATGCAGGTCTATAGTGATGTATACAAACAACACAGGAAGAATGCTGTTTCTCAATCACCTCTCGTTGATGATGGGGATGGGCCGCATTACCGATATCGCCGCGATGAATGAGGAAAAGAATATCTCCCTTGAAGACCTGAAACAAACTCTGGGAATAATCATGGCAACTAGGGTCCGGAGAGAGTGGCGGGTCGCTCCGGTGAAACGGAGTGTCGCCAAACTGTTGGACAAATTCGATTTCAATCCATCGTCGTAGCTGATTGAGGGACTCTTCGCGGAGGGTAAGCTGCATTAATGCACTGCCTACCTATTCTCGAGCGAGACGGACTAGGTGTATCCTTAGGAGTTTGGGATGTGAAACTCCAAAAGAAAAACTCTCAGCGGTGAGGCCAGGCGATTGGTTGTGGATGTGGGATCCTAGTCAAGAGGTCTGCTCATGTGCAGCGATTCCCTGTACTCCTCTGCACGAGCGAGGATCGTGAAGTGGGGCGTTAAACTCAGCTTTTGCACTTCATCCTCAATCGCGGCTAGAGGCACACGGAAAAATTCCTTGCGCGGATTAACCATATTCACGCGTTGGTTGTCAAAAACGTCATGGAGCTCGGATCCAAGCCCCGGAGCGTTCTCGCTGTATATACTTATTTGAGGCACTGACATCTGTCGGTCTAGAGAGTATTTTGGACTCACTGTCGTAAAGACCCGCACCACCTTACCGGCCGATAAAGCCAATTACTACGCCTGCCTCACGAGCGCAGTTATATGTCTTTCTAAATGTAGACATCAGATTATACTTTTAATGTAGTAATATCGCTTTAAACTGAATCAATCTATCAAAATTTTTATTCCGAAATTATGGGCACTAACACTATCAATCCTCAAGAAGATAAGGATTTGATCATAATCTCTAGAGATATTGACTTTCCTTTATTTTTCGACATTTGTGAAGTGATAAAAAATAGGAAAACAAAAGCTAATAAGAATTGTGTTCTATTCCTAACAACTCCAGGCGGAGATCCTAATGCCGGATATCGAATTGCCAAATGTTTGCAAAACACTTATGACAACATTCGTTTGGTAGTCAGTAGTTATTGCAAGAGCGCCGGTACTCTAATTGCAATTTCTGCCAATGAAATTGCATTTGGTGATTTAGGAGAGTTAGGCCCCTTAGATGTCCAAGTTATGAAACAAGATGAATTTGGAGCACAAGCATCTGGCTTAGATATTATTGAAGCAATGGAAGCAATATCTAATCATATGAGGAAAAGCTTTGCAGAGAATCTAGTTAACATTCGATTGGGTACAAAAATATCAACTAGACTTGCTGGAGATCTAGCAGCTCAAATTACTGCCAGTATTGCCGCACCATTGTATGCACAAATTGATCTCCAACGTGTAGCCGAAATGCAAAGAGCTATGTCTATTGCACTGAAATATGGCGAACGGCTAGCAAACAAACCAAAGAGCCTTTTGCCTCATGCCCTTGAAAAGCTTGTTACTGATTATCCAACGCACTCTTTTGTAATTGACAAAGATGAAGCATCAGAGCTTTTCCATAAAGTTGTATCCTGGTCTCCATGTGAAGAACACTTTTACAACGAATATAAGCATATTATTGCCTTTCCAAAGAAGGGGAAAGAAGGTGGTCCATTTCTTGAGTCCTATAATAAATTAATGACAGAAAATGAGCATAAAAAAAATAATGACCACATAGAAGGAACTTCCGTCGCCCCCCAGTCAACAGAAAAACCGTCTAGTAATGATTCAGTCTGTGAATCAAGCAAAAATAATGACCCCAATAACGTTGTCTCATCTGCTAGACCGAAAACACGATCAAGTCGTAAAGCTATTTCAACGCCTCAACTTAAGAACTGAGTAACGTTTTCTACCCACCTCACACGGGCTTAACTTTTTCAGGCTTCGATGCTCACGCGTCGTTTTTTTCTTTGCGCACCGTGAAGTGGTATAGCAAAGAAGATCACGTTCTTGTCGCCCTGAGTTTTTGTTGTTCAATCTGCTTGCGACGCCCCTCTACAGGGTCAATCCCGTTTCGAAGCATTTCTGCAAATTTAGCCGCACTTTCTCGAGCTTGTTTGAGTGAAATCGCATTTACCGCACCAAAGCTAATCATCGTCCACTTCTTATCCATTTGAAAGCGATAAACGAAGTAACACGCGCCCTCTGGCTTGACCAGAAGCATTAGCCCAGCATTAGCCCAGCATCACCCCCTAAAGTCGTCAGCCCAATCTTGAAGATGCCGGCCACCTCTTTAGAAGTCAGTGGTTTGATGATCTTTGGCATTGGGAACCCCGGCGGTTGGTTATACCATCCGTTATACCATTCGGCGGTGAATGTTCCAAAATTGAATGGAACACTTAGAAACCGCGCGACACACCCTATATGTGCCGAAGTCCTTGTTCAATAAGCAAAAATGGAAAGGGTCGGAACGTCTTGAAACGTCCCGACCCTTATCAGGTGGTGGAGAGGAGGAGGATCGAACTCCCGACCTCTGCATTGCGAACGCAGCGCTCTCCCAGCTGAGCTACCCCCCCGCCAGAGGAGTGAAATTATGCCTCTCACCTAAATACTTCGCAAGAGAGCTCATCAGGTCATCCCGTATATGCGGTATATCACAACTCAGATCGGTTCTTTGCGCATTTAGCAAAGTGAAGTCCGTCTTCCCTCATCACAGATTCGGCAGTTGCATGCGCCATAATGTTGCACATGCAGAAGATTGATTTTCACTTCAATGTCCCCAATCGCCTACGGTATGCGTGTCTTGTTGCGCGTACTGTCTATAAGCGTGGACTCACACTCGCGATGTGGTCGTCGGAGACGAAAAAACTCACAGAGCTTGACGAGCTGCTGTGGCGGTTTGACGATCTCGCATTTCTTCCGCATGTTTTCGCTGATGATCGTCACGCGGCTGAAACGCCCATTATTCTTTCAACCCAACTGCCTCAGCTCACCGGCGACGTACTTGTGCTGCTTGACGACGCACTGCCCGCTGACTGGCAGAAAGAATTCGGACGTTTTTCACGCATCATTGATGTTGTGAGCACTGAGCCCACCGAACTCAAACTTTCGCGCGATCGTTGGCGTGCCTATAAAGCGGCGGGGGGGGAACTCGCCGCCTATGACCGCCGCAAATAATCCGCTGCCGACCCATTTTGAAGGACATCATTCATGAATCGTCAGGAACCTGTTATCGATTCACGGTTTCTTAAATGCCGCACGCTGAAGGATCGCGTGGATCTTTCTTGGGAAACTGTCGAAAACTTAACGAAACAGACGCAGACACCAATCCCAACGCAGGCGCCTGTTCAGTCGCAGCCCGTTGCTGAAATTGAGCCTCAGCCATTCGAGCCTCAGCCTTTGATTCTGACTGAAGCGGAAAAGAAAGCGCTTATTGCCCGTCTCGCACCAGCAGTAGAAGCCGCACTTCGAGAAAACTTGAAGAATACGGTTGAGATGGCAGCCGAAAATGCAGTAACCCGGATCAAAGCAGATCTCGAACGTTCCGTAGCATCAACCATTCAGCAGGCCGTCGCCGCAGAAGTCCAAAAACTCGACCTCTCTGACATCATCAAGCGCTGAATCATTTTCGAATGCAGAAGCTCGTTGACTCAAGGCAGCAGTTGTTCGTGAGAAAATGGCGAAATGCTTTGAATTTACGCAGAGGACGGTCATCTGACCTGCCTCTGCTTTTGATTTTTCCTTGCGCGCTCTTGGTATGACCCCCAGCGATCGCGCGAAACCCTCTTTGTTAGTCGACAACTCACCATGACGGATAAAGAAACGCAGGAACTCGCCAAGAGTTTTGAACCCAATGAAATTGAAGCGCGCTGGTACCCTGCCTGGGAAAAGAGCGGCTGCTTCAAGGCCGGCCTTGATCCGAAAAAGCCTGCTTTTTCCATTCAGCTCCCCCCGCCCAACATTACAGGCATCCTGCACATGGGCCATGCCTTTAATCAGACCGTAATGGATACGCTTACCCGCTATCACCGCATGGCGGGCTACAACACAATGTGGCTGCCTGGCACCGATCATGCCGGCATTGCCACGCAGATCGTTGTAGAACGCAAGCTTGAAAAGGAAGGCATCTCCCGTCGAGACATGAAGCGTGAAGACTTCATTGCGAAAATCTGGGAATGGCAGAAGTTCTCCGGCGGCACGATTCTGGAACAGATGCGCCGTATGGGTGACAGCGTGGATTGGGATCGCCTTTACTTCACGATGAACCCGAAGCTCTCGAAGGTTGTCATTGAAACTTTCGTGAAGCTTTACGAAGAAGGACTCATCTACCGCGGCAAGCGCCTGGTCAACTGGGATCCAAAACTCCAGAGCGCAGTTTCTGACCTTGAGGTTGAAAGCGAAGAAGCTGACGGTCATCTTTGGGAAATTCGCTACCCCGGCGCTGATGGCTCTGAAGGCGTCATCGTTGCAACGACCCGTCCGGAGACGCTGTTTGGAGACCAAGCCGTTGCGGTTCATCCCGAAGACGAACGCTACAAGTCGCTTATCGGCAAGATGCTGAAACTCCCGCTCACTGATCGTGAAATTCCTGTCATTGCGGACGAATACGTTGATCGTGAGTTTGGATCGGGCTGCGTGAAGATCACGCCGGCCCATGACTTCAACGACTTTGAAGTCGGCCGCCGCCACAATCTCGCCATGCTCAATGTTCTGACGAAGACTGCTCGTATGAACGAGAATGTACCGACGAAGTATCAGGGCATGGATCGCTACGAATGCCGCAAGGCCGCAGTTGAGGATCTCAAAGCTGCTGGTCTGCTTGTCGCCGTGAAACCCATCAAACACATGGTGCCTCGTGTTTCTCGTACCGGTGAAATCGTCGAACCGATGCTCTCCGAGCAGTGGTACATGGCAATGAGTAAGCCCGCTCCTGAAGGCTCCCTCTATCCGGGCAAGTCAATCGCTGAAGTGGGACTTGATGCAGTTGAATCCGGCGAAGTAAATATCTTCCCGGCTGAATGGCGCGGCGTCTACCGTCAGTGGCTCGAAAATATTCAAGACTGGTGTCTCTCTCGTCAGCTCTGGTGGGGTCATCAGATCCCTGCCTGGTATGACGAAGCTGGCCGAGTCTATGTTGCGCGTACAGAAGAAGAAGCGCAGAAGCAGGCAGGCGAAGGTGTAAAACTTACGCGCGACGAAGATGTGCTCGACACGTGGTTCTCGTCCGCGCTTGTCCCCTTCTCGACCCTTGGCTGGCCCCATCCCGAAGGCGAAGAAAAAACCGCCTACGACCTCTATCTGCCGAGCACCGTGCTCGTAACCGGTTATGACATTCTCTTCTTCTGGGTAGCCCGAATGGTGATGATGACGCGTCACTTCACGGGTCGGGTTCCCTTCAAGAATGTCTACATTCACGGCCTCGTGCGCGACGCAGAAGGGAAAAAGATGTCTAAGAGCGAAGGCAACACGCTTGATCCGCTCGACATCATCCAAGGCATTGACCTTGAGCACCTCATTGAGAAAAACACCCGCGGTCTGCGCCAACCCGAAAAAGCTCCGATCGTTGAAGCCAAGCTCCGCAAGAACTATCCGAACGGCATTGCTGCCCATGGCGCTGACGCCCTTCGCTTCACCATGGCGGCGTATGCAACGCTCGGCCGCAACGTCAACTTCGATCTGAAGCGAGCTGAGGGATACCGTAATTTCTGCACTAAGCTTTGGAACGCGACGCGCTTTGTACTGATGAACGTTGAAGGAAAGGACTGCGGTGTCGGCGCTACGGCGAACGAACCCATGCAGTTCTCCTTTGTCGACAAGTGGATCATCAGCGAATTCGAACGCACGGTGAAGGAAGTGACGACAGCCTACGAGGACTATCGCCTCGACAATGCTGCCAATGCCATCTATTCCTTCGCCTGGAATCAGTACTGCGACTGGTATGTGGAACTTTCCAAAGTTCAGCTGCGCGGTTCTGAAGCCGAACAGCGTGCTACGCGTAATACCCTTGTCACGGTGCTCGAAGCAGTTCTGCGCCTCGCCCATCCGATCATTCCGTTTATCACGGAAGAGCTTTGGCAGAAGGTTTCTGTCACCGCTGGCGTGCATAAGGCTGATGAAGATGCCTTCCTCATGCTCCAGACCTATCCGACATTTGATGCTACAAAAGTGGATACCGACGCCGTGGCGCGCATGACAACCATTCAGGCGCAGATCGACTCCATCCGCAATCTGCGAAGCGAAATGAAGCTTCCTCCGTCGCAGAAGATGCCGCTCCTCATTTCAGGACCAGAAGCTGAATGCGCAGCTGCAGCACCTTATCTGCAGCAGCTTGCACGCCTTGAATCCGTTACGCATGTCGAGGATCTTCAGCAAGCCGCTCAAGGCTCCGTAGCGCCCGTGGCCATCGTTGGCGACTTCAAACTGATGCTCAAGGTTGAAATTGACGTCAAAGCTGAACGAGAGCGCCTTTCCAAGGAAGCCGCTCGTCTTGCCGGAGAAGTCAAGAAGTGCCAGAGCAAGCTGGGCAATGAACGCTTCGTCTCCAAGGCTCCCGCTGCTGTAGTGGATACAGAAAAGAAGCGCCTTGCGGAATTCACAGCACTCCTTGCTAAGGTTGAGGAGCAACTCAGCAAACTGCCTCAGGCATAAACTGCTTGCGTCCGGAGAGATTCTCTTTAGCCTTAAACTCCCGGATAGCTGATCCATATTTATATGGATCAGCATCAATTTTGGCTATTCTTCGGTTATTAAAGCCTGGTTTTCAACATCTCTAGAAACCAGGCTTTTAAATTCATGATAATATGATTCATATCATATAAATATAGATCATTGGAGACTTCATGTCTGATAGTCAAAATTGGTACTTCACTGCCGAAACCAACGCCAAGGGCTATACCTACATCAAGGCCTACCAAACCAAATG
>ENA-OPBN01001232-OPBN01001232.1-human-gut-metagenome-genome-assembly--contig:-NODE-1232-length-12789-cov-10.613397_pt1 | contig 12789 bp, 15 predicted proteins | sample MGYA00241068_ERZ501452 | MGnify/ENA primary metagenome ERZ501452 (study PRJEB25962, sample SAMEA2042507) | human gut metagenome | biome: human gut; feature: human-associated habitat; material: faeces... | reverse complement strand
TGTGCATGAGAATCACTGTAAACGGCTGTATGGTAGATATTTCTATCAAAAGAAGTTGTCCCGTAAACCTATGGAATCAAGCAAAAGAGAATTCAAAAGGAAAAGACCGTATGTCGGTGGAACTGAACCACTACTTAGAAATCACACGCTCACGCATACACCAAATTTATAGGGAACTGGAAACTTCCGACAAGGTTATCACTGTTGATCTTGTGAGAAAACTGTATTATGGTGTGGATGAAGAAAGCAAAACCCTTTTGCAAGTATTCAGAGAACACAACGAACAAAGTCGTAAGCTGATCGGCAAAGATTTTGTTAGTAAAACCGTTCAACGGTATGAAACCACTACCCGATATTTGGAGGAATTCATTAAGAAAGAATATCAGTTATCTGATATTGCCCTGAATAACTTGGAAGCCAACTTCATTTCTAAGTTCGATGCTTTCTTGAAGATTGAAAAAGGTTGTGCGCAGAACTCCGCTATTACCCGATTGAAGAATTTAAAGAAGATTATCCGTATTGCTTTGGAAAACGACTGGATAAAGAAAGATCCGTTTGCTTACTACCGTTTCAAATTGGAAGAAACCGATCCTGAATTTCTGACGATGGACGAGATTAAAATCATTCTCGCCAAAGAGTTTACAATTAAACGAGTAGAACAGGTACGTGACGTTTTTGTCTTTTGCATTTTTACTGGTTTGGCGTTCAGCGATGTGAAAGATTTATCACCCGAACACTTGGTAAAAGACAACAAAGGGGAACTTTGGATAAGGAAGAACCGGCAAAAGACAAAAATCATGTGTAACATTCCTGTGTTACCTGTGGCAGCTTCCATACTTGATAAATATAAGGATGTGGCAGAGTGTACCGGAAAACTTTTACCTGTATTGTGTAATCAACGCATGAACAGTTATTGTGCGCCCGTAAAGGTAGCGTAATGAATGTCTCTTTAGCAAGAGACTAGACTAGATTCTAAGTCTACTTCCAACCGACTTATCCGGCGGGGAAACCCAATGGGGAGTGTCGCATGTCGGTTGCAGCATGGCCGCCCTAATTGCCAAGGGCGAGTGCATCGCTGGGGAGAAAGACAGACACGAGGATGAAGCCTATACTGGTTGAACGATAGTTCAGTGAGGCATGTTGGACTTGTGACGAAAGGCAGTTGTATTGTCACACCGTGGCTCTCTCATTTGTCAAGTAGCCTTTGAGAGCATAGAATATAGCTACGGCATAACCGCAATAAGCGGAGAAAAGAACGAAAGTCGCATCCGACAGTCTGTCGCGCTAATAGTCATTACGAAACTAAACGGGGATTTCCTAAATCGGGATGCCTATGGAAACAGGGGCTATGTATAAAGATACTGAATACCCGATATGGAAACGGAGCTTCCGTAGTAGTCCGAGCAAGATAACGCCTTGCACATGGCGAAGGGAAGCAGTTGTCAACTTAATACAAACTAAGGAAAACGTGTGAGACGTATGAGAGATCCACAGCAAGTATTAAACGCTTTATGCGAACATAGTAAAGATTCGGATTACCGATACGAAAGGCTCTACCGAATTCTGTTTAATGAGGAAATGTTCTTCATAGCCTATCAGCGTACATATGCCAATCAAGGTAATATGACGCCCGGCAGCGATGGTAGAACCATCGACCGAATGAGCATTGACCGCATACGGAAAATAGTAGCAAGTCTGAGGGATGAATCTTATCAGCCCTATCCTGCCCGTCGAGTATACATTCCTAAAAAGAATGGAAAGAAACGCCCGTTGGGTATTCCCTCTTTTGAGGATAAACTCGTGCAGGAAGTGGTACATATGATTCTGGAAGCCATTTACGAAGGACACTTTGAGGATACCTCACATGGATTCCGCCCCAATAGAAGTTGTCACACAGCATTAAGAGATATAAAGGTGACATTCAAAGGAACACGATGGTTTATTGAAGGTGACATCAAAGGCTTCTTTGATAATATTGACCATAATATTATGATCGATATCCTCAGAGAACGCATCTCCGATGAACGGTTCCTGCGTTTAATCCGCAAATTCTTAAATGCAGGCTATATGGAGAAATGGACATACAACAATACTTACTCGGGAACACCACAAGGTGGTATCATCAGCCCTATATTGGCTAATATCTACCTTGATAAGTTCGACAAGTACATAAAGGAGTATGCCGAAAATTTCAATAAAGGCAAAGGACGGAGGCTAACCTGTGAATATCAACGTAATCGGAATCAGAGAAATGCATTACGATGGAAACTGGAAGACGAAACGGATGAAAACCGTAAAGCTGAACTGAAATCAAAAATTGCCCGGCTGCGCAAGCAGATGTTGGATATTCCTGCAACAAGGGACATGGATGATACATTCAAAAGATTGAAGTATGTAAGGTATGCTGATGACTTCCTTATTGGAATGATTGGCAGCAAGGAGGAATGCAAGATTGTCAAAGCCGACATTACGACTTTCATGAGAGAAAAGCTCAAACTGGAGATGTCGCAGGAGAAGACTTTAACCACCAATGCACAAGAGCCTGCAAAATTCCTTGGATATGAAATCATGGCACGTCGTTCTATGGATCATACACGCACACGGAGTGGGTTACAACGCCGTCCGTGGCTGGGAACAATTGTGTTGAATGTATCTTACGAAACCGTACTTAAGCGCCTTCAATCCTATGATGCTGTGCGTATCACACAAGTTAATAGGAAAGAGACTCTTAAGCCTTCGTCTCGTAAGTATATGGTAAATAGACAAGACGCAGATATTCTGGCGCAATACAATCTTGAATTGCGGGGATTCTACAACTACTATTCCATTGCGGACAATATCAGTTATTGGGGGTGGAAGTTCAATTATTTCATGAAGTACAGCATGCTTAAAACGCTCGGTCGAAAACACAAAAGAACTGTCGGACAAATACTCGAAAAGTATAGGGACGGGACGGATGTGGTTATCCCTTATAAGGATAATAAAGGAAACGAGAAACAAAGAGTATGGTATAACGGTGGGTTCAGATGCAAACGTTTCACAGACATCTATGAGGATAACCATTACGACAATATACCGAACACGATGTATCTTCCTGCCCCCACACTTGTGGAAAGGCTTAAAGAGAGAAGATGTGAACTATGTGGAAAAATGGGAGACCTTGTGATGCATCATGTACGTAACATCAATCAACTGAAAGCTGATACAAGATGGAATACCATGATGATTAAACGACATCGTAAAACACTCGCGGTCTGTCACGACTGTGATGCATTAATCCACAAAAGCTATGATTAATAAAGTTATGTTGACAATGGAGAGCCGTATACATGGAGACATGTACGTACGGTTCGGGGGCAGGTTAGTGGAAACTTACCACCGCAAGGTGGAAAAGCGCTGTTGGCCTAGCCTACTGAAGGAGATTGCCGATGTGTGCGGAATTCATAAAAATCTTAGCACACATACCGCCCGTCATAGCTATGCTACAAGCATTTGCCTTGCAAATGGCGTAAGTATGGAGAATGTTGCTAAGATGTTAGGTCATACAGATACAAGCGTAACAAAACACTATGCAAGGGTATTGGATCAGAATATTTTCAAGGATATGCAAAAAGTAAATAGCCGCCTGTCGGAATTGGCTATATAATAAAGATAGTAGCTAATATTGAAAAAGGATTGGGAAGAATGAATTTCATTTCCTCAATCCTTTTCTTTTATAGTAAGTTTTCCAGAACTCAATATGAAGCATTGACAAAGGTAAGTTCCGTATTTAGCCTGTTCAAGTCCAAGCCTTCGGTTTAGATAAAAATCTTCCTCTCATTACATTCGAGCGTATTTTTATCTAAAGACTTGCACAGACTAAATACTTCACTGGAAAAGTCAATGATTCAAATTAAATTCCGAAAAACAATGTTTTTGGGCTTGGCAGGTTACTCTTTCCAACTTTCAAAATAGTACTTTTGGAGCAGTTTATCAATATCACTCTGACGGTAGATGATTTTACCTTTTATCTGGATAAAAGGGATTAGACCTGTATCTCTCCACTCTTGCAGGGTTCGCAAACTGACATTCAGTTTCTTGGAAACTTCATGGTTAGAAAGAAAGCGTTCCCCATTCAGGTGGGGTTTATAATGCTTGACTATAAATTCAATGCCGTTCAGCATCGAATCAAGCGAAGAAATAAATTCTTTGACTTGTGGGGTATCTTTATTTATTAGTTCCATGATTGAAAGATTGTTTTATTGAAATATTGATTTCAAGATGGCTAGATAGCTGGTTAGTTACGCAGATAGTCACCCAAAGATGAAATGTTAAGTACGTCTTTTGCCGGATCATAATCTACATAGAGCCGTTTGGATGCAGGGGCAATAAAATACTGGCTACCATCTTGCTGTATCTCATAAGTAGCAGGCGAAGCCTGTTTGGTTGTTTCCGATACATATATAATAGAAAGAAGATACTCTTTGTCGCTTCGATAGATGATAACCGTAGGATTCAGATTAATGCTTTCCCATGTGCCAACAATGGAAAACAGGTTGAAAAACGGATAATCTTTTTTAATTCTTTTCATAAGACGTGGGGTGTTTGGGTGATTGATTTTGCGTTTCACTGTCTGCAATAATTCTTTCAATATCGGAAGTCTTATAATAAATCTTACTACCAATTTGAGAATAAGCCAATCTTCCGCTACTTCTGTAATACTGCAAAGTTCGCTTACTAACGCCTAACAACAGGCACACGTCCTGACTATCCAGCCAGTTTTCGACTTTCTGGGTATGAGTGCTGCACAAACTTTCTATCCGTTTGGCAAACTCCATGAACCTCTCGCAGACATACGAAAAGGTTCTCTTTTCAATAGTTACTACTTCCATACTTTCAATTTTAAAAGGTTTATAAAACGTGTCGATTTATTTTCATCGGCAAATAAAAGAAGAATCATGAGCCGTTTTCAAAACTGTCCGAAAGTGGCGAAGTAAAGTTCTTAATGACTTAATATGTACTTATCGTGGCAACATAATACAATGATTTATAGACGAAATACTCATTGATTTAGGCAGATCATATAGAAACAAAGAAAAATAAACCGATATTTCTTTGTCAATTCAAAAATAACGCTTATGTTTGCAGTGACCAATAATAACAAAATAGTCACACGATATGGCAAAAGCATTTGATGACAACGAAAGAAAACTTATAAAGGATAAACTCAAAGAAGGAGCTTTGCTATTTATCCAGCAACAAGGGGTACGTAAAACTTCTGTAGATGAGCTTGTTAAATATGCCAATATTTCTAAAGGAGCATTTTATCTATTCTATACATCAAAAGAACTTCTTTTTTTCGATACAATAATAGACTATCATAAGAAATTGGAAAAAGAATTTCTTAATGCCATAAATAAGCATACCAATAATATTACGGTTGATACATTGACAGATATTATATCTGATTTGCTAATCAACAACAAACCATACTTTGTATCTATCTTCGTTAATAGTGATGTGGAATATCTAAATAGAAAGCTCCCTCAAGAAGTACTTTCAAAACACGTAGATGATGATGTCATGTTAGCAAACGAACTACTGAATTTTATTCCAGAAAGTAAATCAATTGATACAAAAGTATTTGCAGGGGCTTTAAGAGCTGCATTCTTGACTATTCTAAACGAGAAAATAATTGGAACAGATATTTATAATGAAGTTTTCAAGTTTATAGTTAGGGGAATAGTACAGCAACTATTTAAAGACTAATCCAATACAACAAGATTATATAATATCAACTGACTATGTGCAAATATGTTACATAGCGATACTTTGAATTTACAATATGACTATATAAACAATTTTAGTCATACGATATAAAATTTAAAAATTATGATTACAGTAAAAAACTTATCGTTTAGTTATTCTCAACTACCATTTATTGAGAATATGAATTTTCAAGTAAGAAGCGGAGAAATATTTGGCTTCTTAGGACCTTCTGGAGCAGGAAAAAGCACTCTTCAAAAGATATTAATAGGTATGCTCCCTAAATATAAGGGGAGTGTTTCTATTAATAATAATGAAATTAGAAATAAGTCTGACCAGTTCTATGAGAGTATTGGTGTCGATTTTGAATTCCCTAGTTTTTATGAGAAATTCACCGCATTGGAGAACTTAAAATTCTTTGGTTCTTTATATGACTGTAAGCTGATTCCTGTCGAACAATTATTAGAAATGGTTGGACTCTCACAACATGCCAATAAGAAAGTGGCAGGTTTTTCTAAAGGTATGAAATCCAGATTAAACTTTGCCCGATCAATTATTCATCAACCCAAAGTGTTATTTTTGGATGAGCCAACATCTGGTTTAGATCCTTCAAACTCCCAAGTGATGAAAAACATTATTCTTGATCTTAAAAATAAAGGAGTAACAATCATTCTGACCACTCACAATATGCACGATGCAACCGAACTTTGTGATCGTGTAGCATTTATTGTTGATGGCAACATTAAAGCTATGGACACTCCTCATAATCTTATCATGTCAAGGCGTTATAATGAAGTAACATATTCATATTTGGAGAATCAAAAAGAATTAAATACTACAATCGCACTTGACAAAATAAGTACAGATAAAAAGCTACAATCTCTGATTCAAGCTAATGCCTTATTATCAATACATAGCAATGAGCCAACATTAGACAATATATTCTCAGAAATAACAGGGAGGAAATTACTATGAAGTTTAAAAGTTTAATACTAGGCGATATTCGGCAACAATACAAATATGGTTTTTATGCCCTATATACGTTATTTACACTAGTGTATATTACAGTATTGCGCATTCTTCCTATGCCGTGGAAAGAACTATGTACAACTACCCTTATATTTTCAGATCCCGTACTGATCGGATTAATGTTTATGGGAGCAATAATATTATTCGAGAAAAGCGAAAAAGTAATGCAGGCATTAGCTGTTTCGCCCATATCGATACACGCATACATTTTGTCAAAGGTAATTTCCATTGGACTAATTTCTTTGCTAAGTGGAGTTCTCATCGCATTGTTCTCAGGCATGGAACATTCTTACATACATCTTGCTGTTGGAATTATGTTAGGTTCAGCATTATTCACACTGGTTGGAATATCACTTTCCGCTTTCATTTCAACCATGAATAACTTTATGCTGATTATGGTTCCCACTTTAATAATATCCGTAGCTCCCATATCTGTTTATACAATGGGCTATAAATCGGGAGTTATGCTATTACATCCAAGTATAAGTCTGATAGAACTTATGTCTGGAAATATCAGTGTCATATCTCTAATGGCAATAAGCATTTGGTGCATTGCGATGTATATTTTTTCTTGTCTGTCAGTAAAAAAAATGATGACGATATAATTATGAATCAGAATATTATTTCTTTCAAAATGTTTATCAGAAACATATTCTCAGATGGTATGTTATCTGCAATAATATGTATTCCGCTAATATTAGCGGCAATATATAGGTTTGTTTTCCCCTTAATTGTACAGCATTATCCGATGCTAAAGGATTTCAGCCTATATTATCCGATATTGGATTTATTCCTTGCAATTATGTGTCCTTACATGATTTGCTTCGCTTCGGTCTTAGTGGTATTAGATGAAACAGACATAAAAATCAACAGGTATATCACAATCACCCCACTTGGTAAGAAGGGTTATCTTATATCAAGATTGCTTATTCCTGTTTTATTTGCAGCCATTGTTTCTTTCGTACTGCTTTCTTTTTGTTCTGTATCAGATATGTCATTATGGACTACATTTATAATATCAATATTGGCTACAATACTAAGCGTTGTGGCTGCTATGATTATTTTGGCATATGCGGGGAATAAAGTAGAAGGTATGGCACTTGCAAAAGTATCTGCTTTAGTTATGGTGGGATTAATAATACCTTTTGTTATTACAGATAGTACCCAATATGTATTTTCATTTCTCCCTTCTTTTTGGATAGCCAAGTTTCTAATAAGTAATAACTATTGGTTTATTCTACCAACTATATTTCTTTCTGGCGGACTGATTTACATATTATATAATAGGTACAGCACAAAAATATAGTTTCTCCTAAAATTGATACTATTAATACCGAAGATATAAAAAGTATAGTACCTAAATAAGCATATTGAATTTATGATTATACGAATTAATATTATTCACTATCTAAAAATTATGCTTATGAATGAGTTATTGAAAATGAAGTTTTTTGAGCTATTGTCTAAAACTTCACAAGAAGTTACTAACACAGAAATGCAAGATGCCTATGGAGAATTTGTCAAGCACATAGTCGCTATTAGCAATTCAGAAGATTATTCCTATATCTTTCGGATGCTAAATCTCACCCGTATTGAGATAGTACCCCTAAAAGAGTTATATCAATGTGGGCAGGGGGAAAAATGCGCTTAAAATTCTCTATGTCCACAAAGCGTTATCGACAATTGATGCCGAGCTACAATTAATCAACTTAAAAATTAACCATCCAGAACAATTTAAGTTATCTATTCCTACAGCGTTCAAGTCCGACCTATATGTAATCCCTAAGTCAAAAGACTTGGGGATTATTGGCATTGCAGAAATCGTATTAGCTCTGTTTCTACAGGGGCAAATCGTTGGCGAAGATGGAAAACCTGTCCCAGAAGTTCGTTTAGCTCGTGGCTTTGAGCAGCTTTTCAATCTAAAATTCGGAAGTATTTACGATAAGGTAGGTGAAGTATTTACCCGCAAGCCGTACAACCTTACCAAAACATTGGATGCCTTACGAAATGCTATCATTAAAGAGGATCGAAAACGTAAGAACCGATAAAGATCAAAAAAGATATTTATGCAAACTGCTTATTCTCAGATATTTGCAAATATCTTTTCGGGGAGTAGGTAACTACTCCTCTTTTTCTCTTACATTGTTTTACTGAATTTTGCTTCATCAATCGATTGAGAACAATAATGTTAAACTAAAAAATGAAGCAAAATGTATATAGACAACGAAAACTTCGATAAATGGATGGAGAAGCTATCTAAGAAACTCACTGAGATAGGACAAGACTTAAAATCCCTTATCAATACCGATCAGGTATTAGAAGAAAATGAACGATTACTTGATAATCAGGATTTAGCATTTCTGTTAAAAGTGTCTTTCAGAACTTTACAACGCTATCGACTAAAAGGTAAGCTCCCCTACTTTACTATTGGGCATAAAACCTACTATCGGGCTAGCGATATTAGAGCTTTTGTACGTGAACGAGCCGATTATCAAACTTATAAACAGTTTGAAAAGCCAATCAATTAAAAAACAAACCCTGACAGCAAAATGCAGCAGAGGAGAGAAGCTTGTGTTTAAGCTATCACTTTGTGTTACCACCTCAATTTAGCAGAAACCGCTTCACCTATCGGTTCAGCCCGTTTCACTAAATCGAGCAAGAGGGAACTGGACAAGTCCTGTTCTTCCCTCTTGCCCTGCGGTGCAAAGCCTTCGGCTTTAGCGTGTTACAAGAACACGCTGTAATGACACCTGTAATAAGCATTTTCTTTGTAATGCTTATTATCAGGTATTTATCTATTCATTGTATATTATTTAATCGTTATATTTTTGCATAAAGTTTCAACATCAGAGTGTGGAATAAGGCAGATTATTCATTGTTCATAAAGACCGAGAAATATGTTCCGTCCCCACACTTTATACATCCGAAACCGGATAGTTCAATGGGCTTTGACCCCGCATTTGCAATGGTGGCTCAAGATGTATAGATGTTATTATATAAAATACTAAAGACATGACTTACGTTGGAATTGATGTCAGTAAAGCGACTTTTGTAGTTGCCTATTCTTCTGCTAAAAGCAGTAAGACTAAATCTTTTAAGAATACAACCAAGGGTATTCATGAGTTCATACAGACCATTTCGGCAACGGAACATCACTGTGTGCTGGAAGCAACCGGTAATTACAGTGCTTTGCTCGTTTATCTGCTTTCAGAAGCAGGTATACCGTCAGCCTTGAGAATCCGCTGAAGGTAAAGAACTTCGCCCGTGTGATGTTGTCTGTCACTAAGACAGATGAGATAGATGCACGGTTGATAGCCTTGTATGGAGAGAAGATGCAGCCCGCACCCTACAAACTCCGTAGTGATTCAATTCTCATCCTCAAACAAAAGCGTACTGTAATACGCCAACTCAAGAAACAGCTTGTGGCAACCCGAAACCTTAAAGGTTCGATGGAAGCACTTCCTTTTTTTGACCCTAAGTGCAAGAAAACCATTGAAAAGACAATAGCCTTTCTTGAAAAGCAAATCAAGGAATTGGAAGAAGCGCTAGCTGTTCTGGCACAGAGTGAATACAAAAAGCAGATGGATTTGCTCACTACAATCAAAGGTATCGGTGTTACGCTGGCTGCGGCTCTAATTATGGCTACAGGAGGTTTCACCTACTTTGATAATGCCAAACAATTAACCCGATATTTGGGGCTATCGCCTACTTATCAACAATCCGGTACGTCAGTTAATGTCAAAGGTCACATCAATCGTAATGGCGATTCTTCTTTACGAAGCCAACTTTATGTGGCAGCTTTTGCATCCCTGCGATGCAATGCTGAATGCAAGGCGTGTTTCGACCGCTTACGATCTAATGGCAAGCCCGGGAAAGTAGCGGTCATTGCAGTCGCTAACAAACTGGTAAGGCAAGCCTTCGCTATTGTAACTCAAGGAAAACCCTATGTCGATGGATTCAAGTCTGCAAAGCCATAACAGCTCCTGCGGAGGGAACGCCATGCGGCAAGGGGCTGCGCAGTCAGCTCCGACGAGCCTCTTTAAGTGAGATAATTGAATAACTATGCTAATTATTGTTAACCATATTCAGTTGTCTTATTATAGTTCATATTTCTATAAAAAAGTAATTATCATGCTAAACAGCAGTAGAAAAACGATATTCACTACCATTTCCATAGACAAGGAAACGGCAGCTTTAGTAGAGAAGATATGCAAACGCTATTCACTGAAAAAGAGCGAAGTTGTAAAGTTGGCGTTCGGGTATATAGATAAGGCACATATCAACCCATCCGAAGCACCTGAATCTGTAAAATCAGAACTGGCGAAAATAAATAAGAGGCAGGATGATATTATTCGCTTTATCCGTCACTATGAGGAAGAACAACTGAATCCCATGATACGGGCAACAAATTCTATAGCTTTGCGCTTCGATGCTATCAGCAAATCTTTAGAAACTCTTATTCTCTCTCAACTGGAAGCCAGTCAGGAGAGACAAACAGCAGTACTTAAAAAGTTAAGTGAACAGTTTGGCAATCATGCCGATGTTATAAACAATCAATCCAAACAGATTAACGCACTTTATCAAATACACCAACGAGATTATAAGAAGTTGCTTCACCTGATACAACTCTATTCAGAACTTTCTGCTTGCGGCGTGATGGATAGCAAAAGGAAAGAGAGCCTAAAGGCTGAAATTACCAATCTAATAAATACATAGAGCCATGCACATAGATTTCTCTCCACCATCTAATGGTACATATAATAATGCTGGCAGTAGTCGACAATTGGCTAATTATTTAGAGCATGAAGATTTGGAACGCATGGAAAAGGGTATTTACACCGAAGGCTTTTTCAATCTAACAGATGATAACATCTATAAATCAAAGGTTATAAAGGATATAGATAGTAATATTGGGCAACTCCTAAAAACAGATGCCAAGTTTTACGCTATCCATGTAAGCCCATCGGAAAAGGAGCTCCAAGCAATGGGTAATACAGAACAAGAACAAGCCAAAGCAATGAAACGCTATATTCGGGAGATATTTATTCCTGAATATGCCAAGAACTTTAATAAAGAGCTATCTGCTTCGGATATAAAGTTCTATAGTAAGATTCATTTTGACCGTAGTCGTTCCAACAACGTACTAAATATGCACTGTCATTTGATTATAAGTCGTAAAGATCAAACCAATAAAAAGAAACTTTCACCGCTTACCAACCATAAGAATACTAAGAAAGGAGCTGTAATAAAAGGTTTTGACCGTATAAATCTATTCAAACAAGTAGAACAAGGCTTTGATAAACTGTTTGGTTACGACCGCCAACAATCGGAATCATTCGTTTACTATAGCATGATGAAAAACAATTCTCTAACTGAGCAACTTAAACTACAAGAGCAAGAAATTCAGTTTAATGGAAGGGATACAGAGAACAATATTGATCGCAAGAAGGTAAATAATCAAGTTCTTTATGCAGATATTAATAATACTATCATACAAGACAATTCATTCATTTCTTCCATTTCATTAGAAACAAGTTTTCCACATAGTTCTAAAGAAAAAAATCCAAAGCATAGAAATAGAAAAAATCATAAACTCATTATATAAATCTCCTTTTTCTTACCTGGTTTATCTATAACAATCTTCTATATGTATATAACTATTATAAAATTTCCTATTTAGTTTCTATTTTACATTTATTGTATTAATTTTGTAGATCACTATAACAAGAATACGATGAACTATTTATTTGAAAATCTAGGTGATGAGCGTTTTCAGGAGTTATGTCAATGCATAATCAACACACAATTCAGTAATACACAATGTTTTCCTGTCGGTCAACCAGATGGGGGAAGAGATGGACTTGCTTACATTGGTAATAAAGGCGAATCTACAGTTTTTCAGGTTAAATTTAGTAGGGATGGAAATAATGTTTCCAATATCTATGAGTGGTTATCATCAACAATCTTGAGTTCAACTTATAAATGCAACTTTTTGGGTGCGGATAATAAGCAATA
>ENA-OPBN01001229-OPBN01001229.1-human-gut-metagenome-genome-assembly--contig:-NODE-1229-length-12809-cov-2.545711_pt1 | contig 12809 bp, 9 predicted proteins | sample MGYA00241068_ERZ501452 | MGnify/ENA primary metagenome ERZ501452 (study PRJEB25962, sample SAMEA2042507) | human gut metagenome | biome: human gut; feature: human-associated habitat; material: faeces... | reverse complement strand
GGCTGAGCCGGAGGAAACGGCGGTTCCATCAACGGAAGCAATCAGAGTCAGAACATCACCGGACGAATGGGCATGTATATCAAGAGCATCGATAAAAGCTCCAACAAGCTGGTTGTACACTTCCGCATCAACGATACATTCGGCAATTACGGTGAGATCGAAGTCCGAGTAAAGCCAAGCAGCGGTTCGGGAAAAGAGATTATTAAGAGAGTTGGCCCAGATGATGAGGAAGTAACCTTTGATCAGCTGACGGCTGGAAAAAGATATACCGTAACCATTGGTTACTATGATGAGGAAGAGGACGGAGAATTTCGATCGATGGATGTGGTCCGAGCAACTACCGAAGATGTGAGTATTTCTTTCTATATTACACAGGTCAATTCGGATGATGTTTGCTATAGTGTTCAGTTGGATGAAGATTATGTGACATCCTTCACCCGCGTAGTGATTCACAACCATACCGATATGGAAGATATATTCAGTGTGGACGATGCGAAGGAAGGCTATGCAGGAACGATCAGTACGGTTGGGCTGGATTCGACCACGAAGAAGATACGTCTTAACTTCCAGGTATCGGACAATGGTACCAGCTGGACGACTCTGAAATCGACGACTGCAGTACTGGATCTGGACTCCTTCTTTGAAGATGATGATTCATCCGGTGGAAGCAGCTCAGGAGGCGGAAGCAGTGCAGGTGGCAGTACCGGCGGAAGCAGTGCGGGTGGAAGCACCGGCGGAAGCAATGCAGGTGGCAGTACCGGCGGAAGCAGTACAGTTCAGCATGCACCGGCACATACAGAGAAACGTGAGGAGAGCAGTGATTCTTCCGGTTCCAGCCAGAGCGAAAGCAGCCGGTCAGAAGGAACTTCGGATGACAGCTCCGACGACAGTTCGAATGACGGAGCAGAGGGACAGGCAGAGGAAGCCGGAGACGAAGGTTCACCGGTAGAATAATACATAAAAAAGAAGAAAAGAGGAAAAAAAGATGGAGACTATTTTAGCGGCTACGCTTTCATCAATCGGCTGGATGCTGGGCCTGGCATTCTTAGGTATCGGCATTGGCCTTGGAATCATGGGTTCTAAGGCAGCTGAGGCAATTGGCAGAAACCCGGAGACCAAGAGCGACGTTGTCCAGGGCATTATGATCGTGGCAGTTGTACTGACGGTACTGACACTGCTTTTATTCGGTTTTGTATTTCTGCTTTTATTCTTTAACCCGCTGACGATGTAAAGGATCGGAGGAGACCATGCAATATATATTGGTATTTGGTGCCGTATTTTTGATTATGCTGGCAGTGATCCTCCTCTTCTTCTTTCTGATTAACACCACCGCAGAGGATGTGTCGGGACAGGTGCGGAAGACATTTCTGAAAGAAATGGAAGTATTTGATGAACTTTATGAAGAAAAAGCGAAAAAACTGAAGAAAGTTCAGGATGAGTACGACAAATTCAACCGCAACATTCTCCGGAAAACGGACGATGAACCGAAACAGGAGGCGGCCGCGCCTTCGGTGAAGGCGGCCGCGTCCCTGTCGGATATTCCGGCGGCTCCCTTGAGAAGCCGGGATTTTGCCAAGAACTACCGCAGTATCCGCCACAATTTCTGTCCGGATACAGAGGCTGTTCTTAAGGCAGTGGCACAGGCGGCTGCCCCGGATCCGGAGATGGCGGCATACAGCACCTTATTAAAGCAGCTGAACGATAAGCTTACCTTTAATATCGTATTTACACTGACCGGCCTGAAACCATCGGATCAGGAGGAAGTGCTCCGTTCGGTTCTGGATGTGCGGGAACAGACCGTGCTTCAGAAGTTCTTAGATCAGGGCAAAGGGATGGATATCATCGCATTCCGGGAGTGGATCCGCGGTGAGAGTTTCCTGAACAATCCGGAACCCGTGCTTTATATGGCCAATGCAGCAGAAGCTCCCCAGGGTGCTCATGCGGTTTATGAAGAAGAGAATATCTGCGAGGGCGTGCGCGTCCTGCAGTCCGGTAAGATGTACGATTACAGCCTATAGGAGGGCATAAGATAACATTATGGCAAATTATATGGAAGAAATGATAGGTAAAAAGATCGCCGCGATCCAGAACGGCAGCAACGTGTACAGCGCGGGCCGTATCACGACTGTAAAAGAGTATATTCTGGAAGCAGACGGACTGGAAGATGTGGCTTTTATGGAGCGTGTCATCATCGGTGGACATTCCGAGGGATATGTTAATTCCATCGGACGCGGCAGCGTGAAGATCTCCGTGGTACGCCGCGGGGCACCGATCTATGTAGGAGATGTGGTGACAGCCACCGGAGAAGAATTCAAGGCGATGTATTCACCGTCCTCCGTTGGACATATCATCGATATATTTGGTACAGAATGTCTGCAGGATGCTGTGTTTGAAGATGCAGTTCCCATCGAGATCGAGAAAAAACCGATTCCGATCATGGAGCGCGGTACTGTAAAACGTCCGCTTCTGACCGGTATCGCTGGCATTGACCTGTGCTATCCCATCGGTAAAGGACAGAGACAGCTGATCATCGGAGACAAAAAGACCGGCAAGACCCAGATCGCACTGGATGCCATCGTGAACCAGAAGGGCAAGAATGTCCTCTGTATCTATGTGGCCATCGGCAAGACCAAGAAAAATGTGAAAGAAGTATACCAGAACCTGATGGCCCGCGGAGCCATGGAACATACCATCATCATGGCAGCTTTCAATGATGAGATGCCACCGGTGCTGTTCCTGACACCTTATGTGGCAGCTACCATCGCTGAGAATTATATGATGGAGGGCCGGGACGTCCTTCTGGTGATCGATGACCTGAAGCGTCATGCAACGGTACACCGCGAGATCTCCCTGCTTGCCGGTATGGTTCCGGGCCGTGAGGCATATCCGCCGGATGTTTTCTACATCCATTCCAGACTTCTGGAGCGAGGATGCCAGCACAGAACCGGCGGTTCCATCACCATTCTTCCCATTGTTGAGACCAAGGGCGGAGATATCACCGGATATATCCCGACGAATATTATCTCCATCACAGACGGTCAGATCGTTCTGTCCAGAAAGAATTTCGATAAAGGACAGAAACCGGCGATCCAGTACGGACTTTCTGTATCACGTCTGGGCGGAGCAGTTCAGGATGCACCGGTTAAAAAGCTGGGTGCCAGAGTGCGCCGGGAACTTTTAAGTTATCTGGAGACCCGTGAGGTCTATGAGATGGCGAATATGGATGAGATGAGTCAGGAGATGCGCGACCGTCTGAAACGAGGCGCAGAGATTCTGAAAGGATTGAACCAGCAGAAATTTGCACCCCAGGCGCCGGAAGAGTTCCTCACGAAATTCAGTCAGATCCTGGGAGGCTGATATGAGCATAAGAAATATCGTAAAAGTTATGAATTTCCATGCACTGATCCGCGTGGACAACGCAAAGCGCAAGGCAGACAAATACCGTATGATGCAGAAGCAGCTTCAGCAGATGATGGCTTCCATCCTCTATAACCGGAACCTGATTCTGGACAAGAAGCTGCTGCAGCCGGATCCCTCTGCCCCGGTCTGGAATATCTATCTGGGCAGTGATTTTGGCTTCTGCAACAACTACAACTCGCTGGTCAATGAAAAGATTTCCAAGGATCATGAGAACAAGAAGATTCTGATCGGACGCAAGCTTCACTGCCGGGATAAGGAAAATATCCTGTTTTCCTCTACCTGCGCGGAATTGGAGTACCGGTTTGATGAATTGAAGGAACTTCTGGGCGAGGGGATCCGGGGACGAAAATGTTCGGAGATCAACATCATATACAATGAATATGTGAATACGACGACGATTTATTTTAAAACGGAGCGTATCTATCCGGTTGAAACCAGTGAGGAAGACGGATATTACGATGACTTTGCGATGGAAGAAGATGCAGGTAACCTGCTGGCAGACCTGACGGCATCTTATGTAAACTACGAAGTGATGCTGGCGGTGGTAAGCGGACGTGCAGCGGAAAATGTGCTGCGTCAGAATACAACCACGGAATCCTTAAAGAAGATCGATGAGATCGAGGAGGAGAAGGTCCGGGCAGATCGCCGTGAGAAGAACAACAAGGAATTCGAGAAAATCATAGATAACTACGTCAAGAACCGGGCGTATAAGTAGGAGGAGAGTCATGATAGGAAAAATCATTTCCGTGTCGGAGCTGGGAGTAGAGATTCTCACGGACGGCACCGGCGTGGCAGAGCGTGATATGCTCTACACGACAGTAGACGGGGAAAGACGCCATTTTGAGGTCTGTGACGTGGCTGGAAGCGTGGTAAATGCGATTCCTTTTGAGAGTACAAAAGGCTTAAAGCGCGGCATGGAAGTAGAGAAAGCAGAGCATGGTCTGACGATGGAGTATTCCGACCAGATCTTAGGACGTGTATTTAACCCCTACGGCGGCATGATCGATGAGCAGCCTCTTGACAGTATCTGTCAGAAGAATGTATACCAGTCAAGCCCCAGCCTGTCCCAGATCGATGCCAATGGAGAGATCCTCTGGACCGGCATCAAGGTGCTGGATTTCTTTGCACCTATGAGAAAGGGCTTTAAGATGGGTCTTCTGGGCGGTGCCGGTGTCGGCAAAACCGTATTGATTAAAGAGCTGATCCATAACGTATACCAGGGACTGGGTTCCAACTCTGTCTTTATCGGTGTCGGTGAGCGTTCCCGTGAGGGCCGTGAGCTGTATGACGAGATGACAGAGGCAGGACTTCTGGATAAGATGGCCATGGTATTTGGACAGATGGGTGACAACTCCGCATCCCGTTCCCATGCCATCTACAGTGGTCTTACACTGGCTGAGTATCTGCGGGATGAGAAGAAACAGGATGTGCTTCTGTTTGTCGACAATATATACCGTTATGTACAGGCTTATTCGGAGATCAGTGCCATGATGAACCGTATGCCCATCGAGAACGGTTATCCGGCAACCATCGAGATGAACGTCAGCGAGGTGGAGGAGCGTATTAACTCGACTCCTCATGGTTCCATCACATCCTTCCAGGCGATCTATATCCCGGCGGATGATGTGACGGACGAGGCGGTACAGACCATCATGCAGCATCTGGACGGACAGGTAGTACTGTCACGAAAGGTGGCAGAGAAAGGTCTCTATCCGGCCATTGACGTATTTGCAACCACATCAACTCTCATTGATCCGGAGAAGGTGGGCGAGCGCCACTATCATCTGGTGGAGGAGTCCATCCGTTATCTGGCACGTTATGAGGAACTGGAGGAGATCATCGCAGTTCTGGGTATCGAAGAGCTGTCCCAGGCGGACAAGGAGATCTTCTATCGTTCCAGAATGCTGAGAAACTACTTTACCCAGCCGATGTTCGTAGCGGAGAACTTCACTGGTATTCCGGGTGAGTTCGTAGCCATCGAGGATGTTCTTCAGGATGTGGAAGATATCCTGAATGGTGTCTACGATGACGAGGACGAGGCTGCATTCTATATGATAGGTAAATTCCATGGAAGAAAATAAAGAAAACAAAGAAGAAATGGCGATTCATGCCAGTGTGCTGAGTCTGTCCGGCGGTATGAAGACCTATGAAAATGTGTCTATGGTCCGGATCGTCAGCCGCGACTACAACATTCTGATTCTGAAGGATTATATGCCCACCATCGGTAAAGTAAAAGGCAGTGTACAGATCGTGGGGAAGGATATTATGGAGAGTCTGGATGATATCGAAGGATATTATGTATTCCGGCAGAATCAGTTCGAACTTTTGATAGAAGAGGATATGTATGTTAAATGATGCAATGCAGATAGTTCTGCAGTTCCGTGTATTTTTAATCGCAGCGATCATAGTGGCGCTGGCGATGGAGATAGCGCTGCTTTTTGGCACGAAGCACTTTGGATGGCAGAGAAAAAACCTGTGGATCTACCGTTTTTTCTTTGGCCTGACAAGGCCACAGTGCTGTTTTCTGGCAGCTTCCTGGCTCTGGCTGATTTTTACGGCAACCAGTGCCCTCTTTGTCGTGGATATGCAGCTGTGCCATCTGGCGATGCTGCTTCTGTTGTCGGCGGCAAAGTTCACGGCCTGGAAGCGGATGCAGATGCTACTTCGCGATTTATTTAACAGTGTATTGCTGTTTGCAGCGATGATGGCAGAAAATCTGCTGCATTCCTATCTGCTGGAGACACGTTTTCAGTTTCCGATTTTCATCATTCTGGGACTTCTGATTGTTTTCATCATTCTGTATGCGCTTTACTTTACCCTTCGCGATATGTATCTTCTTGCGAAGGATCGGGCGATGAACCGGCCGGTGGCAGAAGAGAAACCGCCGCGTGAAGAAGATGCACCCGGAGAAGATGAAACACCGGAAAATGGAACGGATGAACCCAATCAGACAGCGGATGAAAAGACAGACGGCGACAGCAGATCAAAGCGAAAGAGAACAAGCCGGAAAAGACAGAACCAGAAAAAACGGCTGTTTTATAAAAAAGGAACAGAAACAGGAGGTGACAGGCAGTGAAAGAAAAAAGAAATCGAAAGTTGAGAATCAATTATGGAGGCAAAATTCAGCTTCAGAAGCTGCTGTTTCTGATTCCTATTGTGATTATTATCCTGGTATTTATTATGTACCGGGAGGCAGGCGCGTATCGGGCGGAGGAGAAATTGTATACCTATATGGGAGAGGTTCAGACGGAATATCCGGAAGGAACCAAATTCCAGCGGACCGATGATGCTACATATCTGAAAAACGCCGGTGGCCAGAGCATCAGTTCGAGACCTCTCTATATGGGAAGTGACGATAAGATGCTTCTTCCGGTGCCTTATGCCTGGGTACAGATGAATGTGGGAAATGCCGCGATGTACCGCCTGGAGACTTTCTCCACCGCAGATATCAGCACCGGTTCCGTCGTACTTAAAGATCAAAAAGATGTCCGGGAAGGTGCAGGCGGTTTTCTCTTTGACGGGGAAGGAACCTATATTTTTCTGGAGCCGGCTGAGATTGACTGGGAGGATGATTCCATCGAAGTGCCGGCCATGTCATTTGCAGTGGTACAGTATGGACAGACGCTGAATCTGCATGTGTACGGTGAAGATTCAGCCCGTTTGATATCCATCAATGAAAAAGAAGTGAAAGCATCCTTCAAAAATGGAGGATCAGTGAATCTTGGAACCAACAAGCTGTGGCTTCCGAACGGAACCTGGCTGCTTCTGTTTACAAAACCGGAGCTGCTTCCAAGAATCAATGAAATGAAGTAAGGGGGAGCAGAGCCTTGAAACGAATCATTGCAGCGATAGCAGTTCTTTTATCGGTTATGTGTTTTGCATACGCATACCGGCTGCAGGTACTGGGCATGATCCAGACAGATGTGGTGGCGGTAAGTGACCGCAATCTGGCTAAAACCCTGCAGAAAGGTGCCGACGGTGATAAAGAGCCGGATCCGGTTACCCTGGAGAAGTTCCGGGCCGGTGACACGGTATACCGCCGGGGCAACAATCTCTATCTGGGCCCGAAGAAAGAACGGATCCAGGGAGAATATCCGTTTTATACCGGTGATGGTACCGGTATCTGGTATTTTCAGGCCACAGGAAGCCTGATGACCGATGATTTTATGGAATATGAGCCTTATGCTGGCCTGTTTGTCAGTGACGGTACGGCCTTTGATGACGAAGGTGTAGGCCAGGATGAGGATACATATATATTTGCAAAGTTAAACAATGGTCTGTATATGAATACAGTTCCGATCACGATCCGGAGCAACGGGCTAGACCATGCCCTGCGCCTTGGATCGCTCATTTGTTTTCGGGAAGATGACCTCTCTGCTTATGGATACGCAGGGGAGCGTCTGGTTTATTCCGATCTGAAGAATCTTGGATCTGCGAAGGTTGTGATCCGAGATAATACTTACGATTATCATTCCTTCGTAAGACTCATCGGTGCAGTCCACGACCCCTCTGAGTCGGCGGCAAGAGACGAAAAGCCGGAGGAGACTATGGCAGCAGAGGAAGGAATCCGCAGCGAAGCCGATAGACATACCGGGTCCGGACAGTCAGAAGGTGATGGAGCAGAAGAGATGGAAACAGAGGACGGGGACGACTCATCAAAGGATGGCTCCGGAACCGATGGCAGCGGCTTTGAAGATACGGATGAACTTCTCGAAAATACACCGGAAGAAGAAAATGACAGCGATACCGTTTTCTCCAGTGAAGAACTGGATGCAGAAGGTGCCAATCAGCCTAACGAAGGAGATTCCTTCCAGGGAAATGGTGAGTCAGTCAGCCTTCCTAATGCCGGAGGAGGCAGCGGAGACGGTTCTGGTTCTTCTGGTTCCGGTAATACACAGGGAAGCGGTTCCAGCAATGGAAGCAGTGAGTCAAATTCCGGTGATCATTCCGGCAGTGAAAACGGCGGCAGCTCCGATTTTGATCACGGTGGTACCCAGGGGGGAACCGGTGCCGGAGGCGGAAGCAGTGCTGGAGGCGGAAACAATAACAGTACCTCCGGAGGCGGCGGAACCGGTGATGATATGGGAACCGGCGGCGGTGATCACGGCGATTCGGAAAGCGGCGGAAGCACCAACGGTGGTCACGGAAGCAGCGGTAATACCACAGAAGGCGGCGGTACCAGCGACGGCAACGGCTCCAGCCATGGAAATGTCCGAAAACCAGTGGTTTCTTTCACAAATGCCAAAGCAGATGTATATAATGTATACGGCGACCTGGAGATCCAGGATCCGGATATGCGTCTGAAACGTGTGGTGCTTCGTGTTTACGAAGAAGAGAATGGTCAGGAGAAGAAACTGATCACCCGAAAGAACTTTAAAGCAAGAGGCAGTATTAAGATTCCGAACGTAAGACCGGATACCAGTATTCTGGTACAGGGTACCTTTGTCTGGTTAAATAAAGATGGGGTGAAAGAGACAGAGGAGTTCATGGAAGATATTCCGCTTCATACTCTTTCGCTGAATCATCTGGCACCCTACACCTTCAGCAAGGAACAGGCAGTTGATTTCTATGCAGATAAGATTAAGATTCCCAATATGCAGATGACCAGCAGCCTTCCATCTGACATGCTTTATATAGCCAGAGGCAGCGTGACGGTCCTGAAAGACGGAAAAGCAGTGACGGATGAACCACTTGCGCTGGCAGGTACGGATATCCGAAGCCTTCGTATGGGCCAGAAAACAACCTGGACCTCAGATGCAGTACTTAAATCCGGTACGAATTATACCTGGGAACTGAAGCTGACAGACCGTTTCGGCAATGAACTTCCGTGTACGAATCCGGAGGAGCAGAAGGGAAGCGCCTGGACCAGTTACCGGGCACCGACCGCTTCGGTTTCCCTGATCACGAATGCAGTCGGCAAACAGCAGATGCGTATCTCCATCGTGAATGAAGATAAACAATATATCAATCTTCGGGACGGATATATCGTGCTCTGCGATCCGCAGACCGGAGCAGAGCTTTCTATGTTTGAACAGGTCGGTGATGATCCGGCTACCAAGATTCGCAGAAAAGTAGATCTGAGCCAGGATATGCTGACAGAGATACTGGGGGATCTTCCATCCGGACGCAATTTCCGTATGGAGATCCATGGAACCTATGATCTGAAGGATACAGAACCGGCAACAGCAACAGAAAATGCTTTGATAGGACAGACCACCTTCTACACAGCGTCTATCTCAAATCTTGGTAAAGCAGCCTATGAGCTTACAGTTCCGGAAGACAGCATCACAGCGTCCTCTGCGACTGCACGGTTCCATCTGACCAGCAATACCAATGAACAGCTGATTCAGCTGATGTCACGGATCAAGGTGGTACTCTCTAATACAGAGACCGGAAGCAAGGAAATGGAGCTGAACCGCTCTGAATGGATGAACAAGAAAATTGCACAGCTGAACCGGGATGGAGAAGCATATGTGCTGACAGATGCTATCCCGGAGGTCGGTATTCCCCAGGTGGTACTCCATTATCTGGGAAATGACCCGGAAGGCACCAGTGTGTGGGATGCAATCTGTGCTTATGCCACCGTGGAAGTGCGGTATCCGAAGGGAAAATTTAAATCAAAAACCAAGTATGACGTAAGTATTCAGACTACAGTAACCCAGGCCAGTGATGAATACGATGTCAGTGCAGCTGTTACGAAGGCTGGATTCCAGACACTGAAAAATTCTCCACAGATTCAGTGTGGAGAGCTTTTGGTTATCTCGGATTTTGCAGAGCTTTACAACTTCCGGATAGATGATCCGGACGGCACGGTGACAGATGGAAGAATCAATATGCGTCTGTATGCCGGAGAGCGTCTGGTAGACAGCCGTATCATAGAGACAAACCGTACCTACAGTGCAGATAATACATCCGATGAAGATCTGATGATTTTCCGGAACCTGACCAATAACATGAGTTATACCATCGGTTTTTATGCATCCGAGTATAATGAATATTTTGATGATTCCCGGAAAGAAGAGAACTATGAGTTACCGAAGGAAAACTGGCTGAAGTTTACAACCGGTGCCGGAATCAGCGGTAAGATGGAACTTCGTGACCTGTCAGAGCCGGAGAATAACGCCCAGACAGCTGCGATCCGGGTGATTTTCAAGGATCCGGAGAGCGATCTTTTAAAGAGTTTCACAGGTGACGAAAAGCCGGAGTATCTGCTGGAGTACCGCAAGGTACAGGGACTGGATGTATCAGATGCAGAGCTTGCGGAGGCAGAGCCGGTAACGGAGCACCACGAGCTTGAGGTCACGGATGGTTCCATCGAGCAGGTTGACCAGGTGTTTAATTACAGTGTCGATCTCTTCACAACTTATGAGATTCGCCTTTTGGTGGAGGTTAAGGGACATAAGGTCCAGCTGGGCCGGGTGAAGTTTGAGACGGGTGAGAAGATCTACACCATCTCAAAAACCGATGACCTGAAACTTTTAAGTCAGCATAAAGATAGCAAATTTATTGTCTTAAATGATATCACGAGTACCGGAACCGGTGGTTATACTGGTTCTGACACGGAACCGTTCAATGGTCACCTGGACTTCCAGGGCTATACCCTTACCTGGAATACAACGGGAAGTTCCCGGTTGTTTAGCACTCTGGGCGGCCGAGGCATCGTGGAAAATCTGGAACTTAAGTATACCGGTGTGGCATCTGGACGATCAGGTGTGTCCGGGCTTGTTTATGATAACTACGGAACTGTTCGCAATATCATTGCTCATGTAGAGTTTAAGGGACGTTTTCCGATTTATCATGGTGGAATCGTCTACAACAACCGGCAGAGCGGTGTCATCGAGAATTTTGCCGTGGAACTTCCGGCCAATGGCCAGTATGTAGGAATCGGTTCCGGCGGCGTGACGCGAGGCAATGAAGGAATCGTCCGCAACGGTTATGTCTATGGAGGAAGCCTGATCACAGGAAGCGGTGTGTATGGAGGCGAGATGGGAAGCCGTTCCTCGAACGGATGTATCACCGGATCCAACTCCGGAACCGTGTATAACTGCTTCACCTTAAGCCAGGTGCAGATCGAAGAGGGAACCAGTATGAATACGGTCGGCCTGGCGGTTGGTTCCAACTCCGGCCGCGTCCGGAATGTGCTTTCAGTGGGTGATATCTATAAGTATGGATTCGAAGATTATAAGCAGACCGATCTGGAACCCTTCACACTTTACGGCGGAACCGTCGGATACGGTGCCGGTATTGTGCAGGACACCTATATCCTTTCAGAGCGGGGCGAGACCTATGGAAAGGATGGTAATGCAGTCTATAAGACGGCAGAACCTATCGAGACCCGTACGCTGCGTTCTGCTTCCTGGCATGAAAAGTGCTTTAACAGTGAGGGTGCCTTCGAGGTAGAGAACATGATCAAGGCGGGCTATTACCCGCGCCTGAACTTGCCGGATTCCCTGAAATCCAAGCAGGATCTCATCGGTCTTCCACTGGTGGGCATCAGTTCCTATCCGGATATCATCAGTAGTGAGGTAACAGAGACGGGAACGGATGATCAGGGCCGTGATTATGCCCTGGTGAACCTGGAGTTCTATAATCCCAATGGTTATGAGATCACCGGCCTGGATGTGAAAGGCCTGACGGCAGAGATTCAGGAGGGACAGGGAGCAACCGAAACCAGCTACAAGGTAACGGTAAAGCTGATGGAGCCGACGATTTTCCGTTCCGCCTATACCGTTACCCGGGTTTACTACCGCGGGGCAGGTTCCCTGACGATCAACCAGTACGATTATACAAATCGATCCATTCTGGCCAGCTTCTTTAAGCCTATCAGCAAATTAAGCGAATGGAAGACCATCAAGGATGATTTGGCTGGAAACTACAGGCTGGAAAATGATATTGATTTTTCGGGTTCCTACAGTGATGATGTGCGTATCCGCGGTACCTTTACCGGTACTCTGGACGGTGATGGCCATACACTGAAGAACCTGCAGGAGATTCAGTACGGTTCGGTCTTTGAGACTATCAGTAAGGGAACCATCGAGAACCTGACGGTGGAGGGCCTGAAACTGTCATCAAACCATCAGTCAGCAACTCTTCGAACCGGATTTGCCGGTACTATGAAGGATTCCGCTTCCATGGATCATGTCTTTGTGGTTGGAACGGCTGGATATGACACCGTAGATGTATATGGATACGGTGGAGTACTGGCAGGAGAGATGAATAATGTCTCCATCACAAACTGCGGTGTCCGTGACATGGAACTTGTGAGTCAGGAGATTCAGAAGAATACCCTGTATCTCGGCGGACTGGCAGGTTCTCTCAGTTCAACGAATGTTGCAAATTCTTATGTACAGGGAACTACCATCACGGCAGATGCCGGATATACGGCAGCC
>ENA-OPBN01001216-OPBN01001216.1-human-gut-metagenome-genome-assembly--contig:-NODE-1216-length-12966-cov-2.786539_pt1 | contig 12966 bp, 14 predicted proteins | sample MGYA00241068_ERZ501452 | MGnify/ENA primary metagenome ERZ501452 (study PRJEB25962, sample SAMEA2042507) | human gut metagenome | biome: human gut; feature: human-associated habitat; material: faeces... | reverse complement strand
ACTGCGCTTCCTGTGCGCGGCCGGATAAAAGGTATTCATTCAGCCGTTCCAGACTGGTGATATCGGTTGTCGTTACACGGACAAGGCTTTCGCCGCTCAGATAGCATACCTTTTGTGTGCGGTCGGAATAAGCGGCCATGTTGCGCGCCTGCCAATATACAGAGGAAAGCTGTTCCAGCCGCGTAAAACGTCCGCTGAGAATCAGCGGTTCCGTCATTTCCAAAAGGCCGTGCAGAGCCTCGGTCTGCCGGCACATCTGTACTTGCTCGGCTTCGGTACCTTTGTCCAGCGTCAGAACAACGAGTACGCTGCCCTCGGTGGTGTTGTAAACGAACTGCGTGCGCCCGTAGCTCTGGCGCACCTGCTCCGCAATCATCATCAAGCGCAGCTCCTCGCCCACGTGCGTCTCTGTCTGCCGCTCCTGCGCGGGGATCAAAAGAAGATAGTTGTAGTCCGTCAGATGCATCTGTTCGCACATTTTTTTCTGTTCTTCGGCCGTGCCCGCTGCGCCGGTCTTTAAAAATGCTTCTACGCGGCTATGGTCCAGCTCGCCGCGGGCGCGTTCCAGTTCAGCCGAAAGCTGGCTGTGGTTGCGCAGCTTCTGGACGAGCAGATCGTTGAACAGACGGGTGTTCGCCGTTTCGGCATCATCCAGCGTGTCCAGTATGGGCTTGAGCTGGCGCAGCTCCCACAGCGTCATTGCGGAACTGAGCAAAAAGCAGCCCAGCAGCCCCGCACCGATGTAAAACCATATGGCGCGGTTGACGGCGCGCAGGTTTTCGGCGTAAACGGAATAGGGCAGGCCAATCACGGCGCTGGCGCCAAGGCTGGGGATGCTACGGGAAACAAACAGATACTTCTGCCCATCATACCATTCGATTCCCGTTTCATTTCCGGAGAAGGAGAGGGCGGCCCCGTTGCAGCGGTACTGGCTCAGCAACGTGCCGTCGTCCCGCACGAGATAAAACAAGCCGTCATTGCGCCATTTTTCCGTGGGCAGAAACAGGTTGGACAGAGTGCGTTCCCGAATCAGTATATTGCAGGCACCGCGGAATTGTCCGCCGGAGTTGATGAACGGCTGCGTGATCGTCAGATAGGAATCCGGATAATTCGTGCGGTTCAGCACAACGCTCTGTGCGGGCAGGTAAAGCGTCTCACGCGCGTCCTGCCATGCGGCCCAGGTGTCCTGGGGGACATCGCGGTACTCCAGCGCGCCCGGATAAAAGCTCTCATATCCGGAAAAAACGCGATAAGGGTCGATCACAAAATGGTTGCGCGCAAAGGTGACGTAGCTGTAAGCGGTGTAAGACATGCTGTAAGTAAGATCCTGAAGCAGTGTGGAAGCGTTGAAAGACGTCATGTAGTCGCCCATGAGCGAATCGTCATCGCTCACGGCCAGCAGTTTGTAGGAATCGTCGTTGAACAGCTTGTTCGTGGTAAACCGCAGGTCGCTGAGATATCCTTCAAAGGTGCTCACGGCAGTGGCGAGCTGTTCGGCGGCGTCGGTGAGCTGCGCTTTTTCAGTCTGCTGGTGCATCAGGCCGTATAAGGGAAAAAGAATGACGCAGAACACGAGAGGTACGACCAGATAACGTGTCAGGCGGCCGAGCCAGATGCGGATGATCCATTTGCTGCGCATGCGCTTCTCCCCCATATACAGTTGTCCGGGGGTTGGTTTCCCGGGCGTTCTTGATAAACTAATTATATCATTATCCGGCAGAGAAAACAAAAGTACATCTGAAAAATGGCTTTGGAATCACAAGAAAAATCCACAATGCTTTTTACAAAATGGAGAGCGCCGCTGTTTTTCAGATGCCCGCAGCAAAAATTTCACCCGGCGGAAGCCGGGCGAGGTGATAAAGATGCAGCAAAACAGCTTTTGGAAAGCCTTTACGGTTGTTTTTTGCTTCCGTACCCGGAGCCTATGAGCCGCCATGTTCCAAATGGGCGGCAACAGTGCGCTGCAGGCGGGTTTGTTTTGGCAGCGCAGCGGGAGCTGTTTCCATTGAATGGTCACAAATAGAAGGATTGGTTTTCGGGGCCTGCCTCGTATATCTCATAGTCGTTTCCAAATCAGAGAATTCCGGAGTCCTCCGGCAGGAATGCGTCCAGCGCGGGCCAGAGAAGCCCGGTGCTGCACAACACGGCCAAGGGCTTACCGTTCTCATACAAAGACGAAGCGTGCAGAGCAAAGAAGCGCTCTGCCTGTTCGTAGGAATCGCGCAGCGCATGATCTGAAAGTTGGGCAACCGGGAGAATGTATACGGACAGAGCAGGGCAGTGTGCTGCAATGCCGGACGGAAGCGGTTCGCTTGAATCGACCGGGACGGTATTCAAACTCCAATGTACCGACCCGGAACAACCGACAGGCAAGATGCCGCCAGCCCCAAAAGGCACAGTCAAATATGAACTGGCCGGAACGGGCTTTAGCCTCCAGCAAAAGCGGAAAAGCAGCCCATAGTATCGGGAAAAATCTCTTCCGAAATACCGAGTGAACGGTATTTTTCCGCATGCGGCAGGCCGAAGCCAAATACAGAGCTCAAAGATGTATGCCGTTCGGATCCTGTAAGGAAAGTGGGTGGGAGAAAGAGCAGCGTGGTGAAGGGGGGCTGGAGGAAGAGGACTATCTGTTCCGGCAGCCCGGCGGGGATCCGATGGTGCCGGGGACATTCACATTCCGGTTCAAAAAGATTCTGCGGGAGGGTAATTTGCCGGACAATTTGAACGTGCACAGCCTGCGGCACACTAACGCCAGCATGCTCATTGCTCAGGGTGTGGATGTACGCACTGTGGCGGGGCTGCTGGGGCACGCACAGCCCAGCACCACATTGGACATTTACAGCCATGCTTTCGACAAGAACAAAAAGCTCGCACAGGAGAAGCTGGCCGAGGCGATGGGGCTGTAGCAAAAAGAAAATCAAGCCCAATAGCCCTTATCTTTGAGGTCTATTGGGTTTGTATGCTGGGAAATGATGTAAATTCAGGGAACTGGATCGGTCAGCGCCTGTGTACAAACTTACTATTATAAAAACCTAGTCTTTTCCTCCATACCGTGATAAAATAAGGGGCAGGAATTCAACATAACTCGCTGGGGGTGACATGGATGCAATCAAAATATCATATGACTGTGGAACAGAATGTCTTTGTGGCAAAACGCAACATCGTGGATTATATTTGGAAGAGTGCTCATCTAGAGGGGCTTGCCGTAACATATCCAGACACCGAGGCTATTTTTAACGGGCTGAGTGTCGCAGGAGTGTCGGTCAAGGACATCATCGCGGTCAACAATCTAAAGCATGCATGGCAGTTTGTGCTGGATAGTCTGGACTGTCCTGTGGATTATTCTTTCGTTTGTCAGATTAATCGTCTGGTAGGCGGTGACAATTTGGTCTACAATGCGGGGTTTATACGGAATGTTCCGGTCACAATCGGCGGAACGACGTGGAGGCCAGAGATGCCTATTGAGTCTCAAATCAAGGCGGATTTGCTGCGGATCCGTGAAATACCGGAGCCGACTGAACGGGCATTAACCCTTATGCTGTATATTATGCGAAAGCAGATGTTTTTGGATGGAAATAAACGTACCGCTATGTTAGCTGGGAATGCTGAAATGATTGCCTCAGGTTGCGGGATTATTTCTGTACCTATTGAAAAGCAGAGGGACTTTACGATGCTGCTGATAAAGTACTATGAAAGCGGAGATATGGCGGAAATAAAGGATTATCTTTATGAAAGCTGTATCGACGGTATCGACTTCCCACAGATGGTTCCTGCGGAAGAGGAACTTGAGAATAATATACAAATCTTTGGTGGTATGTAAGAGGGAGGATCTCATGGGAGAAAAGACAAATCCTCGGTTGAAAAAGCTGCTCATTGATGTGGTTGAGAAACAGCTCCGGGAAAATAATCCGCCCATCACCAGAATCACATTTGATCGGCTTTTGGCCACTGGCAACACTGCGGCTATGGCAAAGGAAAAAATTGCGGTTGCTGTGGTCGGGCAGACATATGACGCAATGCGTGAGTAAGCGTCAAAACAGCCCCGTATTGTAAGTTCTGCGGAAGGATGAAATAATGTCTGCATATAGAAAGGGCGAGTATATACGACTGGCGGATAGTATACGCCAGTCGCATAGAGCCCGGATATGGAGGCGTTTGGGTGGAAAGAAACTTACAGACACTGAATCAGGAAAAGAAACTGGCTGTATGGGCCGAGCGGATCTCAGCTTGCCGGAATAGTGGGCAAGGAGTAAAATCGTGGTGCCGGGAAAACCACATCTGCGAAGCCACCTATTACAAATGGCAGCGAAAAGTATTCGAATTAATCCAAACACAGCAGGTACACTTTGCGGAAATCACTCCACAGCCGCAGCCCGGCGGGAACATTGCGGTCACCGTGCGCGTCGCAGGAGCAGAGGCGGAGATTTACAGCGGTGCAGATGCACAAACTGTGGAGCTGGTGCTGCGGGTTTTAAAGTCATGCTGAACGACTTCACAGGAGCCGAAAAGGTGTATATCGCCTGCGGGTATACGGACCTGCGGCGCGGGATCGACGGACTGGCTGCCATGGTGCAGCAGGAGTTCTCACTTTACCAATACGCTGTTTCTGTTCTGCGACAGACGGCGGGACCGGATCAAGGCTCTGTACTGGGAGGGCAACGGCTTTGTGCTGCTGTACAAGCGATTGGAGAGGGGCAGCTTTCAATGGCCCAGAAATGAGAGTGAAGCCAGAATGCTGACACCGCAGCAGTATCGCTGGCTCATGGAGGGTTTGAGTGTAGACCAGCCGAAAGCACACAAGCCTGTCAGCGGTCTGGAAATCTTTTAAAAGGGTCTGCTTTTTTGAGTTTGTTCTGTGCGTTTTTTTCGTGGATATGGTATAATAGCAAGTATGAAAAACACAGAACATTGCAGAACAAGCAACACGGAAACGGTCACCATTTCCCGTGCGGAATACGAAGAACTTCAAGCGCAGAGCCGACGTGTCTCTGCGCTTGAACAGCGTGTGGATATGCTTATGGAAGCATTGCGGCTTGCGCGGCACAAGCAGTTTGGGACATCCTCGGAAAAGAGCGATGAAGCGGTTGCCGAGCAGCTGAGTTTTCTGTTCAATGAAGCAGAGGTATTCGCACAGGATCCGCAAGAAAAAGCTACTGTTGTGGCCGCGCACAAGCGCCGCAAAAAGCACGAATACACGCTGGACAGCATTCCAGAGGGAGTTCCCACCGAGGTGGTGAAACACCGTCTGGAAGGAGAAGCTCTGGTATGTCCGGCCTGCGGGGATACTCTTTCTGAAATTGGGGTGGAAGTGGTAAAAAAGCTTCGCATCGAGCCCATTCGCTTCGTTGTGGAAGAGCACCGCTACCACACCTATGCCTGCCAGACCTGCAGCAAAGAAAACATTGAAACTCCTGTTGCTGCAGCTGCCCGGGAGAAGAGTGTAATTGCCGGCAGCTTTGCCACACCGCAGGCCATTGCCCATATTATGACCCAGAAGTTTGTTATGGGCAGTCCGCTGTACCGACAGGAGCAGGAGCTGCATCGCCAGGGGATCCAATTGTCACGGCAGACCATGTCCAACTGGATCCTGCGAGCGGCAGAAGAATATCTGGCCCCCGTATATGAACAACTGCACAGAGAACTGCTCGGAAGAGAGGTTCTCCATGCAGACGAGACGACGCTGCAGGTGCTTCGCGAGCCGGGCAGAGCCCCCCAGAGCGAAAGCTATATGTGGCTGTACCGAACAGGCGCAGACACAGACAGGCCCATTGTGCTGTACGAGTACCAGCCGGGACGGGGCGCCAAACATCCGAAAGCGTTTCTTGCCGGCTTCCGGGGATACCTCCATACGGACGGCTATGCCGGATACCACAGTCTTCCGGAGGAAATCACTGTAGTTGGCTGCTGGGCACATGCCAGACGCAAGTTTGACGAAGCGGTGAAATCCCTGCCCAAAGGCAAGGCAAAGAGCGGTTCAGCTGCCCAGGGCTTGGCGTATTGCAGCAAGCTGTTTGAATTGGAACAGTCCCTGAGCGATCTGTCGCCTCAAGAACGATATCTGCAGCGACTGGAACAGGAAAAGCCTGTTCTGGACGCTTTTTTGGCGTGGGCAAATACCCGTACAGCGGCGCCGAAGTCTGCCCTGGGGAAAGCCCTTACGTACCTGAAGGAGCAGTGGCCGTACCTGGTGAATTACTTGCGGGATGGCCGGCTGGAAATCTCCAACAACCGTGCCGAAAGAAGTATAAAGCCCTTTGTGATTGACCGCAAGAACTTTTTGTTTGCCAATACTCCCAAGGGAGCTACCGGAAGTGCAGTTATTTTTTCCATGATCCAGACAGCTTTGGAAAACCAGCTGGATCCCTACCGGTATCTCACCTGGCTGCTGCAAACAGCCTGCGGCCTGGATATGGCCGATCCGGCAGTAATCCAAAAGCTGCTGCCCTGGCAGGCCCCTGATATTTGTAAGGCAAAGTAACCGTACGGTCCCGGCTCAAGACTGAGCCGGGATTTTGCTTTTGTTTGACCCTTTTGACGCTTACATGCGTGATGGGAAGGCTTTTGATTTGGAAAAGTACACCGAAGAACTCAACTTGCTTCACTGATAAGGCAAAAACGGTACCACTAGGAAAACATAACCTAGCGGTACCGTTTTCTTTTGCTGGGTGATATGCGGCCATGGAAGCATAGATGGAACACAGAGGAGGGGGCGGTGAAATTCAATTTTATTAAACGATATTCCACATCTCGTTTTCTGCAATGTTAAAGCGCCTAAATTCAGGGATGGCTTTTTCAAGGCTATCAGATAGGATTGAATCGTCCTCCATAACCTTCGCCAAGGCGAGAATGCTTTGGGGATATATGGGGTCAGCGAGTTTTTGTTTACGCATATCGTTATAGGCATTATACAAAGGCAGTCTGTGTTCTCGACTCAGGTAGTCTACCATCGCTAATAAATAGAAGGCCTGAGGATATTGCTTTTTGTCGTAATATTGCCGTATTTCATTAGATTTTAAAGTTTCGATAATAAATGCGATATCTCCGCTGTCTTTTATTCTATGACAGATGTTGCTTTTGAACAACTCAAAGGAAATGGTGCTTTGCGGAGGTTCAACTCCTTTTATGGAATCAATAATTAAATCCTCTATTGTCACATGTAGAATTTGCGCCAGCTTATACAGCGTTTCGGCTGAGCATTTTTCAATACGCGATCGGCCGCTACAAATATTATTTAGAGTAGCATGAGGAACGCCACTTAATACGGAAAGGCGATATTTTGTCATGCCTTTTTTTCTGAGAATTTCATTGATATCCATTATCGTCGTCCGTGTCATCTTTCCATAGATATTTTTTCCTCAAATAATCAGCTTGTAAGGGAGTGATGGCACCATCGTTGATCAATGCTGCGTTGATGCTGCCATATAATTCGCCCCATAAACAATCTATTAGGGAAGAATTGTTTTTTAAGCCTTCCTTATAAGCATCAAGGTCGTGTTGCAGATATTCCGGTAAGCAGCATTCATACTTATTTATAGATCGGATGTGTTTCATGATATCACCTATATACATAGTATCGGTGCGCCGAAATAATGTCAACACGTAACGAGAAGATTGATACATAAGTGAGATAATAATCTAAAAAGAACCCCGAACGATTTACCATGACAGCAAATCATTCGGGGTTTACAAATTTTGGTGCGCCTGACTGGATTCGAACCAGCGGCCTTCCGGGTCGGAGCCGAACGCTCTATCCAAGCTGAGCTACAGACGCACATGTATGAAAACCGACCATACAGGACGGGATTCAGCTATTTAATTTTAGTCGTCAAACAGTAGTCAGGCTACTGCCTTCACAGAATTGAACACACGATAAAACCGCATGTTTGCAAGCCCTTCGGCGTTGAAATGGAAACGTATCACAGTTGTCGGAGTTCCCAGACACACAAAGGAAAACCGCGATTTCAAGCCGTTTTTCGTCGGTTGTGCACAAAGATGAAAACGATATAAAAAGCCCGCGAAGCCTTTTCAGAACTGACTTCGCGGGCTTTTGTGTGCGTGGTGGTCAAATGGTGGTCAGGGTAGTCAATTTCATCTAAAAAACAGGTTTACAGAACTGGAGGAGTGCTTTTAATTAATCCATCTGGGTTAATGCATTGAGAAGCATTTCTCTGTAGCCCTCTCGAACCAACTGTGGACCTGTTATCTGAATTCTTCCATTAAATCCAAAAAGCCAGCTGTAAAATGTAGCACTGGCACATACACTGACTGTTGCTTTGAAAGAGGTCTCATCAATCGCGTCAACTTTGAAGTCTGTACCGAATTTATCAATCAAATATTTCATGACCGACACATGACAATGTAGTCGTACTGCTATCGGCTCGTCGGTATCATACATGCGGAAAACATACTTGCTATAATCAGCTGGATTATACCCATCTGGAGGCATCACTGCAATCTGGTTGAGAATATTCGGCTGCTCAGCGATGCGATCTAAGCGGAAATTCCGCATTTCCTGTCGTTCATCGCAGAAACCCCGCATGTAGTAGTAATCGCCATCCCAGATCAAGGTATATGGGCTTACGGTGTATGGCTTTCCGTCGTTTGACGTGTATCGCTTTTTTGTTGCATCAAAATCGGTGTAGTGAAAAGATATCTTTCTTTTGGTATCAATAGCGGTATTGATTGCGTCAACGATGTAATATCCGTTTTCGTTGTCCGATTTTGCACGACCGGCAACATAAATATGACGACGGAGCTTTGCGGCATTCTGGGAATTAGTAAGAGTAAGAAGTTTCGCTATCAACTCATCACTTTTGCGTTGCGTGATGAACTTAGAGGAAGAAATCGCATCGACAAGAACCTTTAACTCTGGTAGCTCATAAATATGGCCATCATAATAGTATTTATTTTGTGTGGACTCGTAATGCTCAATATGAAGACCGCAGTCATGGAGTATGGCGAGATCATCGCTGATAGTATTCCGAGATACCTTTAACGAATACTCTTCTTTGAGAATCTTCATCAGTTCGGCGGTTGATAAAGTATGCTCGGCATCTGTGTGCTGTACCAAATGCTGATATAAGCATAAAATTCTGAATTTGGTCACGTTTTCCATGGTTATAACCTCATGGCTTTTTTGGCTAGTGTCGTTCTGAATGCTACCTCCGAAATGATGCGAACAATACCATATCAATCTTCCTCAGCAGAAGTTTTACTGTCGCATACAATGTCTTGGATAAACTGGCTGGAGAACTTATATATGCCTCTGCCTAATTTTTCAACGAATCCGGTTGCTGTAAGATCATTAAGTATTTGTGAGCCTCGTGCAGAAGAATATCCCAGAAAGCAAGCAAGCTCTTTAGTATGGAACGGCGTATCCAGACCAAAGTGAAAATATGCATCAACCCATTGTAAGTATGTGTAGTCTCGCAGCTTATCTTTCATTATCCGATACAATTCATTGCACATCAGAAAATGCTTTCCGTGCATGGTATAAAGCCTTTGCTCAACAGGAGAGAATTCTGCTGTCATCTGCTCCAAACACTCATAGATAAACTGAGCCATAGTCTCAATCACGGGAATAGTAACAGAATTGCCGAACTGTTTATACTTCTGCACATTTGCAACAGAATCAGGAAAAGAAAAACCTTCAGAGCCATCTTCGTTTAGAAATGCATAATTGATAAAACCTTGCAATTTTCCCCATTCTGAAGGTGTCATTGTACGAATGCACTTGCTGTTTATTGGAGAGTATTTGCCTTTTAGCTCTAATCCGGCATATTTTTCTCCGTTAGGGATATCGTAAACGAGATTCCGCTCACGGCCGCTGCCGCCTGTTGCAAGTAATGCGCAAGAAATCGGATGCTCAATGGAGGGGTCATTGACAACCTTCATGCCGAATCCGTAACCACGACTGTTCTGACGTACTTTATGACGCTCTAAAGTTTCGAGATATCCTGCGGACAGAAAATAACGGGGAGGAACTTCGCCCTTTTCCAATACATCTCTTAGGTCCGCGTACAAGGCGCCACCTTTTCGATTCTTCGGAAGTTCGTTGGATATTTTATCCAGATGGTTTCCAAAATAGCGTCTGTTGAATGCAACAATATATACACGAGGCCGGTTTTGGGGTATCCCAAAATCCTTTGAATTCCGAACGAAATCACCGGGACTATAATTCAAGATGCCCGTCGAACTTGTTGTTACACCTATTACCTTATAGTTCAACTCTTCTTCTAATGTGCTGATTATCGTTTTGAATGTATTCCCTTTTTCGTGACGCACAAGATTTTCAACATTTTCAAGAAACACAAACTTCGGTTGCGTTCTTTGTATCATTTCAGCAATATCAAAGAAAATTGTTCCTTTGGTCTTATCACGAAAACCGAGTTGAAGCCCCACTTTACTAAATGCCTGACAAGGAAATCCGGCCAGGATGGCATCGTATTTAGTTTCGGCGAGCTTGTCTTTGAATTCTGTTGTTGTCAGATCATTTCGGGGATTTTCATGGAATAAACGCTCATACGTCTGACATGCCAACTCATCAATTTCTGCGGACAGTACATTTTTAAAATGTCCTGTCAATTCAAAACCTCTGCGTATTCCACCAATTCCGGCACAGAGATCAACCGTCTTATATTTCATCCGTAACTCCTTGCAACATTGACTCGGGGACCAGTCCGCCAAGGTCAACAGTGTATGATATTTTTGTTATACCTGCCGGCATAGCCCCCCCGACAAACGATGCGGGAGTAATACGAGGAAAGGTTTTATCTACTGTGTATTTCAACATGCTGTGAAGTAAAAATGTGCGCTTTCTGGAACTCATTCCGATTTCAAAACCTTTAGAAGCCAGCTTTTCATTAAGGGCTGAAATATTGTAGCCGATTCCTGCAAACCAGTCAACAACACTATCGATTGACTCCCCAGTCTGTACAGTAGGCTCGAACTGGCAAAATACCAGATCCAATGCTTTATCGGGCGGGTCAAGCTGAAACTGACTGCTTATTGTTACTTCTCGTTTGTCCCGCACGGTAGAAGACTTAACTTCCACAAATCGATCTGTCAATTCAATATCATATGATGCACCTGTCGGGCCGTTCCACTCAGGCTCCTCTCCGCTTTCGATCAGTTGGCGCAAAACACACAGTTCTCCAAGTATGTCATATATGCGGTCATCAATATTCCTGTTTCCGAGCAGTTCTTTCCACTCTTTCCACCAGGCAACAGGAGACAATTCTATTTCTCGTCGCCTTTCTCCGTTGCGCCCGGGGTCAACCAGAGCCTCACAAAGAGTTGCGAAAGGAACTGCGATATCAGGTACGCCGGTCTTCAGAACAATTGCGGAAACGGGTGTTCCCCCTTGAAGAGGGATAAGAGTACTGTATAACTTGGCACTCGCAAAGGTTTCATTGACGATTTCAGAACCGCTGTAAGGAATAGCTGCACCGTAACTGTCTTCATATTTAATTGTCCATGCAGCGTATCCGGACTCTTTCAGACCGGGAATATCCTGAGCATACCCAACAATATCTGTTTTCCAGTTATTGTGAATTAATTCGTTCAGCGTCATCATCTTTTGTCCTCTTTGCTGTTACTTCATCAAATAAGCGCCGGGAATATTCCTTTTCGCCGCCTTCGGTCAACGCCGGCTCTACGGTTACGCACTTAGCCAGATTCATTTTGGCTGCGGCTCTGAAAATGCTGTCTTTTTGTTCCGGAAGCAGCGAGTATGCATAGAGCATATTCCGAAACAACTCTGGCCGATATCCGCGTCCCGGCCTTTCAATAAAATGACTTATAATGTTGGTTCCGTTGTTCTTCAGGACCGCATATGTAGTCTTTGAATCGTTTTGCCATCCCAGATAGATATACCACCACAGTGTTTTCAGCCAGATTCTTCTGGTATGCGAATAGAAGCGCTTTTTCTTAATTCGCAGACTATCCTTTTCTGTTCGAACAGAAATAGCGTATGATAATCCGGGCATGGATTCCCGCAATATTTGTATATCATCCGGGATATTAGGATATCGGATGAAAGTAATGTCCGGCATTACGCAAACAGATATATAGCGCCAGATGTCATCGTCATTGGCTTGGATGATTGTAAAGCCATTTGACGGATTAAGTAATTCGTACAGCTTTATTCCTACAGTCAAATCAAGATTATAGTTTACATGATATGAGTTTGCTCTGAGCACATTATCAAAAGTTTGCACGAGCGTTTCCCGAATAGGCTTATAAAATGCATTGTATTGTGTTTCAGGGACATCGTACTTCGCCCAGTACCTAAGCTGATCACGAAACTCCACATCACTCATATTATCCAGAGCATCAACAACCGTTTTGGCTTCAGCAAAGGGCATTTTGTACTTTCCGAAATCAGCCATTATCAGTCGTCTCCAATCTCTTACGGATGTTTATTTGTAGACTCTTCAAAAGAGCCTCGGGAGCCTCAAAATGCAGCTTTTCATCGCATTCTTCAATAAACTGATGAAGAATGCTGCAAATGGAGTTTGGCGCCAATCCGATATTGTTTATCGTTGCATCGAGATCATCTTCGCTGAGCCGCATAAACATTAGCATATAGGCCTGTGCGAGGATATCTATTAGTAAATCCAGATTTTTGATTTTGCTTTCTTCTCCGCTTGTTGACGGAGCAGGGCAGCAGCTATAATACGGATTCAAATATAGGCAGATGTTATCTCGAGTAAAAAGATCAGAAACTTTAGGATCTTCCCACTGAGAGAATTCAACCCACCACAAAGGTTCTTTGTCAGACTCGAACTCTTCAATGGGAAATTCCATATAAACACTGCTGAAATCCAAGACGATGGTTTCCAGTTCGCCGACGGAGACGCCCGCCTCGTTCATGAGACTTTCTTCACCGGGCAGAATTTCGGCAGCAGGTTTTTTAATATACAGATTCAAAGTCAGCTCTAAATCCCCTAATATCCTTCCCGGCTC
>ENA-OPBN01001213-OPBN01001213.1-human-gut-metagenome-genome-assembly--contig:-NODE-1213-length-12993-cov-2.917143_pt1 | contig 12993 bp, 9 predicted proteins | sample MGYA00241068_ERZ501452 | MGnify/ENA primary metagenome ERZ501452 (study PRJEB25962, sample SAMEA2042507) | human gut metagenome | biome: human gut; feature: human-associated habitat; material: faeces... | reverse complement strand
GCATCCAGCAGGTAGCCACTGAAATCACCCGGTATCTGAAGAGTACGGACCGCATGGCCAAGACCATCGTATTTTGCGCCAATGAGGATGCCGCAGAGCGAATGCGGGTAGCGTTGGTGAATCTCAATGCCGATATGATGAAAAAGAACCCGGACTATGTGGTGCGCATTACCGGTAGTGATGCATACGGGAAAAGCAAGCTGAAGTATTTCATCTCCACTTCCACGGAAGGGCCTGTAATCGCCACAACGTCGGAACTTCTCTCCACCGGAGCCGATTGTAAAATGACGAAGCTGATCGTGCTGGATAAGATGATCGGTTCCATGACTGAGTTTAAGCAGATCATTGGCCGTGGTACTCGCCTGCGGGAAAAGGATGGAAAGACACACTTCGTCGTGATGGACTTCCGGAATGTGACCCGCCTGTTTGCTGATCCGGATTGGGATGGCCCCATTGAGATCGATCCGGGATTCGGTACGGGAGGTCAAAGACCCGCATCTCCACCGGATGGCTCTGGTGATCCACCAGGTGGTGACCCGTCACCCAAAGGACCTAAGCCCATTGTGGACCGAAACGGCTGCAAGGTGGAGATCGTTCATAAGACGGTATCCATCTATGATGCCAACGGCAAACTGCTTCGCCAGGAGAGCATCGTGGACTATACCAAGGAGAATGTCCGGGGCGAATATGCCTCTCTGGATAATTTCATTCAACAATGGAGTGCCCAGGACAAAAAGGAGAAAATTCGGGATCTGCTCCGGGAGAGAGGCATCGATCTCGAGCTGATGAAAGCAGAGCAGAACATGACGGATGTAGATGATTTTGATTTCATCTGCCATGTTGCCTTTGACAAAAAGCCCTTGACCCGGAAAGAACGCGCCAACAACGTGAAAAAGAGAGACTTCCTGAGCCGTTACAGCGGAGTGGCCCGTGAGGTGCTGGAAGCACTGTTGGATAAGTACATGAATACGGGAATCTACGAGATTGAAAAGACAGAGATCCTCAAGCTGGACCCCTTTATGAAGATTGGAAAGCCCTCTAAAATCGCCGGGTATTTCGGCGGCAAGCAGGGCTATCTGAAAGCGGTACAGGAACTGGAGCAGGCAATCTATACAGACGAGGTAGGATAAATGAGGAAAATGACATCATGGCACGTCGGCGTTGCTGCGGAGGCATTTGCTGCCGCTCAGTTCGCAAGATTTCGGTACGATGTGTCCGTTCAATACGGAGCGAACCAGCCCGAGTACGATTTAATTGCTGCTTCTGGTGACAAGATGCTGAAAATTTCGGTGAAAGGCAGCCAGGACGGTGGTTGGGGGTTGACTCAAAGCTATAAAAAGGGTTGCGATTACCATGAGGCCATTCATAAGTGGCTGGAAGGCCACCACAAAAAGACCATTTTTTGCTTAGTGCAGTTTCAGGGAACAGCGGAAGACGAAATGCCTCGTATGTATCTGGCATCCCCTGCCGAGATTGCAGAAGTGATGAACGCTTCTGCTGGAGGGCGCGGCGAGACAATTCTGTATGAATATCATAAGTGGGGACCCCATGCAGCTGGCAGTGGTACCATAGACCGTGTCCCCGAGGAATGGAAATTCACAGAGGAACGAGCGCAGTATATGTTTGAGACTTATGGACGATAAAGCGGGAAAACCACAATGAGTAATTTGACCGGATTTGTAAAGCGGCTGCGGGATATTATGCGCAATGATGCAGGCATCAACGGTGATGCCCAGCGCATTGAACAGATCGCCTGGATGCTGTTTCTGAAAGTATACGACGCCAAGGAACAGGACTGGGAGTGGGACGAAGACGATTATCAGTCTATCATTCCGGAACCGTGCCGCTGGGCAAACTGGGCCCATGACGACAAGTCCGGCAGTGCCATGACTGGGGACAAGCTGCTGGAATTTGTAAACAACACGCTGTTCCCTGTGCTGAAGGGGAAGGACATCAAGGACTCCGACGGCAAGATCCTGATCGAAGGTGTTAAGGTAGACGCGAGCACGCCCATTCGAAAGGCCATTGTTCAGACCGTGTTTGCCGACGCCAACCAGTACATGAAGGATGGCGTGCTGCTGCGACAGGTCCTTAATGTGATTGACGACTTGGACTTTAGTGACTATAAGGAGAGTCATGCCTTCGGCGAGATCTATGAGACCATTTTGAAAGAACTGCAAAGTGCCGGTTCTGCCGGTGAATTCTACACGCCCCGGGCCGTCACGGACTTTATGGCCCAGATGATCCGCCCCCAGATCGGAGAGCAGATGGCCGACTTTGCCTGCGGCACCGGCGGTTTTCTCATCAGCTGGCTGAAGGAGCTGCAAAAGCAGGTGAAGAGCACCGCCGACGCCAAAAAGTACGGGGATTCCATCTATGGCATCGAAAAAAAGCAGTTCCCCTATATGCTGTGCATCACCAACCTGCTGCTCCACGGGCTGGATGTGCCTCGGGTGTACCATGACAACTCGCTGGTGCGGGATGTACTGGATTATACTGAGGCGGATCAGTTCGATGTGATCTTGATGAACCCTCCCTACGGCGGCAGTGAGAAAGCGGATGTAAAAAATCACTTTCCGGACGACCTTGCCAGCAGCGAGACAGCGGATCTCTTCATGTCCGTCATTATGTACCGGCTGAAACGAAATGGCCGGGCGGCGGCGATCCTGCCCGACGGATTCCTGTTCGGCACGGATAATGCCAAGGTGAATATCAAAAAGAAGCTGCTCTCCGAGTTCAATCTGCACACGGTGATCCGGATGCCCGGCAGCGTGTTCTCCCCCTACACCTCCATCACCACCAACATCCTGTTTTTTGACCGCACCGGCCCCACCACGGAGACCTGGTTCTATCGCCTGGATATGCCGGAGGGGTACAAGCACTTCTCAAAAACCAAGCCCATGCTGCTGGATCACTTTGCCCCTGTGGTGGAGTGGTGGAGCAACCGGCGTGAGATCAGTGAGGACGGTTTTGACAAGGCGAAGAAGTTCACGGCCTCACAGCTTGCAGAGGAACTGGGCTATAATCTGGACCAGTGCGGCTATCCCCATGAGGAAGAGGAGATCTTGGCGCCTATGGATCTGATCCACCGGTATGAGGAGCAGCGGGCTTCTCTGAATGCCGAGATCGACCGGGTGCTCTCTGAGATTACCGCCATTCTGGGGGGGACTGCCCAATGACGCCCCAGGAACTGAAAAACAGCATTTTGCAGCTTGCAATCCAGGGCAAGCTGGTGGAACAGCGCGCCGAAGAAGGCACGGCGGAGGAACTCTTTGCCCGGATTCAGCAGGAAAAACAGCGGCTGATTGCTGAAAAGAAAATCAAAAAAGATCCCACCGGCGGAATTCTCTTAAGCGACCTCAACTGGGTGGAAAATCCCGATATCCTCGCCCGTGTGGGCGAGCGGCCTGACAAACCGCTTACCATCGGCTTTGCTGCAGAAACAGCCGAAGGCGCAAGTCTCACTGCGTTTGCGCGTGAAAAGTGCTTCCGCAAGCACGCCGCTTTTATTGTGGCAAACGACGCCCGTCAGGCTCTGGAATCCAAAGCCAACTGCATTCAGCTGGTCAGTCTCACCTCCGCGATTCCCTTTGGTCCTGCCGACAAATTTGCCTGCGCCCAATTCATTTTGACCGAAGCTGCCAAGCAGCTCTCTGGCAATGCCGGCGGAACAGCCGCACCTTCCGAAAAATAATGAACTCAAAAGCACTCATGAATATCGAACTAAAGATTTTGGATCCGCGTGTGAGCGAGAGCCTCCCGAAAATCGCCACGCCAGGTTCCGCAGGCGCCGACCTTCGTGCACTCTTGGATACCCCTCTCGTTTTAGCGCCTGGCGAAACCAAACTCGTACATACCGGCATCGCCATCCACATCGGCGATCCGCACTATGCCGCCGTAATCCTGCCGCGTTCTGGTCTGGGTCATAAAAAAGGGATTGTGCTCGGCAATCTAGTCGGCCTCATTGACAGCGACTATCAGGGCGAAATTATGGTGTCGCTCTGGAACCGCAGCGGCACCCCCTGCACGATTGAGCCTATGGAACGCATTGCACAGCTTGTCGTCATTCCCGTCGTGCAGCCTGAATTTACTGTCGTCGACGCTTTTGCGGATTCTGAACGCGGCACGGGCGGCTTCGGCTCAAGCGGAACGAAATAGCTTTTGCACCTCACGAAATATCATCCGAAACAGAAACGCTCAAGCAACGAGAAAATGCTTGAGCGTTTCTATTTTCGTCAGAGACCTTTCAACGAGAGAGCTCTGAGCTTTGAGGCCGTCAAAAACTCAGACCAACACGCGTTCCGGTTGATCGTAGACATAAACGCGGGGCAATTCGCCCTTCCACTTTTCTACCTCTACCAGTGCCGTCGAGGCGATGTTGCCGCAGGCGAGCGACGATGTCGGCACATCCATCGTGAGCGTATTGGAATTGCCGTGCACATCAATACGGCGGCCGTTGACGTCCATCGGAGCAAACCAAGCGCCGTGATGAACGACGACGACGCCCGGCATCACACGGTCAGTAACGTAGGCGCCCGCGAGCAGCGCACCGCGTTTATTGCGTACCAGCACTACATCGCCCGACTCAATGCCGCGTGTCTTAGCATCCGCCGGATTGATCCAGCACGGTTCGCGGTCTTCAATATTGGCAAAATGATGACTGGTCGTACCGTCAAGCTGGCTATGCATGCGGTAGCGGCTCTTACATGCCATCAATGCCAAGGGCGTGTCCTGGGTCTTTGTGTTGACGCCTTCGGACGGAACAAAGTAGCTCGGATGCCCCAGACAGTCTGCGTACTTGTAGCTGGCGATCTTAGGCGAATAAAGCTGAATCAGCCCGCTTTCCGTATCGAGCGAGTGTGCCTTCGGATCCTTGCGGAAGTCTTCAAATGCGACGAACTTGCGGTCTTTTTCTCGAACATCGAAGAGCACATAACCCTTCTTCCAGAAGTCTTCGAAGTTGGGAAGCTTCACCCCAATGCGCTCGCCCATCTTCTGGGCGTCGCCGTAGAGGCGCCGAATCCAGCCCATTTCGTCCAGACCTTCGGTGAAGGCCTCCTGACAGCCGAGGCGCTCGGCAAGCTGCGAGAAGATCCAATAATCGCTCTTAGACTCCCACTGAGGCTCAATCGCCTGCTGCATGGCCACAATGCCATCGTTTGAATAAGTACCGATATTGGTAATATCAGCGTGCTCAAAAGCCGTGGCAGCGGGGAGCACGATGTCAGCATGACGCGCCGTAGCCGTCCAAACCGTATCCGTGACAATGACTGTTTCGGGTTTCTTCCAGGCGCGTTCAAGATTCATCGTATCGGGCTGGTGTGCAAACGGATTGCCGCCCGCCCACATAACCAACCGCACTTCCGGATAGGTCACCTTCGTTCCATTAAAGTCAATGACCTTGCCCGGGTTGACAAAGCAGTCCGCAAATCTCGCCACCGGAATGACCTTGCTGCCCTTCCAGGGCAGCGTCGACGCCTTCACGGGCTTCACGGAGCTTGAAATGCCCCCTAGGAAGGGACCGTAAGCCATCGGCGTACCGCCGTTCGAATAGGCATAGTTCGTGCCGATGCCGCCGCCAGGGAGGCCAATCTGGCCGAGCGCTGCAGCGAGCGCAAAGCCCATCCAGTGCGACTGTTCGCCGTATTGAATACGCTGAATGCCCCAGCCCATCATGATCATCGTGCGATGCGACTGCATGTCGTGAACGAGCTCGACGATTTTTTCGGCCGGCACTCCGCACTCCTGCGCCGCCCAGGCCGGCGTTTTCTCGATTCCGTCGGTCTTGCCCATCACATAGTCGCGCAGCTCCGGCCAGCCATAAGTGCACTTGGCAAGGAAGGCCTCATCGGTCTTCTTCGTGCGCACGAGTTCATGAATCATGCCGAGCATCATGGCGCAGTCGGTACCGGGACGCGGCGCTATCCATTCACTGCCCAGATATTCGGCCGTATCCGTTGCAATCGGATTGATCGAAATGGTTTTCGTTCCTTTAGCCTTCAGCGCGCGGAAGTAGCCCGCCCCGTTGTGAAGCGTCGTCAGCCAGTCGATGTCATTGGTAACTAACGGATCTGCACCCCAGAGAATCACGCGTTCGCTGTGCTTCAAAACCATTTCCCAGCTCGTCGAGCGGGGATCTCCCGTACCGACGACATACGGCAGGATTCGGCTGATAGCCGCCGTCGAATAAGAATTAATGCACTGTATGAAACCGCCGCGAAGGTTAAGGAGGCGCTGCTGCAGATTAATGGCGGCATTGACCTTGCCCGTCGACATCCAGCCGTATGAACGACCGAAGACCGCAGAGGGGCCGTAGTTGTCATAGACGCGGTTCATCTCCTTGGCAACAAGATCCAGTGCCGTGTTCCAAGAGACGCGCACGAACTTTTCTTCGCCGCGTTTATCGCGGCTTGCCGGGCCATTTTTCAGATAACCTTCCCGCACCATCGGATAACGGATGCGCGAAGGTGTATACGGTAGCTCACGAAGTCCTTCAAGGTTCATCGACGGTGCATAGTCGTGCTCAAACGGCGTCAGATCCATGATCTTTCCGCCTTTGACATGACCGCGGACGACACCCCAACGCGCGGCTGTAATAAAGCCGTACTCGCTGAGTGTAGATTCGCCGAGGCTGAACGTGTGAGTGAGTTTCAGTCCTTGTGCATCCTGAATCGGGAGCGGTTCAGGCGCAAACTTTGCACTGTTCTTAGCTGCAGCATCGAAACCCTTTCGGGCAGTCGATGCTGTTGCAGAAGATGCCGTTTGGGCTGAAGCAGAAGATGAAATGCCGGCCGCAGCAGCAGTGCCGGCTGCGCCGGCGGCCAAAAGGCCGCGGCGCGTCAATGCGATATTGAGACGGTTCATGATTTTCTGTCCTTTTAGGCGTATGCCTGTTGGCATACCTTATTGAGCCATTTTCTCGGACTCAGAACATGTTCAGCTACGCCAAGTACGTCTCTTTTTGACGGTTATCAGAATTTTAAAGTATCGGTTATTCCTAAAAAGAAGAACGATATACCTAGAGAAATAGGAATCATTCCGAATAACACGAGCTCGACGAAACCTTATTACTGCAGCGTCGGACGAACAGTCGTTTCTTCAGGCCATTCATCACCGGTTTCTTCCTCAATATCGTCCTCGGGGAACAGCAATTTATCGAGCGCCTCATGCTCGGCGAGCGACATACCTCGAGCCTGCAGCTTTGCGAGACTGCCTTCCAATACTCGGATTTCCGGTCGGCGATCTGCATGCAGTACAAGCTCCACCCGAACGCCAACCGCATCAGGACTGCCAGGAATATCGTTAGCGATTCGTCCTGCCATCACACGGCCCTCGGCCATTTCGCTCTGGAAGGACAGCAGATAAGCATCGTGATCCGCGGGAGCGACTTCCGCCCAGACGCCCCAGGTGAAGCTTCCCGCTTCTTCCGTAAAAGGCACTTCAATCACGCCGAAAAGAAAACGCTCACCGGAATCGAGTGAGGCAAAGTCCTCGTTGAACTTCCCCGCGGCATAGCGGCCAACATAATCGAGCTGCCAAAGGCAGTCCGGAAGCTTCATTTGAATGTCTCGGCAGAGTTCATCATCCAACTCCATATCTTCGTCAACTTCAACGTCTTCCAAATCGCGAGGCTGCATGCCGCGTCTCCTTTCTGAGATAGTGATGATCATCAGATTTTAAAAACTCTTGATCCGCCGCTTCCTATCGCTCAAGCGCATACTTTGACGAAGCACTGCGTTTTCCTAAAAATTCACCCATGCAGCTCTTCCTACACCACGTTGCGCTTTGCGCCCCTCTTTTTCTTCTGGTCGCACTAGGCTGGGGATCTGTGAAGATCGGTCTCTTTACGAATGAAGTCACCAAAGCCCTTGGCCGTTTCACGTTCCGACTGCTCATGCCGGTGATGCTCTTCAAGCTAATGAGCGGATTTGCCGACATGCCGCCAGTGGACTGGCGAATTCTGATTGCTTTCTTCGCCTCCTGCACCATCATCTACGCAATGGGCAGAAGCTTTTTCAAACACGTTTTCAAAACGGACGCTGCCGCAACAACCGTACTTGCCATGGCAGGCATCTTCGGCAACAACGTGCAGCTCGGAGTACCAATCGTTCAGGTCAGTTTAGGCAATGAAGCTATTCCCGCCATCTCTTTGATCATCATCTTCAACGTTTTGCTGCTCTGGACAGTCGCCATTGCCAGTGTGGAATTCGGACGGACGGGCAGCATCGGCAATTGGCGGTCTGCCGCAGCCCCCATGCTGCGCGTCTTCAAAAACCCGATTGTTCTGGGCATTTTGATCGGCTCGGCTTGGAGCTTCACCGGCATCAAACTGCCTGACTTCCTTGAAAAGTCCGTTGAACTGGTTGCCATGAGCACCACGCCGATGTGCCTCATGGTCGTTGGTATGGGACTCGCACAGCACAGTTTCCGAGCGGCGCTCACAAAAGGCTCCATCATCACCGCCGTCAAACTCGTACTGCAGCCGCTCCTCGTTTGGATAATCGCCAAAATACTCGGGCTCGGCACACTTGAAACCAATGCTGTTGTTTTGATGGCGTCACTGCCCGTAGCCATCAACATCTATCTAATGGCCCAAGACTTCAAAGCCGAAGAAGGGGCTGCAAGCAACAGTATCTTTGTTTCAACCTTTCTTTCGGCCTTGACCGTCCCGCTGACGCTTACGCTCTTAGGCGCAGCGCCTCAATTCTGAGTCTTAGGACTGCATTCATAAAAAATTCGGCAGCCGATCATCAATCGACTGCCGAATTTTTCGGCCGCAGCTTTCGCTACGTCTTTAGGCTGCTGCGAGATTATCGCGCGCAGCTTAGAACTGGGATTCAGCAAACTTCCAATTTACAAGCTTCGTGAAGAACGTTTCGATGAACTTCGGACGAGCATTGCGGAAGTCGATGTAGTAAGCATGCTCCCACACATCGAGGGTGAGCAGCGGCTTGTCGCCCTGCTTCATCGGCGTACCTGCATTGGAAGTGTTGACGATTGCGAGCGTGCCGTCGGCCTTCTTCACAAGCCAGGTCCAGCCGGAACCAAAGTTGCCGGCAGCGGATTTTGAGAACGCAGCGACGAAAGCGTCAAAGCTTCCCCACGTCTTTTCAATTGCGGCAAGCAGAGCACCTTCCGGACGACCGCCGCCATTCGGGGTGAGGCATTTCCAGAAGAAACTGTGGTTGAAATGCTGAGCCGCATTGTTGAAGAGACCGCCTTCAGCCCCGCGAATAATTTCTTCAAGCGACTTGCCTTCAAAGGCCGAGCCCTTGAGGAGCGCATTCAAGTTGGCGACATAGGAAGCATGATGCTTGCCGTAGTGGTATTCGATCGTTTCGGCGCTCATGGTCGGGGCCAGAGCGTCAGGAGCAAAATCAAGCTTGGGAAGTTGGAATTCAGTCATTTGGGGTCTCCAAAGATAGTTTTGATTTATGAATATTACCTCTTGGATATTATTCATACATTAATTTAGTGGTTACCCGTATCATCGAATTGTGGCAAAAGTTTGCTGTCCAGCCTTCGAGCGACGAAGCTTTTTCGCACCAGACGCGAAATGATTCTTAAGGCATCTGCTCACCTGTCCCTGAGGATTCCGTATTCATAGCGACCTCCTGCACCTCTGCGGCTGCAAAACCATCCGCAAAGAGAATCCGTACGGCGCTGCCTCGTCGAAGCTCTGCGGCATGCGATACCACCAGGTCGGCATCCGTCACAATCCGAGCATATCCAGCACGCAGAGGACGATTGGGATCCGCGAGGCTGAGCGCATTGGCAGCGAGCTCCACACGTCTTTGAGCGGCGTTAATTTCGCGCATAGGATCCGGGCGCAGACGCAAAGCTCGATCCAGACGCTCAGCGGCAGCATCAAGCGCATGGTGCGCAAAAAAAGAGAGGGCCTTTGTTTGTCGTTCCACCTCCGTCCCTCGCCGTTCTTCTGCTGCGAGTCCAAGCCTCCGAAAGCGTTCCGCTGTAGCCGTCAAGTGCTGCACAGGAGCTCTGAGGCATAAATCCGGCTGTGCCAGGAAGCGTGCTGCCCGCTCGAGCCGTATTTGCCTCGGAGTAATGAAGTCTGCGGCAGTACGCCATCGCAAACTGGCCCCTTCAACCGCTCGCTCAGCATCCGTAAGTCTCCCTTGGGCGGCATTGCAAAGCCTCACCCGAGCGTTGATCATCGCCTGTTCCCAGGGCTGCAGCAATCGATCTTCAGCGGGAAGATGCGCAGCCGCCGAGTCAAACCGTTGTGCGGCATGCTGATAAGCTCGTTCAACAGCCCGCTCAAGCATGTCTGAACATTTATCCAAACGCCTCAGCCAAGTATCTCGATCCGGCCCAATGGACTCCGCTGCAGCTGTCGGCGTCGAAGCCCGCAGATCGGCTGCAAAATCGGCGATGGTAAAGTCCGCCTCATGTCCCACGCCGCAAATGACGGGCACGTTGAGCGCTGCGATCGTACGAGCGAGCTCCTCATCGTTAAAAGCCTGCAGATCCTCATAGGAGCCGCCGCCGCGAACCAGCAAAATGACATCAGGGGTAAGCGCCTGTGCTGCAATCAGCGCCGAAATGAGTGCAGCGGGAGCGTCGGTACCTTGAACCAGACTGTCCACATGCATGATTTTCACCCAAGGCGTGCGGCGTTCAAGCGTACGCAGCACATCGCTGTAGGCGGCTGCCTGAGCGCTCGTCACCAGTACAACTCGCCGTACAAATCGAGGAATCGGCTTTTTGCGCTCTGGGGCAAAGAGTCCTTCAGCCTCCAGCTTGGCCTTGAGTTTTAAAAAAGCTTCATAGAGACTTCCCACGCCGGCTGGCCGCCACCGCGTTCCGACCATTTGCAGTCGCCCGCGGGGGGCATAAATATCCACACGTCCGAGAAGCTCTATACGGTCGCCCTTTTGAAATATCGGACCGCGTCCCAGTGCACTGCGAAACATGGCGCAAGAAAGCAGTGCAGCCTCATCCTTGAGTGAAAAATAAAGGTGTCCCAGACTCGACTGGGAAACTTCTGCAACTTCACCGGTAATCCAGATGCCGTCCAGGACGCCCTCAAGCGCATTGGTCATTCGGCGCAAGGCGGCAGACACACTCAGCGGTTCCTCGCCCCTAGGCGCTGCTGCGGGAGACGACTCGACGCCTGAAGCGGCTGAGGCAACTGTCTGAGGCCCCCATGCAGCACGAGTTGAGGAGCGCTTTGCAATCGGCTCAATACGCGGCTTGAGTTCCAAGTCCGCATCACTCCAGCTCACGGGCGGCATCCCGCTGTACGGCTGATTCGGCTTCGCAAAGGCAGGCACACGCTTTGAGGGCTGCACCGTGGAAAAATTCTGCACAGAAGCTTGGCGGGCTTTGGATCGGCCGTCCCGAGTCTCACGCGATGAACGCGCAGAGCGATCTGCTCCGCCCGCCCTGCGGTCAGCTTCCGCATAAAGCGATGCAGCGAAAGCCGGATCATCAAAGAAATCGGGAGGCGGCCCGCCAGCCGAACCGGAATGCTTTGCAGTCATCAAAATGCCCCAAAAAACTTCTAGGCGTGCAGTTCGAGGACAACGCCCTCTGACGAAGGATGGATTGAATAGACATCCTACCGAGTCAGCGTCTTTTTGTCTGAGACAATCGTTTTCCCAAGAATCCACACACTGCCCATTTTTTAGGCAATGAAATTTTTTACATGTCTGTGACAGGGTTGTGAAGATGCCCCCAAAGTTGTCCACAAGTCTGTCCTCCCTCTAGGTGAACAACCTTAGGCACCCAACTTCTGCACGGATTTGTCCACAGCATATTGCCGTCGTTTTGTCAAGCCATGAAAAGCCCCCAAACTAGATCAAAACTTGGTTTTACAATAAGTCAACAGCTACTGCCCCAGTGAATTTACAAATATGACAAAAGATCATCCCAATGTTCAGCAAGCGAATTTTGGAGTTTTCGGACTTGATCTCGCCAAACTATCCACATAGTTATCCACAACCGCAAACTCAGTCATCTACTGATCGATGACACACCCCTTTATGTCACCATGATGTCGTTGTGCAGCAAGTGAAAATAAAAAAGCGAGTACTTCTTCACCAGCAGACGGAACAGGGGTCTTTTAGAGCCAATTGTCCACCGAGAACCGATGATCTGTGACTGGTCGCCGAGCGGCAGCACCGCTATGGAACAATGGCGACCCAACAATCTGCACTCAGCCGCAAAAACGCACAGATGACTCTCAATAGTTCACAGATAAAGCGGCTATCATCAGAGATTGACGTCCGAGCAGTCATGTTTTGGCATTTCGACTGCTGCGTCTCTTCCAACCTTTTCGACGGCGATCCGCGAAACTTTCAATACCCAAGCGGCTCGACCTGACAATCCTCCATGTCTGACGACAACCCGCGAATATCCACGGATTCTTCTGAGAGTCGACCCGACTCCATTTACGCTTCAGTTCCATCGGCACTGCCGGCATCTCAGGAGACACTGTCATGAGCAGCCATCCGCGCATTGAAGCCTGGCTCCACCGCGTTTGGTCGCACCGCGGCCCAACGGCTTGCCTGCTCTACCCGCTTTCACTCATTTATGAGGCCATAAGCGCCTCCAAACGCAAAAGCACCAAGCCGCAGCACCTTCCCGTACCGGTCGTCGTTGTGGGCAACATCTATGTTGGGGGCACCGGTAAAACGCCGGTTACGATTGCGCTCGTACGGGAGCTTCGAGCTCGCGGCTGGACCCCCGGCGTCATCTCCCGCGGCTTTGGCCGCAAAGCCGAAGAAGTCAAGATTGTGACGCCCGAATCGGATGCGCGGGAAGTGGGGGACGAACCGCTCCTCATCGCCCGCGACTCCATGGCGCCGGTTGCGGTCGGCCGTGCACGTTATCAGGCCGGCCTTGCGCTCCTGCATGCTCACCCCGGCGTCAATATCATTTTGTCTGATGACGGACTGCAGCACACGGCACTCGCCCGCGACGTAGAACTCGCCGTCATCGGCGCGGGCGGGCTGGGCAATGGCTGGCTGC
>ENA-OPBN01001208-OPBN01001208.1-human-gut-metagenome-genome-assembly--contig:-NODE-1208-length-13026-cov-2.958137_pt1 | contig 13026 bp, 9 predicted proteins | sample MGYA00241068_ERZ501452 | MGnify/ENA primary metagenome ERZ501452 (study PRJEB25962, sample SAMEA2042507) | human gut metagenome | biome: human gut; feature: human-associated habitat; material: faeces... | reverse complement strand
GAAGTTTTATCTGAAAGATCTGCTGTACGGACTGATGTTGGAATCTTATAATGACTGCGCTGTGGCGATTGCAGAACACATTGCAGGCACGACGGGTGATTTTGCAAAACTTATGAACGATAAAGCAGAGGAGATCGGCTGTGAGGACAGTTATTTTATCACACCGAACGGACTGGATGCCAAAAATGAAAATGGCTTTCATCACACAACAGCGGCAGATCTTTCTTTGATCATGCGGTACTGCATCAAAACATCAGAAATGGCAGAGCAATTTCTTACAATCACAAGGGAAGGACAGTATCAGTTTTCTGATATAGATGGTAAAAACAGTTACACCTGCTGTAATCATAATGCATTTTTGCAGTTGATGGACGGGGCATTGTCAGGCAAGACCGGTTTTACCGGTAATGCGGGATATTGTTATGTCGGGGCATTAAAACGTGATGACAGAACTTTTATCGTTGCACTGCTTGCCTGCGGGTGGCCGAATAATAAAACATATAAGTGGGCAGATGCCAGAAGGCTGTTTTCATATGGTCTGGAGCAATATGAGCTTACGGATATTTTTAAACCGGAACCGGAGCATACGATCTGTACAGAGGGCGGGATCTGCTGGGGTGAAAATCCCGAAGGAGTTCTTCATGCTGTGATGAAGCAGGAGGAAACGGACAGCCGTCTTGAAATCCTATTAAATAAGGAAGAAAAGGAAGAGATCAGACGGGAAGTTACGCTTCCAGAACGTATCTTTGCGCCTGTAAAGAAGGGAGAACTCCTGGGGAACATTCAGTACAGTCTGGGTGACCGCAAGCTGGGGGAGTACGGCCTGTATGCAGACAGGGATATAGAAGCGCTTACAGTGCCGGCAGCCTGGAAACATATTTGCGGGATGTTTTTTATTTTTTAAACTTTTCTTACAATTCAGCTGCATTATGTGAAGTTTTTGCGTTGCAGTTGACATAGAGCAATATTTGTCATTATAATAAAGAAAATGCCGTAAAAGGGGTTCTTGACACAGTCTTTTATGAAAAACAGGACAGGAGATACATATACACATGAAGGTTAAAAAATACAAAAGGGGTCTTGCGGTAATGCTGGGTCTGGCACTTGCTGTCCAGCTTCCGGGAGCAGTTCCGTTTCATCCGATGGATACCTATGCTTATACGGGAGCAGCCACAGTGAAGGCCTCCTCTTTAAACGTTCGCAGCGGGGCCGGAACCGGTTATCAGGCCATAGGCCGTCTGGCTGCGGGAGCATCCATTCAGGTTTTGGGAGAACAGCGGGGGACGGATGGGAAGACCTGGTATCAGATCCGTTTTTCCGGTACCGGAGGTACAGAACAGACGGGATATGTATCTGCTGAATATGTGCGTCTGCCTGTATCCTATACGACGGATTCGGATTTTGAAGCAAAACTGAGCGCGGAGGGCTTTCCGGAAAGCTATAAAAATGGCCTGCGCCAGCTCCATGCCCAGTATCCGAACTGGGTGTTCAAGGCCAAAAAAACAGGGCTGGACTGGAACACGGTAATTGAAAATGAAGCCCTTCTGGGCCGGAATCTGGTTTCATCCGGGAGCATTTCCTCCTGGAAATCCGTAGAGAGCGGGGCCTATAACTGGGATAACAGTACATGGACCGGCTTTGACGGCAGCAACTGGGTGGCAGCTTCTGAGGATATCATCAGGTACTATATGGATCCCAGAAACTTTCTGGACGATACCTATGTATTCCAGTTCCTTTCCCATGAATATAACTCCTCTACTCAGACAAGAGACGGGCTTGCGAAAATGGTAGAGGGCAGCTTTCTTTCCGGTACTACGGATTCCACAGGAACAGGAAGCAGCACAGGGAGTACAGGCGCTTCTGGCCCGTCCGGTTCTTCTGGCAGCTCAGGCGGTGTTTCCAAGGATGGCCCCGGGCGCAGCCAGGGAAAGGATCAGGATGTAAATCATGGCCCCGGCGTATCGGGAATCAGCAGAAACTCAGGCAGTCCGGCAGGAAGTACGGGAGAGGTAAGCTTAGAGGCGCCCCATGCTTCTGTAACACCCAGAAACCATAATCTTGTCATGACCGGTATTGGCGTAGGGGAAGCGCCGGGAAGCAGTTCTCAAAATACGGGTGCACCTTCCGGTTCGTCCGGTTCTAACGCTCCGTCTTCTTCCGGCAGTCCAAACACAGGAGGACCCGGCGTATCATCGGGAAGCGGTGGAAGTGACTCAAATGTAAGTGTGGGACAGGCACCGGAAAGCGGCGGACAGGCCTCTGGTACGGGTTCTTCCCAGACATCCGGTCCATCCGGCAGTTCTTCCTCTCAGAATGCAGGCTCTTCCAGCGGCCCCTCTTCCTCAGGAAGCTCATCCGGAACTCCCTCTTCCAATACGGGTTCAGGAAGTAAGCTGTATGTGGATATTATTATGGATGCGGCAGCGCAGTCGGGAGTAAGTCCCTATGTGCTGGCAGCCATGATTCTTCAGGAGCAGGGAACAAACGGCGGCTCCCCACTGATTTCCGGCAATTATTCCGGCTATCCGGGATATTATAACTTCTTTAATGTAGAAGCATATCAGTCCGGCTCCATGTCCGCCATACAGACAGGCCTTCGCTATGCGTCTCAGTCCGGTTCCTACGGACGCCCGTGGAACACAGTGGAAAAATCAATTATCGGAGGCGCCCAAAATTACGGGGATAATTATGTAAAAGCAGGACAGAATACATTCTATTTAAAGAAGTTTAATGTACAAGGCTCGAATCCATATAAACACCAGTATATGAGCAATGTGCAGGGCGCAGCTTCTGAGGCAGAGCGTCTTTCTAAGGCATACAGTTCCTTAAAGAACTCTGCATTGGAATTTTATATACCGGTATTTAACAATATGCCGGAGCAGGCATGTGCTGCACCTACAGGAAACGGAAGCCCGAATAATAAGCTTTCTGGCTTAAATGCAGATGGATTCAGCCTGACACCTTCCTTTGGAAAGGATACATTAAGCTACAATCTGATCGTAGATACCTCAGTTACAAGTATCCAGATCAGTGCATCTACTGCAGATGGCAATGCTTCTGTTGCAGGTACTGGAAATATAGAGCTTACCGGCAATTCAAGTGATATTGCAGTAACCGTTACAGCGCAGAATGGCAGTACAAGGATTTACACCATACATGTAGTGCGTCAGGCTGGCGGAGCAACCCCTTCCGGCCAGAATACCACTGCATCACCGGCAGGTTCTGGCAGCTCTTCCAGTTCACCTGGAAATACAGGAGGACATGGAGAAACGGGAAATGGCAATACTCCCGGCGGAAGCAATGTTACCATTGTAAACGTGCAGTAATGAGACCGAAATAGTTTAGGAAAGCAGGAATGAACATGACATTAAAACAGATCAGACAGTGGGCAGCGGCAGTTGCTGCCATCTGTCTTATAAACGTATTTTTGCCATTTTATGGGATAACTGCCTATGCAGCGACAGCAAGGATCGCATTTTCAGATCCAACCGCTTCTGTAGGCAGTGAGATCAATGTAAAAATGAAGATCACCAGCAGTGATAATCTTTCTACAGCAGATATCATGCTGGCATATGATGCAAACAGTCTTGAATTTATAGAAGGTACTAATGCAGAAGGCGGAAACGGGGCAGTCCGTGTCCATGGTGACGGCGGTGCCGGAAATACAACGACCCTTGCTTATGACCTGAAATTTAAGGCATCAACAGCAGGTACCAGCAAGATCACAGTTACAAGCCAGGAGATCTATGATTCTTCTTCCAAGATCGTAACAGTTGACAAGCAGGGAGAATCCCAGGTAACGGTCAGCGCACTGGCAAGTGCTTCCAAGGATGCAACCTTAAAGTCCCTGCAGGTATCACCGGGAAGCCTGACACCGGAGTTTTCTTCTGATGTAGATTCCTATGCAGTGACAGTAGGAACAGACGTAGATAAACTGATCATCAGCGCGGATACTACAGACGAAGGTGCTTCTAAGGTAGTAAGCGGCAATGAAAACCTGCAGATGGGTGAAAACAGGGTGACTTTAAAGGTTACTGCCCAGGATGGGGAAACTACCAGGGAATATGTGATCGTTGTTACCAAACAGGAAGGCGGTCCAAATGAGGGTACACAGAATGTGGATGGAGAAGGAAGCTTTGAACAGTTCCAGATGACTGTATCCAGGCGCAGCTTTACTGTAATGGAACCAGATGCTTCTGTACAGATACCGGAAGGACTGACAGAAACAAAGATCACCATTGATGGACATGCTGTTAAAGGCTGGGTATGGGGCAATGAGACAGAACATCAGTATTGTGTCATTTATGCTATGAATGAAGCCGGTGAGAAGAACTTCTACCGCTATGACTTAAATAACAATGAGCGTACCATCCAGCGTTACTTTGAAGATCCAAATGCACAGGGAGCAGTAAGTGAAGATGTTTATACACAGCTGGCAGACCAATATGATTCCCTGAGAAAGGATTACAGCCTGTTCAGGACGCTGCTGATCGCGGCTATTGTTGTAGCTCTTATCTTTATGGTGCTTCTGGTGGTATCTGTTGCAGGCAAGAAGCAGAAAACAGAAAAAAGAAAGACATCCCGTTCTGGAAAGAAGTCTGTAAAAGAGAATGATGAAGCGGAAGAAGAGCTTTATGAAGACGAAGCAGAAGAGCAGGAAGATGACCTGATAGATGAGGATGATGACGATACAGAAGAATATGAGGATCTTGATCTTGAAGATTTAGACGAGTCTGAGAACGGATCTGAAGCTGCAGACGAGGAAGAACCAGAAGCTGCACAAGAAGAGCCGGAAACTTCAGAACCAGAAGAGACAGAAGCTGTATCAGATGAAGAAGCAAAGGATGACATCGAAGAAATAGAGTTTGAAGATCTGGATGAGGAAGCAGATGTGGATGAAAACTGCGAAATGGACGATAATGTAGTATATGAGGAGCCGGCAGTGCCAGAAGAGACCTCTGAGGACAAGAACAAAGACGACGATGATGACTTTGAGATATTTGACCTTTAAAATAACCTGAAAAATGAGACTTACAATGTGCAGAAAGGAAGAAGAGCTATGTATTGTGTAAAGAAAGTGAAAGAAGATTTATTCTGGGTAGGAGGTACAGACAGACGTCTGGCCCTGTTTGAGAATGCTTATCCGATCCCAAGAGGTGTTTCCTATAATGCCTATGTGCTGTTAGACGAAAAGACCGTTCTTTTTGATACTGTAGACTGGGCAGTAGCAGGACAGCTGTATGAGAATCTGGCAAAGGTATTAGGAGACCGCTCTCTGGACTATATCGTAGTAGACCATATGGAACCAGACCATGCAGCAACTTTAGGCCAGGTTGCAGAAAAGTATCCGGAAGCGAAGATAGTATGCAATGCAAAGACTGTGGGCATCATCAAACAGTTCTTTGATTTTGATATTGATTCCAGGGCAGTGATCGTAAAAGAGGGAGATACATTAAGTACAGGAAAGCATAACCTTACTTTTGTAATGGCACCTATGGTCCACTGGCCAGAGGTTATGGTTACTTATGATACCACAGATAAGACATTATTTTCCGCAGATGCTTTTGGCACCTTTGGCGCTATGAACGGCAACCTGTTTGCAGACGAAGTGAATTTTGAACGTGACTGGTTAGATGATGCGAGAAGATATTATACCAATATCGTTGGAAAATACGGCGCTTCTGTACAGACTCTCCTGAAGAAAGCAGCAGGTCTGGAAATTGCAACCATCTGCCCGCTTCACGGACCGGTATGGCGTGAGAATATCAGCTGGTACGTGGATAAATATCTTACCTGGAGCAGCTACGCACCAGAAGAAAAGTCAGTTATGATCGCATATGGTTCTATTTATGGAAATACAGAAAATGCAGCCAATATCTTGGCATGCAAGCTGGCTGACAAGGGAGTAAAAAACATTGCTGTGTATGATGTATCAGCAACTCATCCATCCCAGATCGTAAGTGAATCCTTCCGCTGCAGCCATCTGGTATTTGCAGCAGCTACCTATAACGGCGGGATCTTTACTAATATGGAACATGTTTTAAATGATTTAAAGGCACATGGACTGCAGAACCGTACCGTAGCAGTAATTGAAAATGGTACCTGGGGTGTTGTAGCAGGAAAGCAGATGAAAGAGATCCTTTCCGGAATGAAGAACATGAATATTTTAGAGCAGACGGTCACTGTAAAATCTGCTTTAAAGGATGAACAGGATGCACAGTTAGAAGCACTGGCAGATGCCATCGCAGCTTCTTTATGATCCTGAATGATCATATGATCCGCAAAAAAGAGCCGTTTATGGCTCTTTTTGCGTTGCAGTGCATCAGAAAGGGGCTATAGGGAGAAAGTGTTGGATATGAAGAAATTTGGCTGTGTCCTGCTTAAAGGGGGCAGATCCAGCCGCATGGGCGGCAATGACAAAGCGGAGCTTCTTTACAGGGGAATAAGTTTTAAAGAGAGGATCAGGAAAGAACTGGAGCAGTCAGATCTGCCCCTTTTTTTGTCAGAGGCCCAAAAAAGCGGGGATCCCCAGGTAATACCAGATCTGATCCCTGATGCAGGGCCATTAGGGGGGATTTATTCCTGTCTGAAACAGACGGGGATGGCAGGTCTGTTTTTTGTTTCCTGTGATATGCCATTATTTCATTTTTATCTTGGGAAACGAGCATTGGAAGAAGCAGAAAAGAATACAGATGTGGATGCGGTGATCTGGAAAACAAGGGATGGCAGGATTCATCCTGTGTGCTGCTGGTATTCATCGGGATGTATACCTGTCCTTGAAAAGCAGCTTCTGGAAAGAAATGGAAGAGTAAGGGATCTGTTAGGAAAACTGCGGGTAAAGATCCTGGAAACAGAAAAGGAACATGTGCCCGATACATGGTTTACCAATGTAAACACACCTATGGCTTTAAGTGAACTTGCAGATAAAAGACCACCTGTATTTGCAGTCAGCGGAAAGAAAAATACAGGAAAAACTACATTGACCCAAACACTGGTAAGGGAATTGACCCACCGGGGGCTGGCGGTGGCAGTGATCAAACACGATGGCCATGATTTTATCCCGGATGTGCCGGGAACGGACAGTTACCGTCACAAAGCGGCTGGGGCTTATGGAACAGTGGTGTATTCAGAAAAACGGTTCTGCCTTGTAAAAGAGGAAACAGAGCATCAGGCAGCAGACTTTTTTGGGTATTTTAATGATGCAGACCTTATTCTTCTTGAAGGGATGAAAGATTCTGCTTATCCTAAAATTGAAGTCATGCGCCGGGAGGTATCTAAAAGAAGTGTGTGCAAAAAAGAGACTGTAAAGGCCTATGTAACAGACTTTTTACCGGGAGAAATACCGGGATTTGAAAAAGAAAGTCTTGCAGACTGCCCGGTATATGATTTTAATGATCTGGATATGATTCTGGAGACTGTTTTGACCCTTTCAAAAAATAGCTTTTTACCCATGCTTTGACGGACGATATAGGGATATGGTACAATAAAGACAGAAAATAGTGCATTACAGAAAAACGAAGGGGGTATTTTATGCCAGTTGCATATAGTACAGGAAATGAAGAATATCATTTAAAGATACGTCCGGGAGATGTAGGCCGCTATGTGATCCTGCCGGGAGATCCGGGAAGATGTGAAAAGATCGCAAAATATCTGGATCATCCCCGTTTTGTTGTTTCCAACCGGGAATATACCATTTATACAGGGGAACTGGAAGGAGAAATGGTAAGTGTGTGCAGTACCGGCATTGGCGGCCCTTCAGCAGCTATTGCCATGGAAGAGCTGATCCACTGTGGTGCAGAGTGTTTTGTGCGTACAGGAACCTGCGGAGGCATGGAAAAGGACGTATTAGGCGGTGATCTGGTCATTGCAAACGGGGCTATCCGCATGGAAGGAACAGGACTCCAGTATGCTCCTATTGAGTTTCCGGCAGTAGCAGACACAGGTGTGATAAATGCCCTCTGTGAAGCAGCAAGGGCAGATGGCTGTAAGTACCATGTAGGTGTAGTCCATTGCAAAGACTCATTTTATGGACAGCTGGATCCGGACAGTATGCCTGTAAAAGATGAACTGAAAAGCAAATGGGATGCCTGGTGTGCCTGCGGCGCTCTTGCCAGTGAAATGGAATCGGCTACATTGTATATTGTGGCAGCAGTGCGCAAAGTCCGTATTGGAACTGTGCTTTTAGTTCTGGGAAATCAGACCAGACGGGCTTTAGGACTGGAAGATATTCAGTGCCATGATACAGAGCAGTCTGTGAAAGTAGCTGTAGATGCCATTGCAAGGCTGATAAAGAAGGATAAGGAAGAGGAAAAATAATATGGCAAAGTATATAATGGCACTGGACGCGGGGACGACCAGCAACCGCTGTATCCTCTTTAATGAAAAAGGTGAAATGTGCAGTGCGGCACAAAGGGAATTTACCCAGTATTTTCCAAAACCAGGCTGGGTGGAACATGACGCAGATGAGATCTGGGCCAGCATGCTGGGAGTTGCAGTAGAGGCAATGAACAAGATCAGTGCTGTGGCGGCAGATATTACAGCTATCGGGATCACAAATCAGCGGGAAACTACCATTGTCTGGGATAAGAATACGGGAGAACCTGTTTATCACGCTATTGTATGGCAGTGCCGCAGAACATCAGAGTATTGTGACACTTTAAAAGAAAAAGGCCTGACAGATATATTCAGGAAAAAGACAGGTCTTGTGATCGATGCTTATTTTTCCGGAACAAAGGTAAAATGGATCCTTGATAATGTGCCGGGAGCAAGAGAAAAAACTGAAAACGGGGAATTATTATTTGGTACAGTGGAAACGTGGCTGATCTGGAAACTTACCAGAGGCAGAGTCCATGTAACAGATTACTCCAATGCATCCCGGACCATGCTTTTTAATATTAACACACTGCAGTGGGATGATGAGATCCTGGCAGAACTGGATATTCCAAAATGTATCCTTCCGAAGCCGAAGCCATCCAGCTGTGTGTACGGTGAAACAGATCCTTCTTATCTTGGTGGGCCCATTCCCATTGCAGGTGCTGCAGGTGATCAGCAGTCAGCATTATTCGGACAGACCTGTTTTAAACCGGGGGAGGCGAAAAATACATATGGAACCGGCTGCTTTCTGCTGATGAATACAGGAGAGAAGCCTATTTTTTCAGAAAACGGCCTTGTGACTACGATTGCCTGGGGAATGGATGGAAAGGTCAATTATGCGCTGGAAGGCTCTATTTTCGTTGCAGGGGCTGCCATCCAGTGGCTCAGGGATGAGCTAAAGCTGATCGATTCAGCCCCGGATTCGGAATATATGGCTAAAAAGGTAGAAAATACCAATGGATGCTATGTTGTACCTGCGTTTACAGGATTGGGGGCGCCTCACTGGGATCAGTACGCAAGGGGGACTATTGTTGGAATCACCCGTGGTGTTAATAAATACCATATCATCCGCGCCACGTTGGAATCCATTGCATATCAGGTAAACGATGTCCTGGAAGCAATGAAAGCAGATTCGGGGATCAAACTTGCAGCTTTAAAGGTAGATGGCGGCGCAAGCGCCAATGATTTTCTGATGCAGACACAGGCAGATATTATCAATGCTCCGGTGAACCGCCCGGAATGTGTGGAGACAACCGCTATGGGTGCAGCTTATCTTGCAGGTCTGGCAGTTGGTTACTGGGGCAGCAGGGAAGAAGTGATCCAAAACTGGGCAATCGATAAGATATTTAAGCCTCAGATTGGGGATGAAGAAAGAGAAAAGCGGATCCGTGGCTGGAATAAGGCTGTGAAATATGCTTATGGCTGGGCAAAAGAAGAGGAAATATAAAAACTCTTGACGGAGAGAAGAAATACTGTTATATTATCAGTAGAACAGATGTAACTTAAAAGATAAAAAGAACATGGGGCTGCCGCAAACAAGGTTTTATTGTAGCGGCAGCCCCTGAAAGTTGGGGTGTTTATGGTACTAAAAATTGATTTTAACAGTGATGAAGCCATTTATATCCAGCTTCGAAACCAGATCATTATGGGAATAGCAACGGATATGATACGGGAAGGAGATACACTTCCCTCTGTACGGCAGATGGCAGACCATATCGGCATCAACATGCATACAGTAAATAAGGCATATTCCGTTCTCCGCCAGGAAGGTTTTGTAAAACTGGACCGGAGAAGAGGTGCAGTAGTTTCTCTGGATATAGATAAGATCCAGGCTATTGAGGAGATGCGCCAGAATCTGGATGTAGTGCTGGCCTGTGGTATCTGCCGCGATGTTTCAAGAGACGAGGCGCATCAGCTGGTTGACGAGATCTACGACAGATATACCAAGCGTGATATAGAAACCCGGGAGGATTAATATGTTATGTGAAAAATGTAAGGTTCGGGAAGCAAATATTAAATATACTGAGATCATCAATGGAGTGAAAACAGAGCATAATCTCTGTTCCCACTGTGCAAAAGAAATGGATTTTGGACAGTATACAGCTTTGCTGGACGGGGAATTTCCTTTAGGAAAGCTTTTGTCCGGACTTCTGGGATTGGAGGAAGATGAAGAGGAAACCGATGAACGTTTCCGGGTGGTTTGTCCTACCTGCGGTACCAGTTTTGATGATTTTGTCCAGAACAGCCGTTTCGGTTGTCCGGACTGCTATGGTGTGTTTGATCTGTTTATCAGCGATAAGATCAAACAGCTTCAGGGAAGCGAGAGCCATCGTGGCAAGATACCTAAGATCATGGCAGGAAAAGAAAAAAGTGCTGCTGGAAACAGGAAAGAAGTGCCTCAGGATGTTTTTCTGGAAGCAGGAGAAAAAACGGTAAATGATATGGATACAGCCAGACCGGACTGGTGGAAAGAGGCTGCGGACCTTGAAAAACAGCTGAAAGAAGCCCTGAAAACAGAAGATTATGAAATGGCAGCTGTATGCAGAGATAAGATCAGGGCATTAAAAGCAGGAAAGGACGGTCAGGTACATGAGTAAATGGTATGAAGCTATATCAGAAGAGCCGTCCAATATCATATACAGCAGGATCCGTCTTGCCAGAAACTGGAATGAATATGTATTTCCCTCCCGTCTGGATGAGGCTGGAAGCAGGGAACTGGTAGATGGCCTGCGGGACGGTTTAAAGGATATAGGAGAAAAGACAGGAACGCCTCTTTTTTACCGGCCTTTAGAGACTATGGCACAGGCAGAAAAGAAGGCTTTGCGGGAACGCCGGATCTTAAACCGCTGCGCAGTGGAAAAGACCTGTGCCCAGGGCCTGTATCTGTCAGAAGATGAGTCGGAAAGCATATTATTGGGGGCAGATGACCATATCCGCCTGCAGCTTCTGTCTTCCGGGCTCTGTCTGGAAAAGCTGTGGCAGAAGGCTGATCAGATAGATGATGCCATCAATGAGCATTTTCCTTATGCTTATGATGAAAAATATGGTTATCTGACTACATTTCCCACCAATATGGGAACGGGACTTAAGGCATGTGCTGTAGTCCATCTGCCTATGCTGTCCCAGTTGAAGAAATTCCAGAGCATAGTAGCGGATATGGGAAGACTGGGAACCTCTATAAGGGGGATTTTTGGAGAAGGCAGTGAAAATGCCGGAAACATGTATGAGCTGTCAAACCAGAGAACCTTAGGTCTTTCCGAAAAAGAGATCATTGAGCTGGTAAATAAAGCGGCAGTCCAGTTAAATGCCCAGGAATTTAAGGTAAGAAAGGCGGCTTTAAATGCCAGAAGGCTGGAACGGGAAGATGAAACCTATAAATCCTACGGAGTTTTAAAATATGCCCGGAAAATGGCAGAAAAAGATGCCAGAGTCTTTATCGGACAGCTGATCGCAGGAGAAACAGATGGTCTTATTGCTTTCGAAAAGGAGAACAGCCTATACAGCCTTTTAGTGGGCATAAAACCGGCTAATTTAAATCTGTGGGCCAGCAGGCCGTTAGATAAAGATGAGACGGACTGTGTAAGAGCAGCTTATATCAGGGAACATCTTCCACAGATATGCAGCTGGTCTTAGGGGTTGACAGACATAAAGGAGGACAACAATGGAACGATATACACCGCAGGCGAAAGAGGCCTTAAGCCTGGCAGTAGGAATGGCAGAAAGCTTAAACCACGGTTATGTGGGAACCGAGCATCTGCTGATCGGCCTTTTACAGGAAGGAACCGGCGTGGCAGCCAAGGTTTTAGAGGAAAACGGGGTTGAAGAAGCAAAAGTAGTGGAGCTGGTCAGCCAGCTGATCACTCCAGATAATTCTGTGCAGATGGCAGAAAATGCTGCTTATACTCCAAGAGCCCGCCGTGTTATAGAAAACAGTTACAGAGAGGCAGTGCGTTTTAAAGCAGCCCAGATCGGCACAGAGCACATCCTTATTGCTATTTTAAGAGAAGGAGACTGTGTAGCCAGCCGCCTGTTAAATACCATAGGCATCAGTGTCCAGAAGCTTTATATTGATCTTCTGGCAGCTATGGGTGAAGATGCACCGTCCGTCAAAGATGAGATGCAGCGGGGCAGCTATGGAAAGCGGGGCAGTTCAACACCGGCTCTTGACAGCTACAGCCGCAATCTTACAAAGATGGCTGAAGAGGGAAAGCTAGACCCGGTGATCGGCCGTGAAAATGAGATCCGCCGGGTGATCCAGATCTTAAGCCGCCGTACTAAGAATAATCCGTGTCTGATCGGAGAGCCGGGAGTAGGAAAGACCGCAGTAGTAGAAGGACTTGCCCAGAGAATTGCAGCAGGGGATGTGCCGGATACCATTGCGGATAAGAGAGTTATGACTCTGGACCTTTCCGGTATGGTGGCAGGTTCCAAGTACAGAGGCGAATTTGAAGAGCGCATTAAGAAAGTGATCGCAGAGGTAGTAGAAGCAAAAGTCGTCCTTCTTTTTATTGATGAGATCCACACCATTATAGGTGCTGGCGGTGCAGAGGGTGCTCTGGATGCATCCAATATCTTAAAGCCGTCCCTTGCAAGAGGGGAACTGCAGCTGATCGGTGCTACTACCATTAACGAATACAGAAAATATATAGAAAA
>ENA-OPBN01001204-OPBN01001204.1-human-gut-metagenome-genome-assembly--contig:-NODE-1204-length-13065-cov-9.977479_pt1 | contig 13065 bp, 9 predicted proteins | sample MGYA00241068_ERZ501452 | MGnify/ENA primary metagenome ERZ501452 (study PRJEB25962, sample SAMEA2042507) | human gut metagenome | biome: human gut; feature: human-associated habitat; material: faeces... | reverse complement strand
CTGCCGCTGCTGTGCGGCGTGTTCCTGGTCGAGAGTTTCTCGGTGATGATGCAGGTCGGCTACTTCAAATACACCAAACGCAAATACGGCGAAGGGCAGCGCCTGTTGCTGATGGCCCCCGTACACCATCATTTCCAGAAAAAAGGGCAGTTCGAAACCAAGATCGTGCTCCGCTTCTGGATCATCTCGCTGCTGCTGGCCGCCATCACCCTGGTAACGTTAAAGATCCGGTAATCATGAAAAAGATAGCAGTGCTGGGCGGCGGCATCAGCGGATACGGCTCCGCGATCCTCGCCAAGAAGAAAGGATTCGACGTTTTCCTCTCCGACAAGGGGCGGATCGCCGACCGCTACAAAGCCAAACTGGACCAGTGGCAGGTCCCCTACGAGGAGGGGCACCACTCCGAAGAGCGGATTCTCGCGGCGGACGAGGTCGTCAAGTCGCCCGGCATTCCGGACAAGGCGCCGATGATCGTCAAACTCCGCGAAGCGGGCATTCCGGTCATCTCCGAAATGGAGTTCGCGGGCCGCTACCTGGGTAAGGCCCGGACGATCTGCGTCACCGGCTCGAACGGCAAGACGACTACTACGTCGCTCATCTACAAGATCCTGCGCGACGCCGGCTACAACGTAGCCCTCGGCGGCAACATCGGCGAGAGTTTCGCCTACTCGGTCGCTACCGGCGATTACGACTGGTACGTACTGGAGTTGAGCTCGTTCCAGCTCGACGGCATGTTCCGGTTCCGCGCCCATATCGGCGTGCTGACGAACATCACGCCCGACCACCTCGACCGTTACGACTACTGTTTCCAGAACTACGTGGATGCCAAGATGCGCATTACGCAGAACCAGAATTCGCGCGACTTCTTCATCTATTCGGGCGACGACGAGGTGATCTGGCAGCAGTTGCCCAAATACGACCTGCGGATGAAGCAGCTCCCCTTCGCGGCCAAAAACGCCGTGGCGAGCGGCGCAGGCGATGCGTTCCTTCTGGACGGAAAATTCACCGCAACTGTCGGCCGGGAGTCGGTGGAGATCGACACGGCCAAAATGCGGATTCCCGGGCTGCACAACGCTTATAATGCTATGGCGGCGGCGCTCGCAGCGCTCGCGGCCGGAGTATCCCCGATCCGCATCCGCAGCTCCATCTACGACTTCGCGCCGGTGGAACACCGGCTCGAACCCGCCGGAGAGATCGGCGGCGTGGCCTACATCAACGACTCGAAAGCCACCAACGTCGATTCCACGTGGTACGCACTGGAGAGCATGAAACGTCCCGTAGTCTGGATCGCAGGCGGTACGGACAAAGGCAACGACTACGAGCCGCTCAAGCGGTTCGCCCGCGAAAAAGTGCATACGCTCGTCTGCATGGGCATCGACAACCGCAAGCTGGTCGAAAGTTTCACGGGCATAATTCCCGAAATCATTTCGACCGATTCGCTCGACGCGGCGATGCAGGCGGCCCGCAAAGCTTCCCGTCCGGGCGACGTGGTGTTGCTTTCACCGGCCTGTGCGAGCTTCGACCTCTTCAAAAATTACGAAAACCGGGGCGAACTGTTCAAACAGTGGGTCGCCGAACACGCGAAATAATAAGATGGAAGCGGAAAAACAGACGGAGAAAACGGCCGGCAATCCGAACACAGAGGGTACGACTGTGCAGACCGACGCACCCGGACAGGAGCCCGGCATGAAACTCTTCGCCGGGGACAAGGTGCTGTGGATCATTATCGCGGCACTGGCCGTCATTTCCGTACTGGTGGTCTATTCCTCGACGGCGAAGATGGCCTACGATGCGCATACGGCTCGTTCGACGGCCCACTTCCTGCGCCAACAGCTGCTGATCCTTTTCGTCTGCGTTCCGCTGATCATCATCGTACACAAGATCAACTCCCGGATATACAACCACCTGGCGCTGGTCGCCTATGCAGGCAGCGTTCTGCTGACGCTGGCCGTCTATTTCATCGGCGCCACGACCAACGGCGCCGCCCGCTGGATTCCGCTCGGTCCTTTCCAGTTCCAGCCTTCGGAAGCACTCAAGGTCGCCACCGTACTGTTTCTGGCCCGGCAGCTCGCCGGCCGGCAGAGCGTGATCGACAAATTACGGATCATCCCCTCGCTCAACCCGCTGCGGTGGAAGCGCCCCGACCAGCGCAAAATCTGGCGCGAGGGCACGTGGCCCATCCTGGCCCCCGTCCTGCTCTCCTGTGTAGTGATCTTCCCGGCCCACACCTCGTCGGCCGTGCTGGTCTTCTTCGCCTCGTGGGTGATGATGCTTATCGGACGGGTGAGGATCGGTGAACTGATGAAACTGCTGGGCCTGGCCTTCGCCGCCGTAATGCTGGCCGGCCTGCTGAATCTGGGCCGCAGCGAAACGGCCGGCGGCCGCGTGGAAACCTGGATCGACCTCTGGACCAAGCCCCAAACCGAAAAGCCGATCGACCAGCTGACCGACACCGAGCGTTCGATGATCGCCATCCACAACGGCGGCATCCTGGGCGAAGGCGCCGGACAGAGCGCCATGCGCATAGAGATGATCCACCCGGAAAGCGATTACGCCTACGCCTTTTTCGTCGAGGAGTACGGTATCGTCCTGGCGCTGCTGCTGCTGTTGCTCTACCTGTGGATCTTCTTCCGTGCCATCGAAATTTTCCGACGGTGCGGCACGGCATTTCCGGGTCTGCTGGTCCTGGGATTGGCCCTGTTGATTACCTGCCAGGCGCTGCTGCACATCATGGTAACGGTAAACCTGATTCCCGAAACGGGACAAACCCTGCCGCTCATCTCACGCGGCGGCTCCTCGACGATCTTCACGGCTATCGCCCTGGGCATGATCTTGAGCGTCAGCCGACAGAACGACGAACAATCGCACGACATGCCCAAATCGGAAAGCATCTATGAGAAATAGCCCGCGACACTTCCCCACCGAAACCGCCGTTCCCGAGGGATCGATGCAACTACCGACCTCCGGTTCGAAGACCGTCGGACAACCCGCAGCCGCACACTACCGGCTTCGGCTCTGTTCCGACATCCTGTCCCGAATCGTCAGCACAACGGAAAATCCGAATCTGCCGGAGCCACCGAGCCTCCCGACATCGGATTTTGCCTGTACGATATAATTGAAAAAACGAAATGGAAGCGATCAGATTAGACAAATACCTCTGGGCCGTACGCATCTTCAAGACCCGCAGCGACGCGGCCGAAGCCATCCGCCAGAACCGGGTGCTGGTGAACGACGCCTACGCCAAACCTTCGCGCGAAGTGCGGATCGGCGACCGAATCGCCGTCAAACGGATGCCCGTGACCTATCTCTTCGAAGTCGTGGGCTACGTGTCGAGCCGCCAGCCGGCCAAGAACGTCCCCGACTACTGTCGCAACATCACTCCGCAATCGGAACTCGACAAGCTCAACATCCCCCGCGAAACGGTCTTCGTCTTCCGCGACCGGGGTACGGGACGTCCGACCAAAAAGGAGCGGCGCGAACTGGACAACCTTATGGAGGAGATATATTTGGAAGAAGAGGAAGAGTAACCAAAGAAATATAATACTTATCGGACAATAATTCCATTCAAACGAACTTTTTTTTCACAATAATGTTATTTTTGCAGTATGGGAAACGACAGAAACCTTCAACTTAAATAAAAATACCATTATGAAAAAAATCTTTACGCTTTTAATCGGTTTGTCCCTGTGGACCTTGACTGCGACAGCACAAGAACCGGTCGCCGAAACGACCTCCCCTGTTGCGACGGAAACGGATTCGTTGCAGCGGGTGGTCAATGACCTCTCCCAGCAATTACGACACCAAAAGAACGAGGAGCTCGATCGCAAAATATGGAAAAACAGGTCCAAGTACTTCAACCTCGGTTACGTAAAACAATCGCTCGTATTCAAGGATTTCGGCGACGAGAAGCTGAAAAACGATTTCGGCGTATCGATCAGTTGGGGTAAAACCTATTACCTGCACAAAAAACCGTTGCTCGGGATGTTGAAATTCGGTCTGGACTGGAGCTGGGTCGATCTGAACTATTCGAAATACACGATCTCCGAACCGGAAGAGCCGGGTTCGGGTTCCGCCGGCGACATTATGGATGAAACGATCGACATCGGCAATCATCAGCTGGAATACGGCATGCAGGTCGGTCCTTCGATTACGATCAACCCGGTTCACGAACTGAAAATCAGCCTCTATTTCCGACTCACCCCCTCCTACTCGATGATGTACATCGACGATAGTTTCAACTCCAACTTCGCCCTGTTCTACAGCTTCGGCGGATCGGTGGCCTGGAAGGTGATTTCGGTCGGCGTGGAAGGTCGCTGGGGCCAGGCCAAATACAATGGATTCTCACTCGAAGATGCAGACCTGGAGGGCATCTCATCGACCAAAACGAAACTGAAAACCAACTCCGTCCGTTTCTACGTCGGATTCCGCTTCTAAAAAGCGCCGACCGCAATAACGAAGAAACGCGCCGCTGAATATCAGCGGCGCGTTCTTTGTGTTGAGCTACCTGGATTCGAACCAAGAATAACAGGACCAGAATCTGTTGTGTTACCATTACACCATAGCTCAATGTCCTTTCGGTGATGCAAAAGTAGAACTTTATTTTTCAACTGCAAAGAAAATTCCGAAAAAAATTTATACTTTTGTTCATAACCCCTTTCGGGAAAAACGGCCTGCAAAAGTAAAACAACACATAAATCAACCAATTATGGGAATCAAATTCCGTCTTATCGTCATGAACTTCCTGCAGTACGCGATCTGGGGTTCGTGGCTCATCTCGCTGGGCGCCTACCTCGGCGGAGGTCTTCAGTTCACAGGGTTGCAAATCGGCAGCTTCTTCGCTACGATGGGTATCGCATCGCTCTTCATGCCGGCCCTCATGGGCATCATCGCCGACCGCTGGATCCCCGCGCAGAAGCTGCTGGGCATCTGCCAGCTCATCAGCGCCGGTTTCCTCGTCGCAGCCGCCTCGCAAACCGCCTACGGCCCCCTGTACACCTGCATGTTGATGAGCGTCATGTTCTACATGCCCACCATTGCCCTCTCGAACTCGGTGGCCTACAATGCCCTCGACCTGGCGAAACTCGATGCCGTGAAGCACTTCCCGCCCATCCGGGTCTGGGGTACGGTCGGCTTCATCGCCGCCATGTGGTTCGTCGATCTGGTTCAGATAGGCGGCGTACAGATCAAACTGACCTATTGGCAACTGTACGTTTCGGCCATCCTCTCCCTGATTCTCGCGATCTATTCCTTCACGCTGCCGGGCTGTCCTGTCAGTCATGCCCGGAAAAGCCAGTCGTGGATCGACACGCTCGGACTCCGCGCATTCGCTCTCTTCAAGGAAAAACGCATGGCTATCTTCTTCATCTTCTCGATGCTGCTGGGCGCCGCTCTTCAGATTACCAATGCCTTCGGCGACAGTTATATCCAGAACTTCGGCACGATGCCCCAATACGCCGACTCGCCCATCGTGCGCCACTCGGTAATCCTGCTCTCGCTCTCGCAAATGTCCGAAACATTCTGCATCCTGCTGATTCCCTTCTTCCTGCGGCGCTTCGGCATCAAATGGGTCATGCTGATCTCGATGCTGGCCTGGGTGCTCCGCTTCGGATTCTTCGGCATCGGCAATCCGGGATCGGGTGCCGTTTTCCTGATCCTCTCGATGATCGTTTATGGGGTCGCATTCGACTTCTTCAACATTTCGGGCTCGCTTTTCGTCGAAAAGGAAACTACCCCCGACATCCGTTCCTCGGCGCAAGGTGTCTTCATGATCATGACCAACGGACTCGGCGCCTTCTTCGGCTCTTACGCGGCAGGTGCGGTAGTCGATGCTTTCGGCTGGCCCGAATCATGGTATATCTTTGCAGGTTACGCGCTGGTCGTCGCCATCGTCTTCGCAATGGTCTTCCGCTACAAACACAAGCCCGAAGAGATGGGGGTCGTAAGCCACTAACAAGCAATCCCCGTCACAACAAACGGCCGGAAACTATCACGTTCCGGCCGTTTTCATCTATAATTCAAAGTTCTCAACGCATCAGCACCGAGCTGTCCCCGTAACTCAGAAAACGGAAATCGTGCGTGAGGGCGTAGTCGTAAATCCGATGCCAATCATCTCCCACGTAAGCCGACACCAACAACAGCAACGTCGATTTGGGCTGGTGGAAGTTCGTGACGATATTGCGCACGATCCGGAAACGGTATCCCAGCGGCGTAATCATGATCTGCGTGGCGGCCTTGAGTTTCTCGATCCCCTCACGAACCATATAGTCTGACAGTACCTGCAATGCTTCGCGGCCCGTAAACGCCTCAGGCAAGTCGTACAACTCCCACTGGCCGATCACGCGGCTCGCATCGGGCGTCCCCGAAGTACGGATCCGCCACGCCAGCGCCGTCAAAGACTCCAGCGTCCGCACCGAAGTGGTCCCCACGGCCGTGATATTATCCCATTTTTCCAATAGCCGCCCCACGCTGCTTCGACGGATCTCGAAATGTTCCGTATGCATCGGATGCGCCGCCGCATCGCGGTCTTTCACGGGCAGAAATGTTCCGGCCCCCACGTGCAGGGTCACCTCTTCGAACGAAAAACCCTGCGTCCGCATCCGCTCGATCAACTCCGGTGTGAAGTGCAGGCCGGCCGTCGGAGCCGCCACGGAACCTTCGAATTTCGAATAGACGGTCTGGTAACGGGTATTGTCGATCTCCTGACTCTCGCGGTTCAGGTACGGCGGGATCGGAATCCGGCCCAGATGTTCCAGCAGTTGTCCGAACGTCAGATCAGCCGTCCATTCGAAACGGACGATCTGCTCGCGGCCGCCCTCGCCCTCGCGCCAGGCCAGCATCCGTTCCGCGCGACCTTCGTATTCGAAATCGATCACCAGCGGGCCGTCTTTCCATTTTTTGAGGTTGCCCACGATGCAGCTCCAGCGGCACGAACCTTTCACGGCGAACGCCCGCTCGTAATCCGCCGGATCGTACGGTTCGAGGCAGAATACCTCGATCCGGGCCCCCGAAGGTTTGTGCATGATGATCCGCGCCCGGATCACCTTGGTATTGTTGAACACCAGCAGGGTCCCCGCAGGCAGTATATCGCCGATGTCGCGGAAGCGGCGCTCCGAGATTTCTCCCCGTTCGTAAACAAGCAGCTTCGATGCCGAACGCTCCTCGAGCGGATACTTGGCGATCCGCTCGTCGGGCAGGTCGTAGTCGAAACGGTCTATGTCGATATGTCTTTCCATTTTCAGCATATAACGGGCACAAAATTAACAAAAATCCCGGTCTTTACGGAAAAGATACCCGGTTTAGACCAGCAAATAAATTTGGCGCTGCGCTCGGCTTTCACTATCTTTATCTCACAAAACTTTGATTTAGATAGGAGGCGCCTCGGCAACGCTCAAATAAATTTGGCGCTGCGCTCGGCTTTCACTATCTTTGCATCAGATAGAAGGCGGTTCGGACAAGCTCGAACGGGTTCGGCTCGTCGTTCCCTTTTGCTATCTTTACAAAAAATTTCGCTCTGATAGGCTGCGTCCGGATATAAGTCGGCTCGATCCGGCTTCATCGCACGCCAGCACTATCTCGGCCTGTCCAATCGCTGAAAACCATGAAAACCGATTTTCTGGTCATCGGATCCGGCGCCGCCGGACTGAGTTTCGCCCTCAAAGCCGCAGAACACGGCCACGTTACACTGGTAACGAAAGGGAAAATGGACGAGTGCAACACCAACTATGCCCAGGGAGGCATCTGTTCGGTGACCTATGCGCCCGACACGTTCGAAAAACATATTCACGACACCCTGGTCTGCGGTGCCGGCAAATGCGACCCCGCAGCCGTCGAACTGGTAGTTCGCCGGGCCCCGGAGCTGATCCGCGACCTGATCGCCTGGGGCACGAAATTCGACAAGACACCCGACGGACGCTTCGAACTCAACCGCGAAGGCGGACATACCGAACATCGTATCCTCCACCACGAGGACCTCACGGGCGCTGAGATCGAACGGGCCCTGATAACCTCGGTACGCAAGCACCCCAACATCACGGTTCTCGAACACCATTTCGCCATCGACCTGCTGACACAGCACCACCTGGGCGAATTCGTCACCCGCCACACGCGCGGCCTGGCCTGCTTCGGAGCTTACGTGCTGAACCTGGAGAGCAACGAGATCGAAACCGTGCTGGCCAAATTCACCGTCGTCGCTGCGGGCGGCTGCGGCAACGTCTATTCTTCGACGACCAATCCGAGCGTCGCCACAGGCGACGGCATCGCCATGTGCCACCGCGCCAAGGCCATCACCGAAAACATGGAGTTCATCCAATTCCACCCCACCTCGCTCTACCATCCGGCCGAAAAGCCCAATTTCCTCATCACGGAGGCGATGCGGGGTTACGGCGCGATCCTGCGTCTGCAAAACGGCGAAGAGTTCATGGACAAATACCACCCGATGAAATCGCTCGCACCGCGCGACGTGACGGCCCGGGCCATCTATACCGAAATGACCCGCCGGGGCGAGGACTTCGTCTATCTCGACGTGCGGCACAAAGATCCGGAGCAGACGCGCCGGCATTTCCCGAACATCTATGAAAAATGCCTCTCGCTCGGCATCGACATCACCCGCGACCTGATCCCCGTCACACCGGCGGCACACTACTGTTGCGGCGGCGTAAAGGTCGATCTCAACGGCGAAACCTCGATCCGACGGCTCTATGCCCTGGGAGAAACCTCCTGCACGGGGCTGCACGGCGCCAACCGGCTGGCTTCGAACTCCCTGATCGAAGCGGTCGTCTATGCCGACCAAGCCGCCAAACACGCCGCCTCCCGGCTCTCCTCGGTCGAAATCCAGGAGGGTATTCCCGACTGGGATTTCGAAGGCACCCAGCACACCGAAGAGATGCTGATGATCATCCAGTCCAAACGCGAGATGCAGGCCATCATGTCCAACTACGTCGGCATCGTCCGCTCGAATCTCTCGCTCGAACGCGCCCTGCGCCGCCTGTCGATCATCTACGAAGAGACCGAAGAGCTGCACAACAAGATCAAGCCCAACCGCGAGCTGTGCGAACTGCGCAACATGATCGCCGTGGCCTACCTGGTCATCAAACAAGGCAGCGCATTGAAAGAATCGGTCGGCTGCCACTACAACTCCGACTACCCCAAACCGGACAATAAATAATCCGCAAGCAAACCTATCCACAACCTTTATTACCATCTATGACCTTACAGGAAGAGATCACCCGCCGGCGGACGTTCGCCGTCATCGCGCACCCGGACGCCGGTAAAACGACCCTGACCGAAAAACTGCTGCTCTTCGGCGGCGCCATCCACGTCGCGGGAGCGGTCAAAAGCAATAAAATCAAGAAGGGAGCCACCTCCGACTTCATGGAGATCGAACGTCAGCGCGGTATTTCGGTCGCTACGTCCGTCATGGGCTTCGAATACCAGGGCCGCAAGATCAACATTCTCGATACCCCGGGCCACGAAGACTTCGCCGAAGATACCTACCGCACGCTGACGGCGGTGGACTCCGTAATCATCGTCATCGACGGCGCCAAGGGCGTCGAGTCCCAGACCCGCAAGCTGATGGACGTCTGCCGCATGCGGCAGACCCCGGTGATCGTCTTCGTCAACAAGCTCGACCGCCCCTGCAAGGATCCCTTCGACCTGCTGGACGAAATCGAGAAGGAACTCCGCATCCGGGTACGTCCCCTCTCATTCCCGATTTCGAGCGGCGACACCTCCAAGGGCGTTTACAACATCTACGAGAAGAACCTCACACTCTTTACGAGCGACGAACGGCAGACGGCCGACGCCTCGACCGTAGAGATCAACGACCTCGCATCGCCCGAACTGGACGAATACATCACCGAACGCTACGCCAACCAACTGCGCGAAGACACCGAACTGGTCGAGGGCGTGTACGACGCTTTCGACCGCGAGGCTTACCTGCGGGCCGAACTGGCCCCGGTCTTCTTCGGCTCGGCGGTCAATAATTTCGGCGTGAAGGAGCTCTTGGAGTGTTTCATCCGCATCGCCCCCTCGCCGCGCCCCGCACCGACCGAAACCCGGATCGTGGAGCCTGCCGAGGCGAAAATGACAGGCTTCGTCTTCAAGATCCACGCCAACATGGACCCGAATCACCGGGACCGCATCGCCTTCCTAAAGATCTGCTCCGGCACGTTCGAACGCAACAAGAACTACCTGCACGTGCGCAGCGGCAAACAGATGAAATTCTCCTCGCCCACAGCTTTCATGGCCGAGAAAAAGTCGATCATCGACTTCGCCTACCCGGGCGACATCGTCGGCCTGCACGACACGGGCAACTTCAAGATCGGCGACACCTTCACCGAAGGCGAAAAGCTCAAATTCACAGGCATTCCCTCCTTCGCTCCCGAACAGTTCCGTTATATCGAGAATGCCGATCCGCTGAAATTCAAGCAACTGGCCAAAGGCATCGATCAGCTCATGGACGAAGGCGTGGCGCAGCTCTTCACCTCGTCGCTCAACGGCCGCAAAATCATCGGCACGGTGGGCGCCCTGCAATTCGAAGTGATCGAATACCGCCTGGCGCACGAATACAACGCCGCCTGCCGCTGGGAGCCGATCTCCATCTACAAAGCCTGCTGGATCGAGAGCGACAACGCCGAGCAGCTGGCCGACTTCAAACGGCGCAAACATACGAACATGGCCGTCGACAAGCACGGCCGCGATGTATTTCTGGCCGACACCAGCTATGCCCTGGCCCTGGCACAGGAAAACTTCAAGGACATCAGGTTTTACTTCACCTCGGAGTTCTGATCCCGCCAGCGATCTAAAATATAAACGCCCCGTGCTACCATTGCACGGGTGGTTTTATTCATAAAAAAGCTCTGCCCTGACCGTATCTACGGCATACGGATAATTGAATCCGGATATTCCGATTCGTCGATGGAACCGAAATATCTGCATTTCATGATCAGAACGATACCTCGTAATCGTATTCCTTTCCGGAGAAAACAGATAAAGATTATGAAAAACGTAATTGCTATAATAAAAAACGCTTGGGGTGACAGTCCGCCACCGAAAGTCAAAACCGGCTTTATTCTCAATATCATTGGATTGACAGCTTTTTTATGCTTATCCGGCGCAACAGCCCATGCACAATCGGACAAACAGATTATCAACATGGATAACCCGGACTATCACATCGATGTGGAACGTTTTTGCTCTCCATTTATTGATTTCGATAATCCCGAAGAGTACAATAGCAAAGAAGTAAACTATCGCTATGTGAAATACACACAAAACATGAACGTTTCTTTTTCTGAGAGATATCCGATTTTAATACATTATATAAGTATGGACAGTCTCGTTACCAAGAAAGCAACTTTTTGTGATACCGGCTTCGGGAAACTGAATTTGATAACCAATGCACAAGGCAAATTAATATCGATGAACTGCGAAACGAAGATGGACAAAACAGGCTTCAAGGAACTGGTAAAGGCTGTCAGACAGAAATATGGCAAACCTGCCCTGAAGAAAGCAGAAACAGGTAAAGACGAACTTAAAAAGATTCTGATAAACTCGATGGTATCAAAGGGCAAAAACATACCCGTGTATCTTTGGAAGCAGGATGACGAATATATCGGACTGTTCATGGAAAGCGAGGATGTCGTAAATTTCTTCCGGGCAAAAAAAGAATTTGAAGATTTACTCATCAAAGTAAATGGTCCTTACATTGAGGCAACAATAGAGTTGCAAAAATGGAAGAAGAAAATATTCAAGAGATAAGAAACAGGCTATAATAAGCTACTTTTAAATCACATGAAAATAAAAAAATATTTAACATAAAAATACATGCAACGCTATAAACCGATGACTTTCCTCCCAACACAGGATAAGAAGGGGAGAGGGAAAAAGCCTGTCGCCACTCCGAAAGCGGCCCTCCACTGTTGCTGCACAAGGTCAGAAGGACAGCTGCGGCAAAAGCAGAATCAAACCTCGTAGCCCACACGCCCCCAACTGCATTCGATATTCACAAGGAAAGGGAACCTTTTTTCCCGCAATCTTTTATATCCGGAGTGAAAGATCAGAAACGGATTCCGGCGAAATCCGTCTTTCAACGGATCGTCGATACGGCATCGAACTCTTCGGGAGCGTAAGTCCGCAAGGCGAGTTTTTTAACCCAAACGACGAAGATCCCCGTGAGTACCAAGTTCAGCACGAGGGTCAGCACCGAAATAACCAGTGCCGGACCGCCCAAGCTATATCCCAGCGCAATGAAGATAACGCCCGCTCCTACCTCGCCGCGGGTAAACATACCGATCGAAAGGGCCAGACGTTCGCTCAACTTCCGGTCACGATAAAAAAACATCGGGAAAAGTTTACCCAGGTTGGACAGCAACGAGACGATCACCACATGGAATGCGATCACGCCCCACGACATCATGGGCTGCGAACCGGTCACGGAAGAAGCAGCTTCCCCAGTCGCAGCAGTCATACCGATAAACAACGGCATGCTCAATCCAACCAAAAACATGAACAAGAACGAAATGCCGGAAGCGGCCATCCGCTCCCCGCGAGATTCGACATGCCTGGTTTTCATCACCATACCCAATACGAAAGCGGGAAGCAGCACCTCGATATGAATACTGCCCTCCTCGCCGAAATAATATTTGGAAAGCAGGTAAACCAGTTGGGTAACACCGAAAACCACGACCGAATAGGTCAGAATCGCCCACCAATCCTGCCTCAACTCATACGTACTGAGTTTCTTCCACCCCAGCCACAACAGCAGAAAGACGATCACCACGACGACGAAAAGCTGCCAGCGCAGACCGATCATCAGGATTTGCAGAGGTATCATCAGCAGGATGGTATCCAGATCGTCGAAAATCGCCAGCACCTGAATTTTCCGATACATCCAGCTTCGCTTGAGCCGCAGGGCCGCGAGCATCGTGAACAGGATGCCGGCCGAAGTCGGAGCGGCAAAACGGCTCAACAACAGATTCTCTTTCCAGGCGTCGCCATTGCCCCAAAACTCGGGCGGCAACAACACGAAAACATAGTACAGAGCGATGAGCAGCCAAGGTACGGCTG
>ENA-OPBN01001198-OPBN01001198.1-human-gut-metagenome-genome-assembly--contig:-NODE-1198-length-13147-cov-2.679575_pt1 | contig 13147 bp, 6 predicted proteins | sample MGYA00241068_ERZ501452 | MGnify/ENA primary metagenome ERZ501452 (study PRJEB25962, sample SAMEA2042507) | human gut metagenome | biome: human gut; feature: human-associated habitat; material: faeces... | reverse complement strand
CCTCCCGATAAAGGGAATCCACCGTAGTCATCTTCAAGGTATCACCATGCAGAAACAATGTATCCCCTTGGCTGAATTCCAAGAAACGAGCGCTATCCGTAGCGAAAGCATACTCGGTCTTCTCATTGTAAAAGCCATATTGGCCTTCCAGCATGACATGCTGCGCCGTGTCTTGCAGACTCATATTACCGAACGCTTCCCCAAAACCCAGTTCCCGGTTGTAGGCGATAGAGTCGCCCGTCAAGATACGGTCGCCGGAAACCACCTGAGAACGATCCAATAGCAAAGAGGTATTATTCACGGTATCGTACCAACCCCTAGAAGAATAGATCGTGCCGCTATCCGACACGATAAGGGATGGTCCGAGGATCGTGGCGATCTTCGAGTCCGTATTATAATGCAAGGTATCGGAATACAACGTGAATTGCTCATTCTCCAGACGGACGCTATCATTGAAGATAGCCAATTTCGTACTAGGCGAATATTGCCCGTAAAAAGAAGAGAGCTGATTCAAGGAATCGACAATCAGACCTCCGTCGAAATAATATCCGATATCCGGGATTCGCTCATAGTTCAAGCTATCCGTAAACAAGGTAACCTGCCCATTCTCCATGCGGACATTCTCCCGCAAATAAGCGATCTGGGTATTTCCATCGTAAAACAGGTAATTTCCATACACGAACAAGGTATCCCCTTGTTCCATCCGGACATTACTAAACGCTTCCAAGGAATTGGTCTGCTCAAAGAAATATGCGCTATCGCAATACATATACGAACTATCATGGCGAAAACAAACATCACCATTCAGTACTTGAGCCTCGGCGTTCCTCTCCTTATCGAACGAAAGCGTATTCGCATGTTCCAAAAAGACCTTCGTCTTCTTGGGAGCGACACTATCTTTGGCGGCTACCACCGTGCTATCTTGCGTTTGCGCGAATACGCCAACCGATAAAGCACACGATAAGAGCGCTAGAAATAACCTGTTAATTAGTCTCATTCCTTAATCCAGCCCGGATATTTGAAATCACAATTCCTCCAACCGTCACTAATACGCACGTAGGTTGATTTTTGTTTCTTCGTGATCCAGTCGTTCAATAATTCCTCACGTTTCTTAGCCTCTACGATCGCTTTCAAAGCTTGGAAGTCATCGGCCAAATTCGCCTTATGTCCTTCCGTCCGAGCTTTCAGCTTAACAATAGCTACTACCTCTTTCTGCTTGTTCGTCAACATGGTAAAAGGCTTGGAGATCTCTCCGACTTTCATGCCATATACCACCTTACCGATTTCCTGCGGAAGTTCTTGCATCTCGAACTTAGGGGTTCCCATATTGCTGCTCTCGTAATCTTGGTTTACCATCAAACCCTTATTATTACGTGTATCCTTGTCATAAGAGACGAATGTAGCGGCTTCCTCAAACGTGAACTTATTCGCCTGCAAATCATTGTACAATGAATCCAGACGAGTGGTAGCATCCGCCAACTCCTTATCGGAAACCTTCGGTTTCAATAAGATATGGCGGCAGTTGATACGGTCTCCACGCTTCTCGATCAATTGGATGATATGGTAACCATACTCCGTCTGTACGATCTGGGAGACACGTTTCGGGTCTTTCAAGTTGAATGCGACGTTCGCGAACTCCGGCAACAGCTGTGTCTTGCTCATGAAACCCAGCTCACCACCTCGAGACGCCGAACCCGGATCTTCCGAGTACAAACGGGCCAACGTGGAGAATTCCATCTTGCCGGAATTAACTTGCTCCGTGAAATCACGTAAGCGGGCCTTGATAGCGTCTGTTTCCTCAAACGGAATCTTCGGTTCCAAGGTAACGATTTGCACCTCTACTGTCGTAGGGATGTTCGGCAGGCTATCCTGAGACAACTGGCTGAAATATTTACGCACCTCAGAAGGTGTCAGCTTGATCTCGCCGATCAATTGATGCTGCATCTGTTGCACTACCTGCTGCTCCCGCACCATCTCCTTACGCTCATCCTTGATCTGGGAAAATTTCTTACCGAAATATTCCTCCAATTTCTCGCGAGACCCGATTTGGTTCACAGCCATGTTCATCCATTGATCCACGCTCTGGATCACTTGGTTCTCGTTCACGGTAATACTATCGATCTTAGCTTGATTCAGATATAGTTTCTGTATCGCCATCTGCTCCGGGATCACGCAATACGGGTCGCCATCCAAACGGACCCCCTCGTTTTGATTATACAAACGCTGCGTCTCAATATCCGAACGTAAAATAGCGTCATCTCCTACCACCCACACAATTTCATCGATCACATTGTCTTGCGCCATTACAATGCAAGAACAACAGGCAAGAAAGAATACACTTAAAATCTTTTTCATCATGTCTACCCATTTATAAAATTAGAGATCACGGCTCGGAATGGAATTCCACGTCACCGCTCCGGATCGCATCGTTATATAACTCGTCTTCAAATTTTTTCAAGAATTCAACTTTTCGTTGGTTGACCAGCATTTCCGTGACGTGCGGACTGGCATAATCATATGGCTCCACACTGCCGGAAGGTAAATATTCCTTGATATTCAACAGATAACAATAACTGCTATCCGCCACCTCAACATACTTATTCGCCTTCAGAAACGCATTCGGATTCGACACATGGATCGGTATATTATCCATTACCTCATCGAAATCAACCCATTTGTCGTAAAAGTACTCATAAATCGTGGCATTTTGCACACTATATTTCTCAATTTTTTCTAAAGAGGCCACATCTGTGGATTTGTACCACTTTTTGACGTCGGTAAGTCCCGGGGCATCAACCGGGATTTTCAAGAATAATCCCTTGATCAAGCCTTTATCCAAGATAAACTTTTTCTGGTTTTCCTCGTAATAGTTTAATTTATCACTTTCCCGGATATCAGTTTTCAGCTTCTCCTCCACCAATCGTTCCTGATAACGGTAACGAACCAAGGAACGCCTGTACTCCTCTACCAATTTATCGACCTCCTCTTTCTCATCCCCCAAGTTACGCAAAGCCACATCGTACACCAATACATCCTTTACCCATTTCTTGGTAAAGCTCTCGGCCAGCAACAGACTATCAGCGGAGGAAATCCCCCGGGGTATTAGCTTATTCACCTCCGAACGATTTAGGGTACGTCCTTTCACGCTAACCAAGACATCCGTAGTATCAGCTGGCTGAGAACCTTTACAGGCACCCAACAACACAACGAACGCTAGGAACATGAAGACTATCCTCATATCTATCTTTATTTTATTTCTTTAGTTTCTTCAATAATTTCCAGTTGACAGTCACCGGATATTTTTTATTCAAATCCGCAATCCACTTCGCTTCCAACACCTTCTGCTGGGCGGAGGGTTTGCTCCAGATCTCCCGGTTACTGACCTCAAACAACAGAATCCCATCCCGGTACTCCTGCATCAAATGAGGGATCTCCGGATGTTTTGTCTCCAGATTCTTACGCTCGGCGGTCGTTACGATATCGCGGATAAACAAATCATAGACCTCTTGCATAAAATCACCCGCATACGTTTTTGTCGAGAACGGGCAACGTTGGATATAATAAGCGAACTCCGCTTGCGGGAAATCCTTTCCATCCAATTGCATAAGCGTCTTGTTCATATCCTTCGCTTTCTCATAAAACGCCTCGTCCGTGGGGAAACAATCATTACATAATGCTTGCAGCTCCGCATAGGCTTCCGGATAGAAAACGTATCCGTATTCTTTTTTCATACGATCGTCGAAAGCTTTATATAACTCGAAGTTACGTTCACCCTGCCCCATACGTCTCGACAAGGCTTTTTCCTCTTCCTCAAACGAAGGGCGTCCCTTCTTATCGATCAACTTAATGATATGGTAACCAAAACGAGTTTCCACCACCCCGGATAAATCACCCGGCTTGCTCAACGCAAAAGCGGCTTGCTCAAAAGGCTGGACCATCTCGCCGATCCCGAACCAAGGTAATACCCCCCCTTTTTTAGCGGAAGCCGCATCCCCCGAATACTCTTTCGCCAACTCACCGAAATCCGCACCCTCTTGTACTTGCTTATAGATAGCTTGCGCTTTTGCCAGAAAAGCCGATGAGTCCTGAATAGCGGAATCTTTCGGGAAGGCGATCAAGATATGAGCGACATGTACCCGCCCCGGATTGGGTTTACGACTATGGACTTTTATCAAATGAAATCCTAATTTCGTGCGAACCGGTTCAGACACCACGCCAATCGGCAAGGAATAGGCGGCATCCTCAAACACTTTTAGGGATTGCATCGGGAGCAAGCAACGTACATATTCGCAAGCGACATGCTCCTTATCCTTCTCGGCCAAAGCTTTTCCGACTGTTTCCATATCCTCTCCTTTCTGGAGACGTTCGTATACTCGCATGGCTTCTTGATATACAGCTACCGTATCTTTGGAGACCGTCTTCTCCGGCAAACGGAATAAGATGTAGGTCAACTCTACCGAGTGATCTCCCCGGTCATATACCGCACGAGCAGCCGCTTTCTCACCCTCCTTATCCGACATATAGCTATCGATCAACTGAGCCCGGTATCCATCTAGCTCACTTTTGAATGAGGATGTCTGGTCGATCCCTAAAGATTCCGCCTCCGCTACTTTTAGCTTAAAATTTTTAAATAGCTCGACATAGCTTTTGACGGACTTTGTACTCGATAAATCTACCTCTCCATTCTTCTCCGCGATAAAAATAAATTCAGATAAAGGCACTTGTTTTCCAGCGACCGTCATAACGACCGAATCGGATGCGATTTGAGCGTTAACTGTCACACAAGCGAATACCCCTAATGAAATAAGTAACTTTTTCATCAAAAATTCTTTTACCATAGCACGAATATACATTACAAAAATAACACTAATCTAACGGAGAGCCGACAAGAAAAGTATGCTATCCCATTAAATTAGTGTTTTTTATAAAACGTAAAACTTGTATTACTATTCACCGCGGCTATAATTCGGAGCCTCTTGCGTAATCGCTACGTCATGCGGATGGCTCTCTTGCACACCAGCGTTGGTGATTCGAGTAAAACGAGCTTTATGCAACTCCTCGATATTATGAGCCCCGCAATAACCCATTCCCGCACGTAAACCACCTACCATTTGGTAAATGACCTCATACAAAGAACCCTTAAACGGAACACGGGCAGCGATTCCCTCCGGAACCAGCTTCTTCACGTCATCCTCCACATCTTGGAAATACCGATCCTTGGACCCCTTTTGCATAGCTTCCAACGACCCCATTCCACGGTAAGACTTAAACTTTCGACCATTGAAGATAATCGTATCGCCCGGCGACTCCTCTACACCCGCCAACAGAGATCCCATCATCACGGAAGATCCACCAGCGGCGATCGCCTTCACGATATCACCGGAGTAACGCAAGCCACCGTCGGCGATCAAAGGCACACCAGTTCCTTCCAACGCCTTCGCCACATCGTAAATAGCCGACAACTGGGGAACACCCACACCAGCGATCACACGAGTTGTACAAATCGAACCCGGACCGATACCTACCTTCACGGCGTCCGCCCCGGCTTCCACTAAATATTTAGCAGCCTCGCCCGTAGCGATATTACCGACCACACAATCAATATGCGGATATTGCGCCTTAATCTGTTTCAAGACATCCACCACACCTTTTGAGTGACCATGTGCCGTGTCGATCACCAAAGCATCCACCCCGGCATCCACCAAAGCGGCTACACGCTCGAAGGTATTGAACGTAACGCCTACACCGGCAGCTACACGCAAACGACCTTTCGAATCCTTGCAAGCCTTCGGTTTATCTTTCGCTTTCGTTATATCTTTATAGGTAATCAAGCCGATCAACTTATTATGGCTATCGACCACCGGTAACTTCTCGATCTTATGTTCCTCCATATCCGTAGATTGTCCGGTTACGACCAAATTCTCTTTCGTCATCACCTCATCGATAGAGCGGTTCATATCCTTTTCGAAACGCAAGTCACGGTTCGTCACGATACCAACCAAATACCCGCCTTCATCCACCACGGGAATACCGCCAATCTTATATTCAGCCATCATTGCCAAGGCATCCGCCACACGTTTGCCCTTCGTGATAGTCACCGGATCATAGATCATTCCATTCTCCGCACGTTTAACGGTCTGGACCTGCTTTGCCTGCTCGGCGATCGTCATGTTTTTATGAATCACACCAATACCTCCCTCACGGGCGATAGCGATAGCCAACTTGGCCTCGGTAACCGTATCCATAGCGGCCGACACCATCGGTATATTCAATGTGATATTACGTGAAAACTTTGTCGTGAGATCGACATTACGAGGAAGAACTTCCGAATAAGCTGGGATTAACAATACATCGTCAAACGTTAACCCATCCATAACTACCCTGTCTGCAATAAATGACATAGAACTTATGCTTTAAAAATTATTGCGTGCAAATATACGACTTTTCACGCAATAAATCGATACGGGAGAAATTAAAAATTCGATTCGGAAGAAAATAAACCTTCATCCGAACGAAAACAAAATTCCTTCCGAAGGAAAAATAAATCTCTTTCGGAAGGAACAATAAGCTTCTTTATTTGTTTTTTCTTTAGAGTGGAACCGGGCCACCCTTCCATTAGTTTGCCATTTCAGACAAGAACTTGATACGGACCAAGCGAATCTCCTCTTCCGTATAGTCACCGCCTAATTCCTCGATGGCGTCTTCCAGACCGTCGGTCTCCGAATCCTTGAAATACTCGTAAATATCCTCGATATGATCCTCATCCATCACATCATTCAAGAAATAATCGATATTGATACGTGTACCGGAATATACGATCGCCTCGATCTCATCCAAAAGCTCGGTGAACTCAAGTCCGTTAGTCAACGCGATCTCGTCCAGCGCCACCTTACGGTCGATCCGCTGAATGATTGAGACCTTCAACTTGGACTTATTAGCGACCGTACGTACGCGCAAATCCTCCGGACGCTCAATCTCGTTCTCCTCTACATGTTTCTTGATCAACTCAATGAACTCCTTGCCATAACGTTTCGCCTTGCCAGCGCCCACTCCCGGGATATTCTGCAACTCGTCCAACGTGATCGGATAAGTAGTAGCCATAGCCTCCAAAGAGGGATCTTGGAAAATCACGAAAGGCGGAACTTCCAACCGCTTGGATAATTTCTTACGCAAATCCTTCATCATGGAATAAAGAACCGGATCTACCGCACAAGAGGCGCCCCCACGAACCGGAACTTCCTCTTCCTCTTCCTCGAATTCATTGTCCTCGGTAATCTTGAACGATACCGGCTTCTTCATGAACTCCTTACCTTTTTCCGTGATTTTCAGCAAACCATAATTCTCAATATCCTTCGCTAAATAGCCAGCGATTAAAGCCTGACGAATAACGGCGTTCCAAGTTTTATCATCCTCGTCCTGTCCGGAACCGAAGACCTCTAATTCATTGTGCTTGTAATTTTGGATTTCGGAGGTTTCGTTACCTACCAAAATATTTACGATATAATCTGCCTTAAACTTTTCTTTCAACGTACTGATAACCTCCAGTACCGCACTTAACAATTCCTTCGCTTCCACCTGCTTCTTTGGGTTCAAACAATTATCACAATTACCACAATTATCTTCCAGGTATTCCTCACCGAAATAATGCAATAGCACTTTTCTCCGGCAGACGGAAGTCTCGGCATAGGCCGCAGTCTCTAAAAGCAACTGTTTGCCGATTTCCTGTTCGGCCACGGGCTTTCCTTGCATGAATTTCTCCAATTTTTGCAAGTCCTTATAAGCATAGAAAGCGATACATTGGCCTTCTCCGCCATCCCTACCGGCACGACCGGTTTCCTGGTAATAACCTTCTAGGCTCTTCGGGATATCGTAATGAATCACATAACGGACATCCGGCTTGTCGATACCCATACCGAAAGCGATCGTAGCCACGATCACATCCGCCTGTTCCATCAGGAAGGCATCCTGATTGGCGGAACGTACTTGCGAATCCATTCCCGCATGGTAAGGCAACGCCTTTATCCCGTTGGCTTTCAAGATGTCGGCAAATTCCTCCACCTTTTTACGGCTCAAACAATATACGATACCCGATTTACCCTCGTTGGCTTTAATATACTTAATGATCTCGCGGTCTATATTCGTTCCTTTCGGACGAACCTCATAATACAAATTAGAGCGGTTGAAGGATGATTTAAAGACTGTAGCGTCTATCATACCCAGATTCTTCTGGATATCGTGCTGCACCTTAGGTGTGGCGGTAGCGGTCAGAGCGATTAACGGACGTTTACCGATCTCATTGATGATCGGACGGATTCTTCGATATTCCGGACGGAAATCATGTCCCCATTCCGAGATACAATGCGCCTCGTCCACCGCATAGAAAGAGATCTTTACCTGACGCAGAAAATCCACGTTCTCTTCCTTGGTCAAGGACTCCGGTGCTACATACAGCAACTTGGTACGTCCTGATAATATATCCGATTTCACCTGGTCGATAGCCGACTTATTCAAAGAGGAATTGATAAAATGGGCGACCCCATCTTCCTCACTGAAATTCCGCATCGCGTCCACCTGATTCTTCATCAAAGCGATCAACGGAGATATCACGATCGCGGTTCCTTCCATTAGTATGGATGGTAATTGATAACAAAGGGATTTACCTCCCCCCGTCGGCATTAATACAAAAGTATCCTTCCCGGCCAGCACGTTCTCAATAATAGCCTTCTGGTTCCCCTTAAAGGTACCGAAGCCAAAGTGCCGATTTAGCTCTTCTGTTAAATGATCCTTCTTTGCCATACTTCGTATTATTTATAGTAAACCGCCTACGTTTACGCGACCTGTAAACGGTTCACGTCCGATTTTTCAAATTTCTCTTTCGCATACTCCAACGTTACATGGAGTTCCTTTACTTTTTGAGATGGCATACTGTACATAGCGTCCATCATCACGGCCTCTACGATTGAACGTAACCCACGGGCACCCAGCTTAAACTCAAGCGCCTTATCCACGATAAACTCATAGACTTTCTCATCGAACGTCAGCTTAATGCCATCCATCTCGAACAATTTGACATATTGCTTGATAATGGAGTTCTTCGGCTCGGTCAAGATGTTACGAAGCGTATCACGATCCAGCGGATTCAGATACGTGAGGATAGGTAAACGACCGATAATCTCCGGGATCAAGCCAAACGACTTCAAATCAGTCGGGGTGATGTATTTCAGTAAATTATTCCGGTCTACGGTAGCCGTACCCAAACTAGCCGAATAACCGACCACACGGGTATTTAAGCGTTGAGCGATCTTCTTTTCGATTCCATCGAAAGCACCACCGCAAACGAACAGGATATTCTTCGTATCCACCGCGATCATCTTTTGCTCCGGATGCTTACGTCCCCCCTGAGGAGGCACATTCACGATCGATCCTTCTAGAAGTTTCAGCAAACCTTGCTGTACACCCTCACCGCTGACATCCCGAGTGATAGACGGATTATCGCTCTTACGTGCGATCTTATCGATCTCATCGATGAAGACAATACCCCGTTGGGCCGCCTCCACATCATAATCCGCCGCTTGCAATAGCCGGGTCAAGATACTCTCGATATCCTCCCCCACGTAACCTGCCTCGGTAAGTACCGTAGCGTCCACGATAGCGAACGGGACATGCAATAACTTAGCGATCGTACGGGCTAACAAAGTCTTGCCCGTACCGGTAGCGCCCACCATGATAATATTAGATTTCTCAATCTCTACATCATCGGCGGTAACCTTTTGAAGTAAACGCTTGTAATGGTTGTACACCGATACCGACAGATAACGCTTCGCGTCATCCTGCCCGATCACGTACTGATCCAAGAAAGTCTTGATATCTTCCGGTTTAGGCAGATCTTTCTGCTTCAAACCAAAAGAAGTTTTCTTACCTCCTGTCTGCTCCTTTACGATCTCATACGCCTGCCGGGCACAATCATCGCAAATACAACCAGAGATCCCATTGATAAGCAAATTAACATCACGGCTACTCCTGCCGCAAAACGTACATGTATCGCCTGTTGTTTTGGCCATAGTTTCTTATTGTTGTTTTTGTTATTTACGTGTTAAAACATCGTCGATCATGCCATACTTTTTCGCTTCCTCCGCAGTCATCCAGAAATCACGGTCGCCATCGCGCTCGATCTCCTCATAGGGTCTACCTGAATGATCCGAGATTATGGTGTACAGTTCTTTCTTAACCTTCAAGATCTCGCGAGCGGTAATCTCGATGTCTGAGGCCTGTCCTTGTACGCCGCCAAGCGGTTGATGGATCATTACACGGGAGTGCTTCAAGCCGAAACGTTTTCCCTTGGTTCCCGCCACCAATAAGACAGACGCCATAGAGGCGGCCATACCCGTACAAATCGTAGATACGTCGCTGGAAATAAACTGCATCGTGTCGTAAATGCCGTAGCCCGCATATACAGAGCCACCCGGCGAATTGATATAAATAGAGATGTCCTTTCCGGGATCACTGGAATCCAGATACAACAACTGCGCTTGAATCACGTTAGCGGTATAATCATCCACTTGCGTGCCCAAGAAAATAATACGGTCCATCATCAACCGAGAGAAGACATCCATTTGAGCGACATTCAGCTGTCGTTCCTCTATAATTGTCGGGGAGATATAGCTACTGGAGATGTTCATATAACTATCCAGAGCCGTACCACTCATACCTAAATGCTTTGTAGCATACTTTCTAAAATCTTCCATATTTTCTCCTATCTTTTATTTACCGAGAAGACGTAAAAAGGGATTTCCCTCTGTGACTTAACGGAAAAACAAAGTTATAAATAAATTTCTGAAAGAAACAATTTATTTCGCTATCCGCTAAGATATTTTTAGAGAGAAATCCCTTTTTTGATATAAAACAACCTCCTAAGAGGCCGAGTAAAGATCTTTTTATTCAAAAAGTTTGTTGAACTCGTCAGCGGTTACCTCCTTAACATCAAGTTCCACTTGCTCTTTCAACCAAGCAGCCAATTTCTCCTCAACCGCACGGTCGATGATGTTCTGAAGTGTTTGCTTATTTTTCAACATGTCTTTAGCGTAGTTGTCAAGTACATCTTCCGGTACAGACAACATGCCGTATTGAGCGAACTGAGCCTTAGCCACACGTTTAGCGAAGTTCTCGATGTCAGCGTCCTCAACCTTCAAGCCGTTCTTCTTAACCAAGTTCTCCTTGATCAACTGATATTTCAAATCCTGAAGGATCTGAGGGAAGTCCTCGTCGATCTTCTCTTTCGTATTCTTCTCGTTAGCGGCAAGCAACCAGCGTTTCAATAAATCGTCAGCGAAATTCAACTCGCCAGCTCTCTCAACCAACATATCACGAGTGTCTGTCAAGAACTTGAAGTCACTCTGAGGAGCGAATTGCTCAGCCAAAGCTTCCTTGATCTTGTTCTTGAACTCTTCCTCGCTAGTAACCACGTTCTCGCCAAATACCTTGTCGAACAACTCTTGGTTCATCTCAGCATCTTTATGACGGGTGATCTCCTTGATCTCGAAGCTGAAGTCGCCTGTAGTCTCAGCCACTTTCTCCTTATCGATCTTCAAGAAAGAAGCGATCTCTGCCTCAGCACCCTCATAAGCCTTATTCGGGTTGAATACCACTACGGCATTTACTTTAGCACCGATAAACTTAGCTTTTTCTTCCTCATCCTTGATATACATAGGCATCAAGACAGCGTCCTCCACAACGATACCACCTTCTTTCGGGGCACCATTCTCAAGCTCGGCTACCGTACCTTTTACCATATCTTTTTCCTCAACCTCGTCTACCTTGTCGTAAGAACCGAAGTTTGAGCGATAAGCGTTTACTTGGTTATTTAGCATTTCTTCATCGATAGCGACTTGATAGAACGGAAGTTTATCGTTCTTGCTCAACTCGATATTGATCTCCGGAGCCAAAGCCACGTCAAAACAGAATTCGAAATCCTCTTCCTTATCGAAATCCAACGGCTTTTGCTCTGTCTCGTTAGGCATCGGCTCGCCTAAGATATGCAAATCGTTCTCACGGATATACTTGAACAGATTCTCAGAAACTAATTTGTTTATCTCCTCTACCAGCACGTGCTTTCCGTACATTTTTTTAACCATGCCCATAGGAACCATGCCCTTACGGAAACCCGGTACATTGGCTTTCTGACGAAGGCTACGCAGGCTCTTGTCTACCTGATCAGCATAGTCAGCTTTCACTATTTCTAATTTCACGATACCGCTTACGGCATCATTGTTTTTAAGCGAAACGTTCATTCTGAATGATTTATTTAATTAATAGTCGTATCGAATTTTAGGTCGCAAAATTAGACTTATTCTTTTAATCGTGCAAATTTTGATCTGTTTTTATTCTTTTGTTTATATTTGGCGGCAATTATTTACCCTTTGAATGAATCATTATGAGAATAAAAGGAATATATGCTACCCGTCCGGCGGTAATCCAACTTTTGATCCTCCTGCTATTCTTATTGGCTGGAGCCGTTTTATCATCTATTATATCCACGGGCTTATTACTCGCGACCCACGGTTTACAGGCTGATATAACCCAAGACGCTAATTTAATGAGGCTCATTCAGTTCATCTCGGCGATCTGTACCTTTTTGCTACCATCTATCGCCATGGCTTGGACATGTAGTGACAATCCCCGCCATTATCTATCAGTCAAGAAAATCACAGACGGCAGGATCTGGATTCTCACCTTAGTTTGCATGTTCTTATTTTCTCCGGTTATCAATTTGCTAGGATTGCTCAACAAGCAGATGGAGTTACCCGCGTTTATGGCTCCTATCGAGGAATGGATGCGGGCGCAAGAAACCCTCGCCGAACAACTGACGACGATCCTGTTATCCAGCGATAGCGTTTGGGTAATCCTGGCCAACCTTATCGTTATCGCCGTTACGGCCGGGATAACCGAGGAGTTCCTGTTCAGAGGAGCCTTGCAACGAGTGATCGGGAAATGGACCTCCAACCCTCATACGATCATATGGGTCGCCGCCATACTATTTAGCGCCTTCCATTTACAATTTTACGGATTCTTGCCCCGGATGATACTCGGAGCCTATTTCGCGCTCGGTATCCTCAAACATATTGACGCCGAAAGTTCGGCAACCAAACTG
>ENA-OPBN01001190-OPBN01001190.1-human-gut-metagenome-genome-assembly--contig:-NODE-1190-length-13184-cov-3.491660_pt1 | contig 13184 bp, 13 predicted proteins | sample MGYA00241068_ERZ501452 | MGnify/ENA primary metagenome ERZ501452 (study PRJEB25962, sample SAMEA2042507) | human gut metagenome | biome: human gut; feature: human-associated habitat; material: faeces... | reverse complement strand
TAAGCCTATGATGGAAATGATCGAAAACCAGGTTTATCTGGCTCAGGGCGCTTATGTTAAGGTGATCGGAAAAAGTGAGGGGATACTTGCTGTGTGCCAGGGACTTCATTATGCATTAGTTGCCCTTCATGTACAGATACAGACTGCGGCAGCCTATGAAAAGATGGGAAAGCACGGAGAAGCCAGAGCTATTTTAAAGCAGGCGCTTTCAGATGCTGCTAAAGATAACATGGTCATGCCTTTTGTGGAAAATTTTATTTATCTGGAACCGCTTTTTGAAGGAACTATGCCGGAGATTGAAGAAGGATTCCTGAAAAAGATCATCTTACTTGGCAGAGAGTATGCGCAAAACTGTAAAAATCTGGGAAATGAAAAGACTTATCCGGAACAGTTTAAATGTCTTACACAACAGGAATTAAAGCTGACAGAGTTAATGGCCGCCCACATGAGTAACAAGGAGATCGCAGCAAGGCTTTATCTTTCTGAGGGAACGGTAAAGCAGTATATTAACCAGATCTATTCTAAATTAGAGATAACAGGAGATACGAGAACCAAGCGTAAACAGCTTTTAGAGAGGTTCTATACCAATAACTAACCTTTAGTTAATATGTTTTTAAGAAGATCCATCGTACAGTAAATGTACGGTGGATTTTTTAATATCCTTTCGGAGTCTCTTCTGCAAAATCAAGTACAAAAAGATTCCGAGAGTACATTGTATCTGGAAGGAGGACTCATGTGGAGAGAAAGTATATTTTGGCTGTTAAGCCCTTAGAACCTTATATCCTGCAGATCGACTTTATATCAGGAAGCCGGCTGCTTTTAGATATGAAGCCTTATGTGGATAAAATACGGTTTCGTACCCTTACAGATCCAAAGGTGTGGAACAGCGCAGTGACAAATGGGATCTTTGTACGTTTTGGAAATGTGGAGCTGAGCCATGATGAGATCCTTTCTATGGCAGAGCGGGAACATTTAAACGGCCGGTGACAGCTTTCGGGGATTACACATGGTCATAAGAAAAGAGAGGAGAAGGAGTATGGCAGATCGGAACGAAGCAGATGCTTTATTTGCTACCAGGAGGAAAAAGCAGCAGGAAGAGCAGGCAGAACAGGAACGAAGAGAAGAAATGAGCCGGAAAAAAGCAGAAATGGAAGCGGAGATCCGGCGCTTAGAGGAAGAGGCCAGACGTCAGAAAGCCAGACAGGAAGAAGACAGACGCCAGGCAGAAGAAGAGGCCAGACGGGTAAAACAGGAGGCAGAAGAAGCGGAGGCCAGAGCAAGAAGAGCTCAGGAAATGGCAGAAGAAGCCAAAAGAAAGCAGGAAGAGGTAAGGCGTGAAGAAGAACGCCGGATCCAGGAAAAACGTGAAGAAGAAAGGCGGGCCAGAGAACGGGCTGTCCAGGAAAAGGCCCAGGCAAAACAGGAAGAGGCAGAGAGAGCGGAAGAAAGAAAAAGGGAAGCAAAAGAACGGGCAGCAGAGAAAAAAGCAGCTAAAGAAGCGGCTAAAGCAGAGGCTAAAAAGGCAGTAAAAGAAACAACTATGGGCGCAGGAAGAAAAGCAGATATACAGCCGGGAAAGAAGCTTCCCGTACTACCGTTAGCTATCGGCGGTGTAGCTGTGATAGCTGTACTTGTTATCTGTCTGGTACTGTTTTTTGGAGGCAAAAAGGGTGGTGTATTTGGTACGGACTGTGATCTTATGGCCGCAAAACAGGTATTAGGCTACGATGTATTTTATCCGGAAAGCTTTGAAGAGGCATATGCAGATGGCGGTGTCTACTTAAAATATGGCAGTGTAGAAAACGGGGATTTTTCCTTTGTTTATGTGTTAGGAAGTACACAGGAAGATATGAATTACATGACAGAAAGCACAGATCCTACAGATTTTATACATGTTATGGAGGAATACGTGTTTGGCATGAATGACAAGCAGGTATATAAGATGACCACAGAATCTGGACGGGATGTTTACTGCAGCGAATATATCTCCTTTGATATAAGCAGTATTACAGATCAGGAGGAAGGTGTCATGGCGTCTACATCTATTATGATGCTTCCGTTAGAAGGGGAATATCTGGTCGCTGTTTACGCAACTATGAAACCTTCATATGAAGAGCCGCTGGAAGAAGTAACAGCAAGTATCCTTGATAACACATATTAAAGGAGGAAGATCTATGGCATTACTTATGACCGTTTTCTTTGAAAATGGTTTCTCGGAAAATTATTTTCCCAATGTAGACAACCGCAATTTTCCTGTTGCCATACGCCCTTATGTCAGCGGATTAAAAGACGAACTGATTTTAAACGTGGAAGTGTGGGACGGACACTGGCGGCTGCGGGATTCTTCCCAGTATTCACTGATCTTAAAAGGGGATCCGGTAGAAAGCGCTGATCTGGAAGATGGAACTGTGATCGAAGGAATGGTACGAAAAACAGAGCTGTATTTTTCTGTTAAGATCGACCAAGTCCAGAAGGAAAATGTAAATTTTGAAAAATATATGCTGAAAGAAGGCAGTATTTTCAAACTGGAGATAGGTAGTGATGACCTTTGCAATATTGTATACAAAAACCGTTTTGTAACAGGAACCCATGCAGAGATCACCTTTGAATCAGGAGCTGCTTACATAACTGATAAAAACAGTGTAAATGGTACGTTTTTAAACGGCAGGCTGGTAACAGAAAAAACAAGGCTGCATTACGGTGACATTATTTATGTAGTGGGCCTTAAGACCGTGTATCTGAATAATCTCCTGGCGATCAATGATCCAGATGGGCAGTGTAAGATACGGGAATTAAAGGCAGTGGAGATCCCACATTTTGAAGATGAGCCTGCAGAAGATGCAGACACAGAGGATGTGTATTTCCTGCGCACTCCGCGAAAGCTTTTAAATCTGGATAAAGAGACGATTTCTATTGAAAAATGCCCTAAAAAACAGCAGCAGAAACGCCAGCCTTTAATCTTCACCATAGGTCCTTCTTTTACCATGGTGATCCCCATTGCACTGGCAGCAGCTATGACCAGTGACGGCTTTGGCGCAGGAAGTATCTGCATGTCTTTAGGAGCAGCCGGGATCGGGGCTATATGGGCGGTAGTTAATTCTGCCTACAATAAAAAAGAAGAAAAAGAGTCAGAATCTAACCGGGTCAGCAAATATTTAGAGTACATGGTCCGGGTGGAAGAAAAGCTGAAAAATAAGACAGAATACAACCGTCTGGTACTGGCAGAACAGTATCCTTCATCAAAAGAACTTCTGGAATTTACTACATCTAATACCAGACGGCTCTGGGAAAAAAGCAGCACCCATGAGGACTTCCTTTCCCTTCGCCTGGGAACCGGTGATATGCCTTCGCCAAATGGGATTGAAGGGGCAAAAGAAGATCTGGGAAGTGAACATGATCCTTTAAATGATCACATGGAGGAAATTCAGGAGAAGTTTAAAACACTCCATCAGGTTCCGGCAGCTGTTTCACTTTATGAGCACCGGCTGTTAGGTGTGGTAAGCGGGGATGAGGAAAAACGGGATCAGCTGATGCGGCTCTTAGCCCTGCAGATCACGGCTCTGCATCCATATACAGATGTACGCATGTGCTATGTATTTCCAGGAAGAGACCTTGAGAAAATGGAATACACCCGTTGGCTGCCACATACCTATACCCCTGATGGAAAACTTCGTATGATCGTCTGCAATCCAAGAGCTATGGGCGATGTAATGTATTATTTATCGGATGTGATCAGAGAGCGGTTAGAAGCAGGGGAAAACCAGAAAAACAGGGAAGAAGAGGAAAAAGTCCTTCCTCATTATGTAGTATTTATCAGTGATATTTCCATGATCGAAGGCGAGCCTGTTTCCAAGTATCTTTTAGATCCACCAAAGAATGCAGGACTTAGTGTGATCTTTAGCGCAGATGCCATTGATAAGCTGCCTTCTCACTGTAATACCATTGTACAGTGGGAAAAGGATTACTGTGGCTGTTACAGTACGTTATCTAAATTTGAAGAAATGGCCGGCATTGCCTTTGATAGCGTGAATTTATCTGAAATGGATGTATTTTCCAGACAGCTTTCCAATTTTAAGGTACGGGAAAATGCTTCTAATGCAGCAATCCCGGATATGCTTACCTTTTTAGATATGTATAAGACTTCCAGGGTGGAAGATCTGGATATGTACCATAAATGGCTGGAAAACCGTACGTATGAAAGTATGCGTTCTCTTATTGGCCAGAAGGCGGGAGAACAGCCGGTGTACCTGGATATCCATGAAAAATACCATGGTCCCCATGGTCTGGTGGCAGGTACTACAGGAAGTGGAAAGTCAGAGACACTGCAGACCTATATTTTAAGTCTTGTGTTAAATTATCATCCTCATGAGGTGGCATTTATCCTCATCGATTACAAAGGCGGTGGCATGGCCCAAAGCTTTATCGGACTTCCTCATCTGGCAGGTATGATCACCAACCTGGGAGGAAACCAGACTACCAGGGCGCTCCTTTCTATTAACGCAGAGATCAAGCGGAGACAGCGCATTTTCAATGAATATAAGATCAAGCACATTGACGCCTATATTGAGCTTTACAGGAATGGGGAAGCGGAAGAGCCTATGCCTCATTTGCTGATCATTGCTGATGAGTTTGCAGAGCTTAAAAAAGAGCAGCCTGATTTCGTCCGGGCACTGGTTTCAGCAGCCCGTGTAGGACGTTCTTTAGGCATCAATCTGATCCTTGCTACCCAGAAACCAAGCGGCGTAGTAGATGATGAGATCTGGAGCAATACACGTTTCCGCATCTGTCTGCGGGTGGCAGACAAACAGGATTCTAATGAAATGTTAAAGCGCACAGATGCAGCCTATATTACTGGAACAGGTCGGGGATTTTTACAGGTAGGCAATGATGAGATATTTGATGAATTCCAGTCCGGCTGGTCAGGAGCACCTTATACACCGGAAGTACCATTTAATGACGACAGCAAGGCAAAGGCAGTTATCATCGGACTGACAGGCAAGCCAGAGGCAGTTAAGAAGAAAAAGAAGAAAAAAGGGGACAATGTGAAGAAATTCACCCAGTTAGATGCCATGGTACAGTATGCGGCAAATCTGGCAGAGGAAAATCACATCAAACCTCTCCGTCAGATCTGGCTGCCGCCTCTTCCGGGACATTTTTATCTGGATGATCTGGAGCTTACCTGGGATGAAAAGCAGATAAAATTACCGGTTGGTCTTGCAGATGATCCACAAAACCAGAGACAGTTCCCGGTTTATCTGGACTTTATAAGAGATGGGCATTTGCTGATCTGCGGTTCGGCAGGTTCCGGAAAGACCTCTCTGGTGCAGACGATCCTTTATGGTGCAGCTCTTCATTATACGGCAAAACAGGTGAACTTCTATATTGCGGATTTTTCCAGCTGTACTATGACAGCTTTTGCAGATATTCCTCATATAGGCTGTATCTGTATGGAAGGGGATGATGAGAAGATCCAGATGATGATGAGCTTCGCAGAGGAAGAATTAGACAGACGGAAGAAGTCATTTTCCCAGAAAGGAATGGGATCTTACAGGGATTATCGTGAAAGTTACAGTGATGTCCCGGCCATTTTCCTGGTCATTGATAATTATCCGGCTTTCTCTGACAGTTATGAGCAATATGAGAGTACATTGATCCAGCTTTCCAGAGAAGGGGCAAGTTATGGTATTTATCTTATTATTACCTGCAATAATTCCGGAGATATCCGAAGCCGCATTTTACAGAATATAACAAAGGGCATCGGACTTCAGCTGGCAGACAGGTTTGAGTATGACAGTGTTATCGGCATGCGTTCAGAAATCCTTCCAGATGACCGGACCACAGGCAGAGGCCTGATCAAAGAAGGGGTTCCGCTGGAATTCCAGGCAGCTCTTCCTGTAAAGGCATCCCAGGGAGAAAGCATGATGCTGGCGATCCGGGAAAAATTAAAGCCATTGACAGAAAATGGCATATCCGGGGCGAGAAAACTGGGAACAGACCTTACAATGACCGACAGTGGGGAATTTCTGGAAAAGATCAATTTCCGGGATTTGCCAGATAACACCTTTGTAATGGGTGAACAGGAAGGAATGTTTCAGACCTGTGACCTGGATCAGACCTTATGCTTTACAGTCTGTGGATCCGGAAAAACAGGAAAGAGCAATTTCTTAAAATATACTGCCTTACAGATGAAGAAAAAAGGGGCAGAGGTTTATGTGTTTGATGGATGCTTAAAGGAACTGGAAGAATTTTCCAGAAGAAATGAGCTGGACGGTTATATGACAGACAAAGAAGAACTTTACCATTTTATGGAAAATGTACTGCTTTTACAGCTGGGAGAACGCAACGAACTTGTATATGAGGCCAGACAGACAGGTGCTTTGGTCCAGACTGCTTTAAAGGACTACAGACGCATCGTTCTCCTCATTAACAGTGCATCAGAGTTTATGGAAGCTGTGTACAGTGAAGATTTTGATGTAAGCGAGGTTCTTGAAACTGTATTTGAAAAGGGAATGGAACATAAACTGCATTTCTTTATGGCTCTGTCCCCAAGAGAATATGAAGAACTGGCTGGTTACAGGGCGCTTCGTCAGTTTGGCAGCTGGAAACAGGGAATCCACCTTGGAGGAGCTTTTGATGAACAGGGAATTTTTGATTATGAAGTAACACCTTCTGAGCGGAGCAGGACCTATCCGGCGGGAGCTGCATTTACAGAACAGGAAGGAAAAGCAGTACTCTTTATGACACCTTTTGTAAAGGAGGGGGAATATGAGTAAGATCCATTTGGAAGTAGAGATACCTGGAAATGCCAAAACTTATGAATTTATGTTAGATGACCGTATGAAGATCGGCACAGCAAAGAAGCAGATCATGAAGCAGATAGCAGAATTAGAAGGCCATGATCTGTTTGCAGGACTGGACAATATTGTTTTTGGTTCCCTTGAGCTGGAAGGTCTGATCCAGGATAATGAGACATTCCGTGAAGTAGGGATCAAAAACGGCAGCCGGGTGGTCATGGTATAAAAACGCACCATCTTCAGGCAGAAACAGGAGGAGAGCATGGCAGGAAGTAAAATGGAAATGGATCCGGATGTGCTGCGTTCAACAGCAAAAAAAATAGAAACTTCTGCTGCTGATATGGGAAAAGAACTGAAACGGTTCCAGGCTGTGATCGAAGGTTTAAGCAGCACCTGGAGCAGTGATGCAAAAGACCGCTTTCTGCAGAATTATCAGAAAGACCGGGCTGCTCTTGCAGAAATGGCAGCCCAGTATGCAGAAGTGTCAGAGGGACTGCTCTGGATCGCAGACGAGTTAGAGCAGGCAGAAGAAGAGATCAGCAGCCAGATCCAGGCGGCTGCAAAGGGATAAGAATTGCAAAAGCACAGAGTACGCAGAAATCCGGTATCAAAGAGGTCAGGTTTAACAGGAGGTAGCATATGGCAGGAGACGGGACCAGCCGGGTCAATACAGAGGAACTGCTGCGGGCAGTAGGGGAGATCACTTCTATAAAAAAGTCTGTTGCAGCAAATACAGATGCAGCTTATGCACATTTTCGCAAACTGCAGGATTCTTATGCAGGAGAAAGCGCTGATGATATCTATGCAGTGGCAGGGCAGTTAAAGAAAAGTTCCGGGGCTATTATTACCATGCTGGGAAATTACGAAAAGGTCTTAAAGGAATTAGCCGGTGTATATGAGGATACAGAGAAAACAGTAAGCAGAAATGCAGGAAAGCTTAAGTTTGGAGGAATGCGGTAATGGCAGCTATTAATTTTGATTCCCAGGCAGTAAAAAAACAGGCAAAGCTGTTAGAAGAAGCGGCAGACCAGATCCAGAACCAGACTATAAAGGTGATCAATGCTGCCAATGAAGCAGTAGCTGCATCCTGGTTTGGTAAAGCCGGCGGGATATTTGTGAAATTTATGCAGGAACAAAGTGCAGATCTGGCATCAGGGACAGCTTCCTTAAGAGAGATCGCTGCCCTTTTGCGGGATGCCTGCACTTCCATGGATAAAGCAGAAGCACAGGCTAAAGCAGTGGTAAGCAGGAGATAGGAGGGAGAGAAAATGGCATCACAGCAGGTAAATGCGGCAAAATTAAAATCAACAGGGGTAAATCTCACCAATCTGGCAGCCAAAATGAAAAGTGAGATGAATAAGTTAGATGAAAATATCCAGAAGGTATCTTCTGTATGGAGCGGGGAAGCAAGTGCTTCTTACCTGAAGCGGTATCAGGCAGACAAGGCAAATCTGGCCCAGCTGACCCAGATCTTACAGCAGATGGGAGCAGCACTTGGAGAATTTTCCAACAGCTATACGCAGGCAGATAATAAAGCTATGGATCTTGTACACAAATATCTGGGCAAATAGGGAGGTGAGTATAAATGGCAGATGCAAACATCAAAGTGGATCCCAAACAATTGAAAAACTATTCCAATAACATTAAAACAGGCTATAAAAACATGTACAGCTATCTTTCTGAAAGCAAAACAGCGGTAAAGAACCTGAAATCCACCTGGACGGGCAGCGGCTCTGCAGAGTTTTACAGTCGTTTTGATGCAATTATCGGAAAGTGCGAAGAGGTATTAAATGTGGTAAATACCTATGCCCTGACTCTGTCAGAAGCAGCAGATGTATACAGTGCCAATGAGAAGAAGATCTCCAGTTCTGCAGGCAAACTGAAGATCAATCTGAAATAGGAGGTTGCCTATGGCTTCTGTAAAGGTGTCAGCCCATAGTTTAGAACAGCAGAAAAAAGAGTATGAAAAGGCAGTTAAAAATTTAGATAATGCTTTAGAACAGATTAAAAAGGTCAATGCATCTCTGGGTAAAGATGCCATGTTGGACGGTGTGCGGCAAGCACTTACGAAGCTGGCAGCATCTTTGGAAACGAGGGCGGGAGTAATTCTCCTTATGACAAAGGCGTTAGAACAGTCAAATGCAAAGTATACCGCAGCCCAGAAAAAGGCGGTGACAAAAAGCAATCAGTTCCGGGCGCATAACCGGGATTTTTATGGAAATCCAGTGGTTGTGATTGTAGTTGCGGGAGAAGCCGGTGCGACAGCAGGTGCATTATCCGGTGCAGCCGCAGTAGCAGAAACGACCGGGACAACACCTGCAGCATCTAATGTGGCATCTGGTACAGTAACAGATGCATCAAATGCAGTATCTGGTACAGGTGGAAGCGTCCATATAAAGTCACAGGGTACAGTAAATGTGTCTTCACAAACAGACTCTGATATCCGGCAGGCTGTATACACACAGAGGGGACCATCTGCCACCATTGCCCAGGTAAGTGAACATGCCAGAAATGTGGCTGCGCCGAAGGCAGCTGACAGTCTGACAGATATACCGGAGAAGGAAACGGTGGCTATGGCATCTGAAATTCCTGAACCGGGATCTGCCCCGGCTGTTACCGGAGCAGTTGCAGCCGGAGCAGCAGCAGCCCGAGCTGCTATTGGCAGCATCGCAGGAGGATCAATAAAACGGATCAAACAACCGGAACCGTTTACAAAAGAGAAAAAGCAGGACCCGTCTACAGACATAGAGGCACAGTTAGAAGCAGCCAGAGAACGTTTAAGGCGGTTCAATGAAATGGAAATGGAGGAGAAAGAATGAGAAAGATGATGAGTAGTATGAAAAAAGGAACAGCAGTGGCAATGGCAGCCGTAATGTGTATTTCCCTTGCAGGATGCGGTGGGTCTACTAAAAAGGTGGTGGCTGATAAGAAAGAAACGACAGCAACCACCACTGCAGCAGAAACGCAAACAGAGACAGCACAGGAAACAGAGGCTGTTAATGATTCTGATATGGCAGAGATCCTGGCAGGTACTACCTGGGCGGGGATTTCCAGTGAACAAGAGATCATGGTAGCTGCTTTTGATGAAAAAGATGTGTATATGGCAATTTTAGATACAAATGGAGAGGTAACAGATCTGGATGGCTACTGGAAAGCGGATTATGATACATTTTATCTATACGCCAATGAGGATTACTCCGATGATCCCACAACTTTTGAATTTGACTGGTATACAACTGAAAATGGGGAGTATATCCAGTTAGATGATATTATCTTATCCAGTGAGGGGGATGGAAGCAACCTGGAAAACACATTAGACCAGATGATGACCACTGCAAGTGTGATCGAGTACGTAGCACAGGGGACTTACTGGATCGGCTCCGGCGACGAAACAGCTATGATCTTCTATTTTGAAGGAGACCAGGCATATTTTGACCTTCTCTACAATGAAAATGGCCAGATCCAGACACAGTCCATTTCCGGTCTGTGGAGTCTTGATTATGATCATCTGACCCTGATCGATGATGAAACAGATATGTCCTATGAATTAGGATGGGATCTGTCTGAAGAAGGTGACAGCTATTGCTTTGAGCTGACAGAGGATGATACTACCTATTATCTTTATGAATCAGCGGCAGAAGATGTAGACAGCACCTTAAATATCCTTACAAGCTATCTTACAGCAGAGGACAGTGTAGATGTAGAGTCTGACGATATCGATCTTAGTGATTTTCTGGCTGGTTATGTAGGCCATTCTGTGATCGATGCATTTATGCTCAGCGGTATTTCTCCTGACTTCGAGACCAGAAAGTATTGTGCAGAGCTGTTAGGATTTACAAACTACAGTGGTACCAGTGATGAAAACCTGGCATTGATCCAGTTAATGGGTGGTACAGTACAGTAAAAATAATAAGCCGGAAAAGACAGTATTTTGTAAACTCTTTTTAAGGATTCTGAAATTGCATCTTATCGTCCTCTCTATTATAATGAAACTAGATAAAAATCAGACATTTTTATAAAAAGTGATAGTAAGGAGGATTGAATATGAAGATGAAAAAAGCCTGGTGTATGGTATTAGCTGCAGCAATGACCTTTATGTCCGTAATGCCTGCATTTGCAGCAGACAAAAAAATTGACACAGTAAAGCTGACTTTTTCTTACGACAGGGCGCCGGCCAGTGGAGATTCCATTGGTTCTATCCATGTAAGTGGTGATACAGACAGTTATTATGTAGAGTCTGCTGAGTATACCAATGCAGAGAATCAGGATACCTGGACTGTAGGAGATGTGCCGGAAGTAAAAGTAGAGCTTTATGCAAAAGATGGCTACCGATTCTCTTATACAAGCAAAAGCCATTTCAAAATTTCCGGCTGCAATGCAGAGTTCCAGAAAGCAAAGATCTATGACAGCGGTGATTACATTGAAGTAACAGCCCAGTTAAAGCGTGTAGGCGGCAAGTTGGAGGGAACATCCAATCTGGAGTGGAATGATGGTATTGCAGAGTGGGATTCCATTGATGGTGCAAAAAGCTATGATGTAAAGCTGTTAAGAAATGAAAAAACAGTGACAACTGTAAATACTACGGCAACTTCTTTTAACTTCTCCGGTTACTTTAATAAAGAGGGAGACTACACATTCCGCGTAAGAGCCATTGCAAGCTACAACAATAAAGCAGGTGAGTGGTCTGATGATTCCTCTTCGTATTACGTAGATGAAGACGAGGCAGGAACTTACAATGGAACCGGCAAATGGATACAGGATAACAATGGCTGGTGGTACTCATATTCCACAGGCGGATACCCGACTAACTGCTGGAAACAGATCAATGGAGCATGGTACTATTTCAATACCTCCGGTTATTGTCAGACTGGCTGGGTAAGAGTAGACAGACAGTGGTATTATTTAACCGGTAGCGGTGTGATGACTACCGGCTGGCAGTTTGTGGGAGGCCAGTGGTATTATCTGAACGGAAGCGGTGAGATGCAGACCGGCTGGCAGTGCGTAGGCAATAAATGGTATTATCTGGATTCCAGCGGCGCTATGAAGGTCGGCTGGCAGCAGATCGGAGGCCAGTGGTATTATCTGAACGGAAACGGTGAGATGACGATAGGCTGGCAGTTTGTAGGCGGCAGATGGTATTATATGGGCGGAAATGGTGTAATGTATGCAAATACATGGACACCTGACGGAAGATATGTGGATGGTTCCGGTGCCTGGGTACAGTAAACGGACATGTACAGGACAGGAACATCACCATAAATGAAAGTCAGTTCAGCATACAGAAGAGGGACTTAGGGAAACAATTGAAAAATCATCTTCAGAGCGGGAATAACGGTAGACCTGATTAGAAAGACGGTCCTGGGCCGGGACTTCTGTCTGGTTGATAAAAGTTACCAGATGGGCAAGATCACTGTAAGAGACCAGCTCATCATCAGGTAAAAGAAGAACTTCATGAATGCTGGAGGGAAGGATCAGAATGTTACGGTCCATCCCTTCAGCAAAATTTTTTATTGTGTCTTTGTAAAGAATACAGGCAGCGCCATTTATGCCGTTTTTATTGGTAAGAACGTAAAAAGGAGTATCTGGCAGCGATGGGTCATAGTGTAAATGTCCGGGATCGAGAGATTCCAGAATACATGACATGCTGGAGATAGAAGGAGGAAAAAGACTGGGAGTGTTAATGAGGGATTGCCTGTAAAGATCATCTACAGTAATGCCCCAGGTCTTTATATGATGGTCATAAATGGCAGCTGTCATAATACCGTCTTCATTTTCCTGTATATACAGATAAAAGACAATAGCAAGATCCAGCCAGGGAATATGGGGCATGGTCTTTAAAAGAGACTGGTTGGAAGCAGCATTGATCAGGCGGAAAGCAATACGGGAAGAAATGGAAGCATAGTCAGAAAGTGCGAACTGGTTTAAAAAAGGCGGATAACTGTTTTCATGATAGGCAGTTAAGAGCTTTTTGGTGATCGTTTCCAGAGAAACGCCGTCCAGATAATGCTCATAAAAGGGATTCAGGTAAATAGAAGGTGCTACGGGACTGCCGTTTTTTTCAATACACAGTCCGTCCAGGATAAGACTATTATTCTTCTGTACTTTCCTTAAAGTAAGAGAGTAGCCATCCCCCAGTGCCAGTTCCATTTGTTTTTTCATTGTTTCAAGAAATTCATTGTATACCAAAAGATATACCTCCTAATATAATATTTATGAAAACTGCATACGCAGATCCATAGTAAACGGATATGCCATTTGGCGGTGACATCATCATAAATGAAAGTCAGTTGTAAAAATGGATTCATACGGATTCATTATAATCAAGATGTTGAGGCCAAAAGGTATTTTGACCCCTCTGATACCGAATTGCTACGTGCTTTGCACTCCCGC
>ENA-OPBN01001181-OPBN01001181.1-human-gut-metagenome-genome-assembly--contig:-NODE-1181-length-13277-cov-35.472621_pt1 | contig 13277 bp, 10 predicted proteins | sample MGYA00241068_ERZ501452 | MGnify/ENA primary metagenome ERZ501452 (study PRJEB25962, sample SAMEA2042507) | human gut metagenome | biome: human gut; feature: human-associated habitat; material: faeces... | reverse complement strand
CTACGTCCGAGCCGCTTATATTCGTAAATCCTGCCGGTAAATAATTTCCATAGCTAATCTGCGCACCGTTATCCTGCGTAAAGTAGCTGATGAACGGCGTCATCATGGAAAGGATGAACAGAGCGATACAAAGGTTGGCCAGATGTTTCCAGCTGATTTTGTTGAAAATCGCCGCGAAAGCAAAGGCAATCAAACCAAATCCGGCCAGCGTATAGACAATAACACGGACATCAGCCAGCGTCGTCATCGCTTTGCAGGCGATATATTTGAAAATATCGTCTTTTGCTTCGGCACAACGCTGCTGCGAAACCGGATTGCCCATTGCATCCAATTCTTCACCCGCACCGTCGGAACCGTCAGAACCTGACGCCAACGAATTAGCATAGGTTCCAACCGGGGCTTCTGAGCAATTGCCGCTTTCATCGCAAATAACTTCAACGCATTTTTGATTTTCACCCTCGCCGGTACATTTAATTTCCGGCTCATAAGGTTCTTCTTCCTCCATGCTGTCATAAAGCGCCTGCTGACGCGCCTCTTCTTCAGCTTTAGCTGCAGCTTCTTTGGCCGCCGTTGTACCGTCTACGTCTTCGCGGTTTTTGGTGGCAGCATCGGCATTGGCCTTCGCTGCATCAAGATTGGTCTGTGCCGCTTGCAGAGCGTCTATATCACATTCATCTGGATTTTTCTCGCACTTTTTCTGAAGCTTGTCATATTCTTTTTGAGCCTTTTTCAAATCCTTATTGGCATTTTTCTCGGCTTTTTCCGCTGCTTTTACCGTTTCTTTATATTCTTTTTCTTCAGCCTTTTTAGCTGCCTTGTAAGCTTTCTCCGATGCCTTTTCAGAAGCTTTTTCAGCCTTTGCCGATGCTTTCTGGGCATCCTTTAAATCCTTTTTAGCCGCATCTAATTTTTCCGAAGCATCATTAGCCGCTTTGTCAGCCTTAGCCATATCATCTCGGGCTTTTTTAGCCGCTTCGGTATCTCCGCGAGCCAGCGCCGCATTCATCTTTTTTTGTGCATCAGCTTTTGCCTTCTGTTGTTTGCCAAGTTCTGTTGTCAGTGAATCAACCTGACTTTCTGCAGCGGCTGCTTTTTTATTTGCTTCTGCATAGGTCTTATTTGCTTCCTTGTATTTTTCCTGCTGCTCTTTTATTGTTTCAACAGATTTAGTCTTTTGCTTAGCTATTTTATTTTCCGCTTTTTCCTCAGCCTTCTCGTTGGATTTGGCATTCTTCTCGGCCAGAGCCTTCTGCTGTTCGCAAATAGTCAGCTGATAGCCTTCCTTACCCGAGCAGTCGATTTCGACATCGGCTTTAGCAAAATCAGAGAAAGAAGCCAATGTTGCAAACACAAAGGCTGCTAAAAATAAGTTAGATTTATTTTTAATGTTTAACATGGCATCCTCCTCATAGTTCTCAATCTCTGTTCTAAAATTCTTTAGTTTGCCTGAATCAGAGTATCTTGAATCTGCTCAGCCGTAATGGCCGTACTATCTACCATATAGTTAATAATGGCAGCGGTGGTTGCAATCACAACCAGACCGATGATAATTGCGCTCAGCCATTTCCAGTTCAGGTTTCCGAAGAAACCGCCGATGGCGACGGCAACGATACCGAAACCGGACACGGCAAAGATAATCTCGCGCATGCCGGTAAAGATTTTGGTACCTGAATCCGTAAGGGTTTCAAACAACGCGTATGAGTCCGTTGCAAATAAAACTGAAGAAACCACGAACATCAACATGGAAAGAAACAGGAATTTCTTTAATTTTACGCACAACATTTTACTCACCACCTTTGCAATTTTGTTTGTTTCTGTTGCGTCTGAGCGAACAAAAGGGAGGCCTTCAGGTTTATTTTGCTTAAAATTTACCATTTTTGCCTCCCTTAGTTCAAGTATCAGTCAGTTCACATCAAGCGGTCAGACTAGATGTCACCGAAGGTTGTTTCCAGACCGGCATCGCGGGAACCGGTAGCGTATTCAACGATGGAACCGGCAGCGGCCAGAATAGCCAGACCGACGGCCAGAGAAGCGAACCAAGGCCATTTTACTTTTCCGAAAATAGCCTGGAAAGCCAGACCGACCAGACCGAAACCGCCGACAATGAAGATGATGGTTTTAACTGACGAGAATACGCTCTTGGCTTTCGTCTGAGCGGTTTCCATCAGAGTATTGCCGTCAGCCAGAGCGTTGCCGCTGACTGCCATGACCATTACTAATGCCAGACAGCTGAGGGTCCAAAAATTTTTCTTTAAAAATCGCATAATCTTTCTCCTTAAATTAATTTAGCAAAACTTCTTATACTCTTTTAGAATAGCTAATTTTTAAACTTTTTTCCAGCATTAATCATCCAGTCCAAAAAGAGATAACCTGTTGTTTTAGCTTAAAGTTTTTTCCTGTAACAAAAAATTCACAGTTAGCAGGGTGTCCAAACACCCTTATTTTTACGCCCGGAATGGTAAATTTTTCTCTAACAACAGGCACATAAAACACGTTTTCGGCCGATGCCGGAAAAATCGGCGGCAAAAGGCGGCAGCAAGAGCAAAACGGCGAAACGGAAATTTTTCGTTTTGCCGCAACGGCAGGCCTTATGTCGCCAAGGGGAAAGAATCCACAAAATTTGTGCATAAATTCATATCTGCTTGCCAAGAGTCGCATATTGAATTATCTAGAGTTTAGAGGGGTTTATAATTTATGAAAAAAACGGCTTTTAAAACTTTTGTTTGCAGCTTTGTTTTTTCACTGTTTATTTTGTTCACAATAAACGGACTGTTTTTTTATACCCCGGAAGCAACCTCTCAAAATGTTAAAATCCCAAGCAAAAACATATCGTTGTTTTTCATGGGCGACGCCGGCGGCGCCGTTTCCGCCAAAGTTCGCCCGATTAAGAAAATCGCCTTAAGCCTGCCGCTGCAGAAAAAACCGGCGCCGGCAACCGAAACCGTTTACGCGCCGGCAAAGCTGCCCACCCCTTCCGCCGAACCGGCCGTTCAGAAAGCGCCAAAAACACCGGACAATCCCGTTTTTGACGATATTCCGCTTGAAATTGCCGCGGCAGACATTGCCGACACGCCGGCAGAGCAGGAAAGCCAATCCGGCAAGGAATTCGTTTCCGCCGATTTTGACCGTATCATGAACACCCCTCCTCCGGTTTATGACGGCGAGAAAGCGGCGAAAGAAACCGATGTTTCCGCCGAAAAACAGCTGGCTGCCGCAGCCGTGGCGGCACCGGCAAAAGAGGCGCCGAAGAAAAGGGTCGTTTCGATAACCGACCCCGAAAACGAAAAAGACCAGGGCGGCTGGGATACCGGCGATGAAGACTACAGCGTCGACGAGAACGATTTGCATGCGCCGAAACCGCTGTTGATTGCCAGCGGCGAAACCAGAGAACCGGCCAGAAAAGCCATAACCCCGATTGCGGAAAGCAACGACGAAGGCGGTTACGACAAGGGCGGCGACAATTATGACATTGAAGAAAACGATCAAAACCTGCTTATTCCGCTGCAAAAAGACTTTGCCGCAACCGAGGGTCGCTTCAAAGTCGCCAAGGCGGCCGACAAGGATCAGATTGCCATGGTCAGCGGCAATACGCCGATAAGCAGCATGATCAACAAAGACAATGCCGCCGACGGCATTGTCCGCCGGGAGCCGAAGGCAGAAGAGCAACAGCCGGGCAAAAACTGGGAAAGCATGGCCGAAAAAAGCGGCAGCGACAATCCGTGGGTTGCGGCAAAAGGCACAAAGTTTCCCAAAAACAACGCCGTTCTGGACGCCAAATATTACAAAGACGCGGAACAGGCCGCGCTTGAAGCCCCTCAAGGCACGGCCGAAGACGGCAAAAGCGTCAAACTGGCCGCCGACATGGTGCAGAATATTCTGATTCCCATTCCGGAAGACATTCTGAACGAAAAAAATCTGGTTCCGCAGCTGGAATCTTCCAAGGACGACAAGAACAAAACCGACGACCAGCAGGAAGCGGCAAACCAGATAAAAAAAGAGCTTTCCAAAGAGGATAGCGTCAGCATGCCGACGGAAAGTCCCAAAAAGGAAAGCAAGGGCGGGCTGCTCAAGAGCATTACCTCCCTGTTTTCGGGAGGGGGTTCGACGGAAGACAGCAGCAAAGAGACCACCGAAGAGGACAGCGGCAACAGTTTTGTCGACCGGATTACCGGAAGGATCAGCCGGCACAAAAACGGCAACAAACCGACCAAAATCCTGCCTGCGGAAATGCGGCTGGCCTTTCAGCCCAACCGCGCCGAGATTTCAGGAACGACGCTGAAGTGGATTCAGGCTTTTGCCAACAAAGTCAACTCCGACCGTTCGGTCATTCTGGAAATCCGCATTGACGGCACCAGTTCGTACGCCTTGCAACAGAAAAGACTGAACCTGCTACATAATATTTTAACCAATAAGGGTGTAGATTACCGTAAAATCAATACCGTATTCACAACCCGCGAACCAAACTCGTTTATTATAAGGACGGTAAGAATTAACAGCAACATTGACAGGGACGTAAAGGAGAGCAAAGACCAGGCGGCATACTACCAGTCATGGTAATAAGTAAAGCACCGCGCTTGATTATTTATTCTTCAATATGTATGATAGGTAAAAAAATATGACAAAATACAGCTTAGGAAACCTCAGAATGAACAAGACAATCTTATTAGCCGCTTGTTTCTTCAGCATATTTGTTACATCCGGCTGCCGCGGAACCATTATGGAACCCGCGCCGGACAATTTTGTATGCACCGATCCCAACAGCTGCGCCGGCAACACTTACCAGACTTCCGAGTTTCAGAGTGTGGATCCGAGCGCCGACGAAAATGAGTTCGTAAACTATACCAAGGTGGCGGCAGATTACCGCGAATACGGCGAAAGAACGCCCCGCGACCAGAACATCACGCAGGCCGCGGCAGGCAACAACCTGTCCGCATCCATTCCGCCGAGCATTGAAGACGAAGTTGTCGATTACGAAGAGGAAATTAAGCTGACCGAGGACAACGGCCAGAGCGACGAGGCCGGAATGGCCGCCGGCGAAGATCCGGTTGAAGACTGGCTCGCCGAAGAAGGAAAAACGCTCAAAGCCCTGTTGACCGAGTGGAGCGAAAGAGCCGGCTGGAGATTAATATGGAACTCCAACCGCAACTATACCTTAACGGCGGGGGCCATGTTCCGCGGCCGTTTCGCCGACGTCAGTTCGGCCTTAATCAGAGCCTTTGCGAGAGCACGGCCGGCACCGATTGCCACATTTTACAAAGGAAACCGCGTCTTAGTTGTCGAGACCATGGAGGATGAGAATGCATATTAATAACTTACAGAAATTCGGGCTGGGTCTGGCTGTTGTCGTCTTTGCGGCATCATGCTCCCTGTCTACCAGCATGGACGCGACTATTGAACGCGAAGTTGAGGCGACTATTGACCTGAAGGAAAAGGCCAAAATTCCGGAAAAACCGATTACAACCGACGTGGTTCGGGTCAAAAACGACATCTGGCTCGGAGACACCAGCGAAATCGAATATGACGGCGAACCGGTTCCCTCTTATCTGGAAGCCAAAGACGGCATTACGCTTATCTCCAACCGGCCGATTACGCTGTATGAAATCGGCGACATGATTAACAAAATCACGTCGTTGAAAGTACGTTACGCACCGCAACTGGAAACCGACGTGCTGAAAAACGCCACACAGAACAAGCCGAACCCCAACACGGTCGGCGCAGACTGGACCGAACCGAACAAAATGCTGGTTTCCTACCGAGGTCCCCTGAGCGGCCTGCTGGACGAAATTTCCTCGCGTTTCGGCATCTGGTGGAAATATGAAAAGAAAGAAATTTATTTCTATAAGTACCAGACCAGGACCTTTGTCCTTTACAGCCTGCCGACCAAACCGACCCTGTCGGTCAACGTCGGCGGTTCGTCGACGGATTCCGGCGGCGGCGGCAGCTCTTCGCTGACTTTGGCCAGCTCGGCGGAAATTGAACTGTGGGGCAACATTGAAAAATCAATCAAATCCATGATTGACAAAGGTTCGCAGCTGACCATGGATCCGGCCAACGGCACAATTTCGATTACAGCGACCCCGAACGATATTGCCAAAGTCGCAAAATTCATCAACGAGCAGAACGCGCGCCTGTCGCGGCAGGTTGCCATCAGCGTCAAGGTTCTGCAGGTTAACATTGACGACAGCGACCAGTACGGCCTGAACCTGACTGCCGCGTTCGACGACGGCAAGACCAAGCTCGGTCTGGCCAGCGTTCCCGGCCTCGGCACAGACATTACCGAAAACCTGACCATGACAATCCTGCCCGGCAACTGGACGGTTACCAGCGCCATTCAGGCTTTGTCGAGCCAAGGCACAACCAACCTGATTACATCCGGTACGGTTACGACGCTTAATAACAAACCGGCGCCGATTCAGGTTATCAAAAAACAAAACTACGTTTCGGAAATTACCAAGACCAACAGCGGCGGCGACGCAAGCTACTATGATATTTCGACCGAAACGGAAGAAATCGAAACCGGTTTTACGCTGGACGTACTGCCGCGCATTCTGGAACACGGAAGACTGCTGCTGATGTTTAACCTGACATTGTCAGACCTGATTCAGCTGGAAAGGGTTGACCTGGGCGGCGGCGACACAGAAAGCGGCCAGGGCGGCCAGTATATTCAGAACCCGATTATCGAATCCCGCGGCTTTACGCAGGAAGTGGCTCTGAAATCAGGCGAAACGCTGGTTCTGACCGGTTATGAACGTGTTGAAAACGAAGCGACCAAGACCGGCGTCGGTTCGGCAACCAACTCGTTGCTGGGCGGTACGGCCGTAGCCACAAAGACCAGAAGCATTTTGGTCATCATGTTAACGCCGGTTGTTTTGGAATCCCCGCTGACACCGGAATCCAGAATGAGCGGCAACTAATCTCGGAAGGGCAAAACAGTGCTGGAAGAAGCTAAGTTATTAGACGACGACTACGATGCGGACGGCAGACGTACCTGGGGTACGAATATCGAACTCGACGGCGTTACCTATGCAACAAGCTTATTCTGGCAGCCGTTACAGAACAAGGACGATCCGTTTACGGAAGTCGGAGAGGCCTCGGAAGGCGTTATGGAAGGCGCCGACCTGTTCTGCATAAAGCAGGGCAAAGCGCCGCAGTTTGGTATCTGCGCCTCGAAAGAAGGCTACAAGAGCGGCGAAAACGTCGCGGCGGTCACGCTGGCGACGGCCATGGCCGACAGATCTTCGTTTGTGGCGGTATTCAAGGTTGACAACGGCTGGTGGTATACCTGTATCCGCAACGACATTATCCTTTCCGACGGCGATATGCTGTTTTTGAACGAACAGGAAGCCAAAGACCAGTTTCTGTCAATGCTGGCCGTTCCGGACTGGGGCAGAAAAATCGCGCCGCCGGAGTGGGGAATTGAGGAAACCGAATATCCCGACCTCAAAAAACTCATGTCGCAGGGCATGCGCGCCAAGCTGCAAAAGATTAAGGCGCTGCGCGGCACCAAGCTGATGCTGGTTATCGCGATTTCGGCGATTATCGGCCTGTGGCTGCTTTCCAGCATCATCAACGGCATTTTTCTGGCGCCGCCGAAACGGCCGATTATCGCGCCGATTGCCCCCAAAGTGGTCAAGCCCGTCGAGGTGCCGCCGGAAATCAAGCCCTGGGAGAAGCTTTCCGACCCCGAACAGGTTATGAAAAACTGCTATAAGGCAGTTCAGGACGTAGTTTCGATTATGCCGCCGGGCTGGGTTATCGGCAACATTTCATGTACGCCGGGCGGTTTGACGACTTCATGGTCACGGCAGGTCGGGCGGATTTCGTGGATTGAAAAAGCGCTCGACATGTCTGGCATCACGTTCTCGGGACGTTCGATTTCCGACGACGGAAACAGCCTGATTGCATCGGTACCGCTGGATAAAATCCGCCAGATTTCCTCGCCGCCGCTGAAAACCGACATTGACCTGAAAAATACCCTGAACAACCTGTTTCAGTCCATCGGACAGACCGTCAACCTGTCGAGTTTTTCCTACACTTCGCCACAGCAGAACGTGTACCGTTCGGTAAAATTTAAATTTACGTCGACACACAATCCGGTGATTTGGAACGATTTATTAATAAAATTTTCAGGACTTGAGATTACTATGATTAGATACAATACCGGTGCTAAAACTTGGGAATATGAGGGAGCAATCTATGTTTTGTAATTTGAAAAAGCTTTTGTGTCTGGCTCTGGGCGTTTCCGTCATCAGCATGACGGCGGCCGGAAACCTGCATGCGCAAAACGTGACTTTGGAGACCAATGAACTGCCGCAGCTCTCTAACGACACCGATTTTCTCGGCGTTGACGGAAGTATTCCCGACGAGTTGTCGCTGCCGGACGAACTCCCGGCTCCGGACAGTCTTCCCAAGGATCAGCCGCTGACAAACCCGGATGAAAACAGTCAGCAGGAAAATATGCCGGAAGTGCCGGATTTGAATACGCCGCAGCCGGTTGAGGACAATCTGCCGCTTATCGGCCCGAACGCACCGGACGCCGCCGCATCCAACGTCAATATGCCGCTGACGGGGCCCAATGCGAATATGCCATTGACAGGCCCGAATGCAAACATGCCGTTAACCGGTCCGAATGCCAATCTTCCCGCCATCGGCCCGAACGCACCGATGAACGGCCCCAACGCCCTGCCCGCCGATACGGGCGCACTGCCGGATCCCGTGGAAAATATTGACGCGCCGGATGTTGAAAATCTCGGCGAGGGACTGTTGGACCAGATTGACAACAAGCTGTTTTCGCAGATGTCCGATTTGGAAAAACAGACGGCTTTGCTGACTCTCGAACTCCGCCGCGAAAAAATCAAAAACGAGATTGCGGCGATAAAAGCCCAGCGTCAGAAAGCCCTTGAAGAAGAAGAAGCCAAAAAAGAAGAAAAAGAGCGCAAACGCATTGAATGGGAAAAAGAACAGGAAGCCAAAATCCTGCGCGAAAGAAAAGCGCTTATGGACGCGATGGCCAAAATGGAACGCCTGAGACAGGAAAAAATTCTGAAAGCCTACAAGGAAACCATGCTGAAAGAAAAGCAGGAATGGATTAAAAACAACGGCAAACTCTATGAACAGATTAAAAACGTCGAAAGGGACAGAAAGAACCTGATTGAAGGACTGAAGACCAAGATGGCGCATATTTCGGCTCTGGCAACCAAAGCGCAGAAAGACGCCGAAACCGCCAAGGAAAACTATCAGCGCGAAGTCAAAAACCTGCAGACACAGATTTCGATTTTGAAATCGCGTCTGGAAGCCGAAATCGCCGAAAAGAAAAACGACAAGACCAATCCGTTTGCCCAGCCCGAGGTCGTGGTTACGGAAACAGAGGAAGAACTGCCGAAACTGGCCGAGGAATACGCCATTATGGAAATCCGCGGCAAGGGCGAAAACCTGACGGCCAAACTGATTAACAAAGGCGGCGACTCATTCATGGTTCGCAACGGTACCGTTTTGCAGACCGGCCACAGGATTGACGAAATCACTCAGACCTATGTCCGGGCTGAAATCAACGGCATGAAAGATTATCTCTACTTTGCCGCCGGCGGAATTTTGGAAAAAGAACCCGTAAAATCGGACATTCAGGGCAAAAAAAACAAAACAACGGCCAAACAGAACGCCAACGCCGAGCTCCGCAACACAACCATGGTCAACAAGGGGGTTCCGAGTTTAGGAAGCGGCATGTTCGTCCGATAGGCAGGCATAATGGTTGATGAACCCGAAAACAACGAAGACAGCTTGCAGCAGCCGGACACCGGTATTCTTAAAAGGAACACCAATCTGGCAGTAGACGAGACTGTTGAAGAAAAGCCGGTCAATATTCTTGACCAGCTTTTTGGTCATGGCAACAGGCTGTTGACGCTGCCGGGTTCTTCGCTGGTTATCAATGATGATACGCGCCGCCTGCTGGCGCTGTTTTCCGACGGCACCTTTCTGGTTTCGGAATCACACAAATTTGACGGCCGCGTTCTAAGTTTTGAAGTTCTGGCGCGCAAGAAAAAACTCAGCATCGGCAAACCCCGCTATGTTTCGCAAAACGAACTGAACGCCATATACGCTTTCGGCGAGCGCAACCAGCCGATTTCGGAGAACGACGAAGACCTGAACCAGCTGCAGATGCAGAAGGACTTTGTCAACGTGGTCGCCCGGGCCGCTTCGCAAAAAGTTTCCGATATTCACATCGTCGTCGCCGACAGCACGCAGATTATGTTCCGCATCAACGGTATGATGCAGACAGAAATGGAATATAACAAAGAATGGGGCGAATCTTTCGTGCGCGCGGCATTTGCCTCGGCGGACATTTCGGACGCGAACTATGCGCAAAACGAATTTCAGGGCGCGCAAAAACTGGGTTCCACACCGCTGCGCGGTTCAAAGGGCAAACTGATGCTGCCGCACAACGTGCTGGCTATCCGCCTGCAGTTCAATCCGATCGCTTTTGGTACGCAGTATCTGGTTATGCGTCTGCTGTATGCGGACGACAATCCTGACGGTTCCGGCGATTTGGCGGCTCTGGGTTTCGGCGAATATGAAGAAAACCTGTTTTATCGCCTGCGTGCGGTACCAATCGGCCTGAACATCATCGCCGGCCCGACCGGTTCCGGAAAAAGTACGACCCTGCAGCGTAACATGATTAAGCTTTTGCAGGAAAAAAACTACGAAATCAATCTGATTACGGTGGAAGACCCGCCGGAGTATCCGATACCGGGCGCGCGGCAGATGCCGGTTACCAACGCCAATGACGAAGAAGAAAAAGACGAACAGTTTAACAAAGCGTTGTCGGCGGCGCTGCGTTCCGACCCGGACGTCATTATGGTCGGCGAAATCCGCGCGCTGGCAGCCGCCGAACTGACGTTCAAGGGCGCATTGTCCGGCCACGGCGTATGGTCGACCCTGCACGCAAACTCGGCGCCGGCCATCATTACCCGTTTCCGCGACATGGGCGTTCAGCCCTATATGCTGGCAGACCCGGAACTGATGAAAGGCCTGATTTCGCAGCGTCTGTTCCGCAAGCTGTGTCCGCACTGCCGGGTTTCGGTCAAAGAAAAACTGAACATGCCGCAGGTACAGCGCCTGAAAGTCGCGCTGGGCGACTTCGGCATTGAAAACACCTATATGCGCGGGCCGGGCTGCAAATTCTGCGACGGCCGCGGCATTAAGGGACGCATGAGCGTTCCGGAAATCATTCTGCCGGACGCAATGTTTCTGGAACTGATGATCAACGGCGAAACCAGAAAGGCTATCGACTACTGGACCAGCGACCTGAACGGGCGGCCGCTGAAAGACGCCGCGATTGAGCGCATGCTCAAGGGATATATTGATTTGGACGAAGTCGAGCGCTGGTGCGGCCTGCTTGACCAGCGTCCGGTTTACTAGGGAGTTTTACTATGGCTCAGGATGACAGCAAACGCAGATCCGCCTCCATGGCCCGCGCCATGAAGCAGCTGAACGCCATTGAGGTTTATTATGCCAAAATGATTTGCAATTTTTCAAACCAGACGCGTTTGAAAATCTATCGCAAAATCGCCTCGCTGATGCGCAACCGCTTTTCGCTGATGAACGCGCTGGACATGCTGCATGACGGCGCTTCCAACGGCGGCAAAAACCCCGACGAACCGATGGCCATCGCCATTGCCAGCTGGGCCAAGGCCCTGCAAAACGGTCTGCCGTTTTCCGACGCGCTGAAAGGCTGGGCCCCCGACCGCGAAAGACTGATGCTTTCGGTGGGCGACGTTTCCGACCTGGAAGGCGCCTTAATGAACCTTATCCGCGTTACCGAGGGTTCAACCAAAATGATACGCCCGATTATCGGCGCCATCGCCTATCCGTCGTTTCTGTTTATGATGGCCATCCTGATTATTTACGGTATCGGCGTCTACATGGTGCCGCCGATGATTGACGCGGCACCGACGGTACGCTGGCGCGGCATGGCGTTGACGCTGGTAAACCTGTCGGACTGGATTAAAAACTACTGGGCGGTGGCTTTTGCTTCGTTGCCGGCCGTTATGGCGGTCATTTACTTTACCATCGGCATTTGGACGGGAACAATCCGCGCAATTATCGACCGGCTGCCGCCATGGTCGCTGTATAAGGTCTTTACCGGCATCAGCTGGCTGCTGGCTCTGTCGGCTCTGGTCAAGGGCGGTACGCCGGTTTCGACGGCTTTGCGCGCCCTGCGCCGGGATTCAAGCCGGTATCTGAAAGAACGTATTGACAAAACGCTGGTTTTCATCAATAACGGTGACAACCTTGGCCAGGCGCTGAGCAAAACCGGCCTTGACTTTCCTGACAAGGAAATCATCAGCGACCTGAAAATCTATTCGGAACTGGACAACTTTGAAGAAGCGCTGGAAGCCTTAGCCAACGACTGGCTGGAAGAATCCGTCTATCTGATTGAGCAAAAGGCGTCCATTTTGAACATGGTTGCCCTGCTTTCGGTAGGCGGCGTCATTGCCTGGGCGGTTATGGGCGTGTTCCAGATGCAAGACCAGATTACCAGTTCAATGGGAGCTTAAAGATGAAAATGACCGATTTTTGCCGCCGCGTTGAAAAATTTGTTAAAACCTACCCCTCGCCGTTGGCGGCAGGGCTGACGGTTTTACTGATTATTGCCGGCGTCTGGCATGTGGCAAGCCGTCCGAATCAACGGGTTATCGGCGCGATGGACAATTTGGCACAGCTGACCGAAAACATTCGCCGCAACTATAAAAACCGGCCGGACTACTGGGGGCTTTCAACCGAAAACGTCATACAAAAGCAGATTGCTCCGTCCGCCATGCTTCGCGACGGCCGCCTGACAAGCCCGGTTGCTGCGGAAATCAGCGTCGGCGGCGACGAAAACGGCAGTATGGTCATGCCGGGCATGCGCAGTTTTTACATCGCCTTCAAAAATCTGTCAAAAAAAGACTGCGTTGACATGGCCGTTTATCCATTGAGCGAAAAAATCAAGCTCGGGCTGCTTTCCGTTACTCTTAAAAACGGCGACGAAGAAACCGTTTTTCAATGGGGCGGCGAAAACGCCCTGCCGGTAAGCAAAGAAAAAGCCGCAAAAATTTGCCGGAAAAAAAGCATTATTTTATGGAACTTTGAATAAATTTGTAATTTATTAACCATTAGCTGTTAGTGTGTATGTAAAAGTATTCTACATGTTAGGGAAAGTCTTATGATAAATTTAAACAGAAGTGAACAGAACGGACGTTCGATGGTGGAGATGCTGGGCGTGCTGGCCATTATCGGCG
>ENA-OPBN01001160-OPBN01001160.1-human-gut-metagenome-genome-assembly--contig:-NODE-1160-length-13451-cov-2.034936_pt1 | contig 13451 bp, 4 predicted proteins | sample MGYA00241068_ERZ501452 | MGnify/ENA primary metagenome ERZ501452 (study PRJEB25962, sample SAMEA2042507) | human gut metagenome | biome: human gut; feature: human-associated habitat; material: faeces... | reverse complement strand
TAAACGTGTAATCGACGGTGCGGAACTCGCCCGTCGCGGGATTGAAGACGCAGACTCCCTCGTCCTCGGTCCCGATCCAGATGCGGCCGTCGGGGCCTTCGGTCAGCGACCTGATCTTCTTGCAGAGCACCGCGTGTTCCCGGTCGTAGGGGATGTATTTGTCGAAGACGAAATTCAGGTTGGCGCAGTAATTCACGCCTCCGAGCAGCGTGCCGACCCAGATGCCCCCTTCCCGGTCGCGGCAGAGCACGCTGCAGCTCTTGTCCGAAAGGCTGTAGGGATTGAGCATCTCCTCGCGGAAATGGGTCGTGCGGCCCGTACGGTCGTCGATGACGAAGACCCCTTCGTGGGTGGTGACCCACAGTTCGTCGTCGTAGCTCTCGACGTCGCGCAGCATCGTGCCGTGCACTTCGGGAGCGTCGATGACGCTGAGCGTCATCGTTTTCAGGTCGAGCCGCTTGAGTTGTCCGTCGTGAACGGCGATGGCCAGCGATGAGCCGTGCTCGCACAAGGCGAAGACGTATTCGCCGCGGAGCGTGCGGCCGTCGCGGTCGGTGTGGAAGCCGTCGAAACGATCCTCCGCGGCATTGTAGCGGTAGAGTCCGTCGGCGTAGGTGCCGACCCAGACCTGTCCGTTGCGGCGTATGCAGAGGCATTGGGGGCCGGGAACCGGATAGGTCCGGAGCTGTCCGTTGCGCCAGCAGAAGAGTCCTTGGTTCGGAACCACAGCCCAAACGGCGCCCGAAGGGTCGCTTTCGATGGCGGCGACCCAGTTCGTGATGGCGGTGCCCTCCTCCGTCGTGTGGGTGAACTCCTCGAAACGTTCGGTCAGGGGCGTGTAAATGTAGATGCCCCGGTCGGTGCCGCACCAAAGACGGCGTTCCGTATCTTCGTAGAGTGACGAGATATTCGAGTCGCCGTGCCCGGTCGCCGGGTCGAAGCATTGGAAAATACGGATCGAAGAGCCGTCGTAACGGTTCAGTCCGTTCTTGGTTCCGATCCAGATGAAGCCGTAGCTGTCCTGCACGATGGCTTTGATGTGGTTGTGCGAAAGGCCGTCGTCGAGTGTCAGGTGCGTGAAGTAGCGGTTGCGCGCTTGGGCGGCAAGGCAGGCCGTGCAGAGCAGGGCGCCCAGTAGCAGTAGTTTTTTCATGGCGGGTCGGTGACTCTTTGCAAAGATAGCGAATTATGTGCTCTCCTCTTCGTCGGAAGAGGTAAAAACGGGCCCTGCGCTCCATGGGAAGTGCAGAGCCCGTAGCGGAAACGGTTCGGTGCCCTTAGCGTCCGTCGTTGTAGGGTGTGACGCTTACGACGGGCTGCGCGGCGTCGCCGAGCAGCTCCTTGTCGAATTCGACATGGACGGTCTGCGTCTCACCGGGAAGCAGCATGAAATAGTTGTCGTCGTAGAGCGCGGGAAGGATGCGTTCGCCGCTCCGGGGATGGCGGAGCTGCACCCAAGTTGCGAACGATACGGCCGGGGACGAGGCGAGGTTCGTGACCTTCACTTCGGCCACGTATTTGCCGCCTTCGGTGCGGCCCTTCTGCTGCACCTTCAGACGGGGTGCCGGCAGGGTGTTGAGCGCCGTGAAGTCGGTGCGTTTCAGTCCGCGCCAGTAGGTGTTGCGGTCGGCGACCCTGCCTTCGGCGTCGCGGAGCGTGAGCCGGATCAGGTGCACGTCGCTCAGCCCGGCCTGATGCTCCTCGCCGCCGTAGACTTTCATCTCGTAGAGCGAGTAGCCGTAACCCGTGCCGCGGCGGATGCCCTGCACCTTCACGTAACGGCCTTTCACGTCGTCGAAGAAGATGTCCTGCTTGCCGGCCTTGCCCGTGCGCTCGTGCGCCGCGTCGGTCCAGTGCTCGGCATCGTCGGAAATCTGTATCTTGAACTCCTTGCCGAAGGCGTTCTCCCAGTTGAGGCCCACGCCGTAGACGTTCATACGGCTTCCCAGATCTATGTAAATCCATTCGTGGTCGCTATAGCGGCTGCCCCAGCGGGTGAACTCCGAGCCGTCGACGATCTCTTCGGGGCTGCCGGCGTCGGTCGACGACGCCACGACGCGCTTGTCGCGGGCGATATTCTCGACGTTCTTGTAGAAGGGGATCGTGAAACAGCGCAGTGCGGTGTTCGGGGCCGAATTTACGGTCGCCGTACCTGTCAGCGCGTCCACGCGCCTGCCGTCGGTGTTGAACACCTCGGCCGTTGCCGTGAGTCCCTCGTAAGTCTGCGAGGTGGTGTTGGTGATCTTGACGTCGTTGGTTACCGGGTTCCAGAGGATGTGCAGCGGTTCGCAGGCGCGTTTGCAGCCCCAGTAGGCGCCCGTCAGGTCGTAATAGTAATCATAGGTCTGCCATACCAGCGAGGGGTAGGCCGACTGTCCCATCCATGTCATGATGCCGGAGGCGTCCTCCCACATGTGGTCGAGCCATCCTTCGTAGAGGGCTTGGTTCGACTCGATGTTCAGCAGCTGGGCCTTCCGGCAGAAGTCGTCGATGTCCGCAGCCTTGCCGTAACGCTCGTTGAGCATCCGTTCGTACTGGTCGGGCAGTCCGTTGAAGGCCTGCTGACCGAAATAGTGGAGGTTCCACATCTCGTTGCGGGGCCAGAGTTTGTCTTCGGGGATGAACTTGCGGAAGCTCTCGGCGTTGACGAATACCGCCGTGCCGATCTCGGTGCGGAAACCCCAGCCGGGCGTGCCGACCTTGTTGTAGGGATAGGGGTAGTAGGTGAAGTAATAGCGCGGGTCGTAGGCTCCCCACGGACCGCTGCCCGAAAGGTGTCCTTCGTGCGAATTGGACTGGTAGTAGCGTTCGCCGCCGTCGAAGACCCGGACATTTTCGCGCAGGTAGGTGTCCAGCGGCGGTTCGGGCCAGCCTTCGTTGTTGCCGCACCAGACGGCGATTGACGGATGGTTGCGCAGCCGCTTGATCTTCTCCACGGCGTTCTGCTGGAAGGCCCCCAGGTCGTGCGGCAGGTTGGGGTGCGAGTTGAGCCAGAAGTCGTCCCATATCATGATGCCGTGGCGGTCGCAGGCATCGTAGAACTCTTCGTCGGTCGTCGAGCCGATCCAGTTGCGGATCATGTTGAAATGCATGTGCCGGTGGAGTGCGACGCGGGTGTCGTACTCCTCGCCGCGGCAGCGGAGCAGCCATTCGCTCATGCCCCAGTTGCCGCCCTTGACATAGACCGGTTCGCCGTTGATCTTCAGGCGGAAGATGCCGTCGTGCCACTCGTAGCCGTATTCGCGGATGCCGAACGTTACTGTCCGTGCGTCCGATTGCCGCCCGTCGGTTTCGAACACCAGGCGGCAGGTGTACAACGCGGGGTCGCCCATGCCGTTGGGCCACCAGAGCTGCGGATGCTCTACGGCCAGGCCGGGAACCTCGCGCTCCGTGAGCCGGATCGTCCGCCGCTCGCCCGCTTCGAGGCGGACGGGGTGCGAGAAGGCGATGCCTCCGGGACGGATCTCGCCCCGCAGCACGCCCTCGCAGGCCTTGTCAGAGCGGTTCTCCACGTCGGTAAGGAGTTCGACCTTCGCATGTTCGCGGTCGGGAACCTTCGTGCGCACCCACGGTTCGACGAGGCGTACGTCGCCCGAGAGAGACAGGTAGACATCGTCGGTGATGCCGCTCAGCAACCCCGGGGCATAGGGCATCCAGTCCCACCCGGCGCTGGAGATATAGGTCGGGCTGCGGAAATTGGGCACGGGGTATCCCACCCATTCGACCTCGACTTCGAGGCGGTTCTCCCCATCGGGTGCCACGAGCCGGGTGATGTCGTAGTCCCCCGGCTGCATGAAGCCGTCGAGGTGCCCCAACTGATGGCCGTTGAGGCGGACGGTACCCTTGCGGTTCACCCCTTCGAAGCGGAGCCACAGGGTGCGGCCTTCGCCGACCGGGGGCGTTGGGAAGAGCCCCGTGTAGCGGAAATTGCGGTCGTAGCGGCTCTTGTCCGTGCGGTAGGCGTTGTCGCCGAAATTGGGGTCTGCTTCCACGCCGGCCGCAACGTACGACGCGAAGACGCAGCCGGGCACGATGGCCGGGACGGCGGGCAGGGCGTCGCCTTCCGACGGCCGTACTTCCCAGCGGATATGTCCGCTGCGGCTGTCGAGCGGGATGCATTCCTGTGCACTGACGCCGGCGGCGAGCAGCGAAAGGCAGAGTGCGAAAATTCGTTTCATCATGGCGTGCGTTTTTTTCGGACGGGGGAGGGTGCGCACTCCGCTCCGGCGGGGGAACGGAGTGCGCGCGGATCGCTATTCCTCCGTTCCCGTGCCGGAATCGTCGTCCGAGTCGTAAACGTGTTCCCAGTTATATACGCGGAAGAAGTAGGGCCGGTAGAAATCGGCGCTGCCGACGCGGTTGAAATTGTCCCAGAAGTTGGCCGGGTCGCTGTTGGTCGAGAATACCAGCTCGCCCTGGCGCGAAAGCGCCGGGTGGAGGTTGATCATGTACCAGCGCTGGTGGTAGGGGCTGCCCAGCTTGTCGAGCGTCGCGGGCAGCGTGAAGAGCAGCGTCCGGTCGGTGAAGGGGCCGTAAGGCGTCTGGCTGCGGAAGAGGTAGATGTCGCGGCCGAAGGGGAAGGCCTCCATGCACATGTAGTAGACGCCGTCTTTTTCGAAGACCCACGGCATCGAACCCGATTCGGCCGTGATGTAGGAACGTTCCATCTCCTCGTTGCTCGGCACGGAGCTCTGCCAATGGTAGTCGCCGCTCAGGTCGCGGATGTAGTACGACCACGGGCTGCCCAGGTCGAGCGTCTCTGTGCGGGCCACCAGCACGCGCGAAACGAGGTTCACCTGTTTGGTCGTATAGAGGTAGATATGTCCCCCTTCGGTGTCTTCGAACATGGTCGAGCCGTAACCCAGGCCGTCGGATTTGAAATTGTAGTCGGTCGAAAGCACCGACATGTATTGCCCGTCGCCCGGCTCGCCTTCGAGGCTGTACTCGCGCAGGCACCCGTCGATGTTTTTCAGCGACCCGGGTTCCACGCCCGTCCAGAGCATTTGCAGGATTTTTCCGTGCGCGGGGTCGTCATATACGACGGCATCGCCGGCCCAGTAGCAGTAGTCCTGGTCGATTTCGCCTTTCTGGATCTCGGCATCGGAGAGGGAGGCTTTCGGATGGCGGATGTGGGTGCGGGCCTGGTAGTAGCGTTCGCCCGAGGGGTTATCCGTCTGCACGTAGTCGGCCAGCCACACCAGGTCGTTGTCGCTCTCCTGCCCGGAGGCGATCGTCGCCCCTTTCTGGATCATCAGGCTGTTGCGCGGGAAGCTGCAACTGCCCCGGGCGCGGGTCTTGCCGTCCACCACGCCGTAGAAACTGTCGTTGAACGACTAGAAGACATGGCCGCCGGGCAGGGCCGTGGTGAGCACCCCGTCACCGCCGTTCCAGCCCAGCGTACGGGTGAAGAGGGCATCGTATTTCTTGTCCTTGTAGACGAAGACATGGGGATTCTGCCCTCCCTCGTCGGGCATCTGTACCAAATTCCACGACGGGTCGATGGCGGGCGGAACGGGGGCCGGGGTAACTTCAGGCGCCTCGTCGTCGGGGATCGCCGGGTTGTCGAAGTCGTTGCACGCGGCCAGGGAGCCCGTACACAGGCAGAATATGCAGAATGCTATGATATTTCTTTTCATGGTTCGTTGCGATAAGGATTAGTATTGGGAGCGGGTCATCGTCTCGCGTACTTCGTGCCAAGTATTCCCGCTTTCGGTGGCGAGCTGGTAACGGTAGTAGAGGTAGAACGTGCCGGTCGCAGGGTCGTAGGTAGAGTCGTTGAGCGGCGAGGCCGAGACCCGGATGGCATCCTGGCTGTCGAGATAAGGGGTTATGGAGACTCGCTGCATGGGTACGACCTCGTCCGTGATTTCGCCTTCGACGTAGACGGGGACGTTCACCCACGATTCGGGGTCGACCGTCACGCGCAGGCTGTTGTTGCGGGTCGTCACCTTGTCGTTGGCGGCCGTGGCGCCCGGGAGGATGCGCACCGAGCGCTCACCCACGGGGATGACCAGCTTCGAGGAGTTGATCGCCTGGCGCCGGGTGTTCGAGCCGAAGATGTTGTCGACGATCCAGCCGGTCTGCGTGGTGCCGGTCATGGTGTAGTAGGTGCTGCTCTTGGTCGTGGCGTAGTCGTTCCTGCGCTGGATCTCGAAAAGTACGAAATTCTTGGTGGCCGAGGGCATGCAGGCCGATACGGACTCGATGCGCAGCGGAATGAAATAGGTCTGGTCGGGGAGCAGCTCGTCGACCCTGACGTTGATCGGGAGGCTCGCCGAACAGCTGCCGGCCTCCATCTCGACGCTCATGGGGTCGATCGTATAGTATTCGGCGGGAAGCTCCATCGCGTATTCCTCGAACTTCGTGTCGAAATTGCGTTTGTTGTACTCGCCGATTGCCTCGAAGTCCAGCCCGAGTTTGACGGTGACGTTCTGGTCGAGCCCCGTCGTGCCGCTGGCATAGATGGCCAGCTCTCCCTGGAAGCCCTTCTCCCCGTATTCGAACTCCTGCCCGAGGATGTTGTTTTCGCCGCTGACAATGAATATCTCCTTGCGGTAAAGCTCCTCTTTGTAATACTCCATTTCACAGGAGCAGAGGAAGGCGGCCGCAGCGGCGAGTATCGTTATTTTGCTGAATGCTTTCATCTTCTGAATTTTTTGGAATTGACTATTTCTCCCAGCCCGGGTTCTGATCCAGGCTCGGTACTTTGCGCAGCTCGTTGCGGTGCAGCGGCATGAACATGTATTTGGACTTGAATGTCCGTTCACGGATCGTACGGTACGAGATGACCGTCGGGGCGTAGAATCCCTCCCATTTCCCGGCTTCGACGTTCAGCCCTGTCAGCGGCTCGCGTTCCAGTTCCTCGAAAATGCCCCAGCGGCAGATGTCGTAGTAGCGGCGGTTTTCGTGGAGGAACTCGACCATGCGTTCGCGCCGGATCAGCTCGTTGAAATTGGTGGCGTCCACCAGTTCGCCGGCATCGGCGCCCGGGAGCCCGGCGCGGTAACGCACTTGGTTGAAAGCCTCGGCCATGGCGGTCAGGTCGCGCGAGTAGCTTTGGCCGTTGACCTCGTGGGTCTTCGTCAGGTTGTTCAGCGCCTCGGCGTAGGAGAGCAGGATTTCGGCGTAGCGGATCAGCGGGAAGGTCTTCTGAACCGTGCGGGCGTTGCTGCCCGTACGCGCATCGCGCGGGTGGACGTACTTGTAGCAGGTGTATCCCGTCAGGTTGTAGATGTTGGTCACGCCCGCCTGGTTTTTGCCGGCATTGGCGCCGTTGTAGTACTCGACGATCTTGTTCCGCATCTCTTCCGAGGTCGTAGACTGCATCTGCCACAGGGTGCCCGAGAAACCGATGCTCGCGTAGAACCGCGGCTCGCGGTTGTCATAGGCCTTGTAAGTGCCGCCGGGCAGGGTGTAGTTCTTCGATAGCTGCTTGTCGGCTGCGGTGACGCAGGTCTGGTCGTAGGGACGATCCTCGTAGGGGTACTCGGCGCTCGCGTTGTTGATGTCGCGGCCGTCGGCCATGCGGTAGGCGTCGACGATGCGTTGCGGGATGCTGATCGAACTGTTGCCGCCCAACTTGAGCGGGAATACGACGTCCTGCTGGTCGGTGATGTTCTGTGTCGTGCCCCAGATCAGCTCCGGATTGGTCACGTTCGTCGTTTCGCCGGTGAACATTTCCGAGTAGGAACGGAAGGGGTCGATGCCGCCCGCACCCGCAGGGAAGGGATCGGAGGGGACGTTCGAGGGCAGTGGCAGGGTGTATTCATCGGCCGGCACCGTATGCAGGCGGTAGATGCCCAGGTCAATGACGCGCTTGGCCGCGGCGGCTGCCACGGCCCACTTGCTTTCGTCGTAGGTCTGGGAGATGTAGTGCACCCCGTCGGATTTACGCTTGAAAGCCCCGAAATAACGGCGTGCGGCGGCTCCGCCATTGAAAAGCGGGCTCGCGGCCTGCAGGCGCAGGCGTGCGACCAGCGCCAGCGCGGCGCCTTTGGTCGGGCTGCCGAAGAGATCCAACGGCTGCTCGGTTTCGAGGCTTTCCGCAGCGGCTTCGAGCTCGGAGCAGATGTAATCCACGCATTCGTCGTAGGTGCTGCGCTCGGCCTGGTAATAGTCGGGCGTTTCGTTGGTGTTGAGAACCTGGTCGCCCACGAGGATCATGGGGCCCTGGTTCTGGAGTATCCAGTAGTAGGCATAAGCCCGCAGGAAACGTGCGCGTGCACGGAACTCCATTTTGTCGAAGGCGTTCATGTCGGGCACCTCGTCGATGTGGGGCAGGATGGTGTTCACCTTGCGGATGACCTTGTAGCAGTTGGGCCAGACATTGAAATTCCAGTCCCAGCCGCCCGTCTCGGTGTAGGTGATCTTGTCGGTGGTCAGCTCCGTGCCGGGGAAGGAGACGTCCAGGATGCCGTTGTAGAATGTCCCGCAACTGACGGCCTCGTCAGACCCGGTGGCGCCGGGGACGCTGCACCAGTAGTAGATGCGGCCCTCTTTGGGCAGCTGGTTCACCGCACCGTTGAAATAGCGCTCGATGTTGTATTGGCTCTCGAAGATACGCTCTTCGGAGAAGGTGTCCTCGAAGTAGTCGTCCACGTTCAGGAAGTTGCACGACGCGGTGAGCAGGCCGACCAGCGCGAGGGGTATGATGAATGATTTTTTCATGGTAGTTTATGTTCTTAGGAGAGATTCGGGTTAGAAGTTCAGGTAAATCTGCAGCGAGAAGCGGCGCGGGATCGGGTAGGCGTGCCCGGTCTGCATGGCCTGCTCGGGGTCGAAAATCTCCACGCCGTCCCATACCGCGAGGTTCTCGCACATGATCTGGAAGTCGATGGATTGCAGGCCGAGCGCTTTGCGCAGTCCCGGCGTGTGCAGGTTGTAGTTCAGGCTCAGTTCCTGCAGGCGCAGATAGCGGGCATTGCCTTTCCAGAAGGTCGAGGGTTTGGTGTTGTTGGCGTTGTTGCCGTAGGAAAGGCGCGGGAACCGCGCATTGGGGTTCTCGGTCGCCCGGTTGCCCGAGTAGTCGGCCGAAGTCCAGCGGTTGGCCGGATTGTAGGCCAGGGCCAGTACGTTGCCCTTGTATCCGCCGTTGAAGGGAATGTAACCGTCGAATTTCGAGCCGTCCTTGTCCCCGTAGAGGAAATAGTTGTTGCCCGTACCTTTGAACAGGACGTTGAGCGTCCAGTTCTTGTAGCGGACTTCGGCGCCGAATCCGTACATGAACTGCGGGATGCCGGAATAGGCGAACAGGGGCACCTTGTCGTCGTCGGTGATCACGCCGTCGCCGTTCACGTCCTTGTACTTGATGTCGCCCGGGCGTACCGTGCCGAACTGCTCGGGGCTCATGTCCACGTCCTGCTGATCCTTGAAGAGTCCCAGGGAGATGAATCCCCGCTGCACGTCGTTCGAGAACCCGGTCTTGCTCAGGTAGGGATAAGGCTGCGTGGCCTCTTCCCAGTTGTTGATCTTGTTCTTCGAGAGCGTGAAGTTACCGCGCAGCGTGAAGTGGAAGTTTTTGCCGAGGGGCTGGAAATATTCGAAGTTTCCGTCGCCGCCCCAGCTGGTCATGCTGCCGACGTTCCCGTAGGGCATGCTGATGACGCCCACGTAGTCCGGAATCTGGGCGCGTTCCTGGAAGATGCCCTCACGGCGGTCGCGGAAATAGTCCACCGTCATGGTGAAGCGGTCGCCGAAGAGGTGGAGATCCATACCGATGTCGAATTTCTTGGCTTTCTCCCACGCCAGGTTGTCGGCGCCCACGCGGTTCTCGGTCAGTACGCCCGAACCGCCCCACGGCGTGCCGTCGGTCTTCTCTTCGATGATCGTCAGGTAGGGGAAGCGCACGCTGGAAATCCGGTCGTTACCCACCATACCGTACGAGGCGCGGATCTTCAGGATGTTGATCTTGTCGCGCAGCGGCTCCCAGAATTTTTCGTTGCTGATCATGTATCCTACGGCGTAGGAGGGGAAGAAGCCGTAGCGCTTGCCGGGAGCGAAATTCTCCGAACCGTTGTAACCGAAGTTGAACTCGGCGAAATACTTGTCGCGGAAGGCATAGGTGAAACGTCCGGCGATACCCATGTTCTTAGTCGGGTAGGCGTCGATGTAATTGAGCGGCCTGTTCTTGGATTTGCTGCGTACCGAGTAGAGGAACATGCCGCTTACGCGGTGGTCTTCCGCGAAGAGGCGCTCATAGATAAGCGAGCCCTCGAAATTGATGGCCGTCGTACCCGAGGAGTCCGATGTTGCGAGCTTCATATAGTTACTGCCGTTGGGATTGGCAGCGGTCAGCATCAGTTCGCCGTTTTCATCGCGCCCGGTGGCGTAGTAGGTTACCGGGGACATTGCCCGCTCCAGGAGGGTCGCATTCTGGGCGTCCCATGCGAATTTCACATTGGCTTTCAGTCCGGGGGTAATGATGTCCGAGAAATCCTGCGTAAGCGACAACAGGGATTGCGCCACCATGGTGTTGTAACGTCTGTATCCGGTGTTGTTCAGCATGTTGTAGGGGTTGACCGAGCCCGACTCCTGCGGGATCGCCAGCATGCCGTTGGAATATACGGTCGGCGTAGCCACGGGGGTTACGTACATCGTATAGGCGTACAGGTCGTTCGTGCTCGTACATGGCGCGTTCTTGGTGGTATACTGCGTAGACAGCGAAAGACCCAGCTGCGTCGACTTGGTAATGTCGATGTCGATGTTCGAGCGGAAGCTGTACTTGTTGAAGTTCATCTGGGCATCGTAACGGTCATTGTCCGCGACATTGAACATACCGCCTTCCGTGTAGTAGGATGCCGAAACGTAGTAACGGATTTTCGGGGAGCCGCCCGTGACGCTCGCGTGTACGCGCCCGGTCATGGCCAAGTCCTTGAAGATGGTGTTGACCCAGTCGACGTTCGGATAGAGGTCGGGGTCGCGGCCGCTCAGGTACATCTGGCGGGCATAGTCCGAAATCGGCATCTCGGTGCTGCCGCTGTCGCGGTAGAGTTCGTTGTAGTAGTCGATCCACTGCGAAGCGTTCGCCAGCTCGGGCAGCTGGACAGGCTGCGTAATGCCGAATTCGGCCTTGACGCGGATCTGGGGCGCCGTCATTTCGGTGCCTCGTTTGGTGGTGATCAGGATGATGCCGTTCGCACCGCGCACACCGTAGAGGGCGGTCGCCGTTGCGTCCTTCAGGATGGAGAACGTGGCGATGTCGTCCGCGTCGACAAAGTCCATGTCGCGCTCGATACCGTCGACGAGCACCAGCGGGGTGGTTTTGGCACCGAACGTACTCTGTCCACGGATCCAGAACTCGGCGCTCGATCCGGGTTCGCCCGTACGCTGCATTACGACGATACCCGCCAGTTTGCCGGCGAGGTTCGAGGAGAGCGAGCCGCTTGCCACTTCCAGTTCGCCGGCGTCGATGGTGTTGATGGCGCCGATGATACTCTCCTTGCGCTGTTTACCGTATGCGACTACGGTTACCGCCTCCAGTTCGGAAACCTTGCGCACCAGCTCGGTCACGATGTTGGTCTTCGTTCCGACGGGAATGCTCTGGGTTTCATAACCCAGGTACGAAATCTCGATTACATCGGTCGGCTTCACGTCGATCGAGAAAGTACCGTCATTACCCGTGATGACACCGCGGGTACTGCCCTTGACGATCACGGTGGCTCCCGGTACACCCGCCTTGGTCTCGTCCAGGACGCGTCCGGTCATCTTGACGTTCCCCCCCCTTGCGGGGCGGTAACAGACGATTCCAGGCTGCTTGCGGAATACACAAATTCGGGATTTGCGCTCAATTCCGTAACCGATATAAGCCCCAGTATCAACACGAATGACCGGAGCATTATTTTACAAAAGAGCTTTTGTATAGTCATTGTCATATTTCCTCATTTATAATTACTTAATGTAGATTTGTACGGTTCGGGCGTCGGTCGGGCGCCGCAGGCCCGTACGTGTTGGATTGATCCTTGCTTGGCTAGAAGCACTTTGGATTAGTGTTTTCAGGAAGTCAATAGTTCGGGTCTCGTCTGTTTTACCATAGGCATGTTTTAGTTTTTAGGTATGGTGAATAATTAGTCGGTTTTATAATTCGTCTGCCGATACGGCCGTCAATGCCGAAAGAACTTGATACACGACAACATACGGCCTGTGTGGTACTTTCTTTTCTGTGAAATTCAGTTAAAAGTATTCATTATCCGGTAACAAATATAACAATAAAATTATTATCATTACTATTTTTGATAAGTTTTTTTACTTTAATGCGGTGCGGTGCGATTTGCCTGTTGGCGAATTTGTATATATAATTTATTGATTATCAATATTTTGTTCCTTGCTTTCGAACCGTGATTTTTTTTTGAAAAACTAATATCCTTTTTATCAGGCACTTGGCTTCTGGGCACTGGCTTAGGCTGGTCTTTGTTCTTAAGATTGTGTAATACAATATTTTATATTTTTATATTTCGCTTGTTCCCGAATTGTTCCTGACGGATAATAATTGCATGCCCTGATTTTTGCCGCTTCAATGATTTGAAAAGTTTTTTACTGTTCCTGGGCTTGTAAGTAAAATATTTTTGCTTATTTTTGTCCTGTAAACTTTCGGGCTTACCGGCTAACAAGGTATACCTATGTATATTATATTTGCCGTTTATGCCCGCATCCGGCTACGCCGGCCGTACCGCATGGAACTGCGCTGAGTTGAAAATTCAATAAAATACCCGGAATAAATGATGATTAAAAATTGTTGTATGCTGGTGGCGGGCCTCCTGCTACACACGCAAATATTCGCACAGGATAAAACGGCCGCAAGCCGTACAGGCGAGGACTACACCCTGTCGAACGGTGCGGTCGAGGCCGTTTTCAGCGGGAGCGGAAGCTTCGACATCGAGAAACTGGTGCTCAACGGGAAACAGGTCGTCGCGGCAGGCAAGAACGAAACGCCGTGGATCCTGATATACAAAGGTCCCCAGGGAGAAAACCCGGAGTTGAAACCCGAACATGCCGTTTACCGTGGGGTGCAGGTGCGCGATGACGCCCATGCCAAAACTTTGGTGTTCACGTGGGAGCTGACGCTGGACTACTCGCCGGTGAAATATCCCGTGCGGATGTACGTGACGCTTCCCGACGGCGGCGAGCTGCTGCAATGGAACATAGAGGCCGACCTGCCCGCCGGCTGGCTGGTCACGGATCTGAAATTCCCCAATGTCGTGATCGAACGCCCCGAAGACGGCAGGATCATCACCACCGAAGGCTGGGGCGTCGAGAAGCCGCTCGACATCGCCACGTTCGAAGCCCGTTACCCGTCGCATGCCTCCGCCATGCAGTTCCTCGTGGTACACAATGCCAAGGGTCCCTTCTATTACGGGACGGAAGACCGCCGCGGCTGCGGAAAGACCTATTCGGCGCAGTGTACGCCGACGACGGTTGCATTGAGCGATGCCATTCCCGCTTCGGCCGGATGGATC
>ENA-OPBN01001151-OPBN01001151.1-human-gut-metagenome-genome-assembly--contig:-NODE-1151-length-13490-cov-2.449870_pt1 | contig 13490 bp, 6 predicted proteins | sample MGYA00241068_ERZ501452 | MGnify/ENA primary metagenome ERZ501452 (study PRJEB25962, sample SAMEA2042507) | human gut metagenome | biome: human gut; feature: human-associated habitat; material: faeces... | reverse complement strand
AAAAATTAGAGTATAAAGGATATAATGATTTTAAAATTGCATTATCGGCTCAGTTACAATATACGTTTGATAGAAATAGTGAAACAAATCCGAATTTTCCTTTTAAAAAAAGAGATACGATCCATACAATCAAACACAGCATTGCAACACTAGCTAAAGATTCAATCAACCTTACTGTAAATAATATTGACAATGATATCTTAGCAAAAATCATTATTATGCTCGATCAAACTAAAGTTATTGATATTTATGGTGTCTCAGGTCCACTTAGAATTGCCTCTGATTTTCAATATAAGATGTTTCGAATCGGAAAAAATGTTCAGATTGCACCAATGGTCAATGAACAACTATTTCAAGCTGCCCAATCAAATAAGGATCATTGTGCCATTTTAATTTCATATTCTGGTGAAACTAACGAAGTAATCGCTGCCGCAGAACTATTGAAACGCCGTAAGGTTCCGATGATTGCAATTACTTCATTTGGAGAAAGCCGCCTTTCAAAACTATGTGACTATGTTTTATTCTTAGATTCTCGAGAACGAATTTATTCAAAAGTTTCTACTTTTGGTTCAACGATTTCCATCCATATCATGCTTGATATTATCTATAGCTGCCTATTTGCTCGACACTATGATGAAAATCTAGAATTAAAACTTGAAACCGATCATATTATCGACCATCGACATAAACAAATAAAATAACCCAAGCTTACTTTTTTTCAATAAGCCTGGGTTTTATTTTATCCTCTTTTTTTCATTCCATAAACTAATGATAGTGCCAATAATCCTAACACAGCATATTCCGCATAATAAACTTCATCACCAGTTTTAACTGCTGTTTCAACCTTATTTTCTAGCTTATTTTCATCAGGTTCTTTTGTTTCTACTTTTTGTTCACCAACTATTGCAAAAGTACCTAACTGTTCAACCATAAAAGTAATTTCCTTACCATTAACAGTCATTGGAACCTCAACTACATTTCCATCCTTATCTAGCATCAGAACTTTGAATCCCTGCATCTTTGATGTAACATTCCATACAATCGTTAATTGATTATCGGTCAGTACATATTCTTTGTTATTTAACATCATTGCCAAATCATAACAGCTAATAATTATTTGGTCATCAATTAATTTGCTATTGAGCTTATCTAAAATAACTTGTTTATCTACTTTAACAATATTTAAAAATACATCTGGGTCCAGATCCTTCAAACTAGTAAGATCAACTTGATACTCTGGACAACTGATTGATTTAATTCCTCTAACCTCAACATTGCGAGTATGGCTATGCGTAATATTTTTACTATCAGTTACTTCATATGTGACAAAATATTTACCATGATGGTTTAAATCAACATTATTACTTATGATCCGTACATTCTTTGTAATATCTGTATCATTTTCAAATACTTTAATATCTGCTAGTGGATCAAATTCTTGATAAACTTTTAAAACAACATCAGTAATATCAAATTCAATCATAACTGTTTCATCTTTTTTAGCAACAGTTACAATAATATTGGCGGTATCAGATACTACATTCGTAGCCTTATTCTTTACTGCTAAGACCAATGCTACTTGTTCATCCTGATTACTTGGTGTTACTTTACCATCTAAATCGATGATATTAGGGATACTTGAGCTTTTAATTGTAATTTCATAACCTTCAACAACCGGTAAAACGATTTGATTATTAATAATCGTTAACTCCTTAATACTATCTGCAATTTCCTTTGAACTGTCAATCACTTCTGTAACTTCAATCGTACAGTCTTGATAAATTTCTGGATTATCCTGAGAATAAACACGAACTGTTGTTTTACCAGCTTTAAGCCCAGTTACTAAACCATCTTTATCAACAGAAACAATTTCATTATCAGCAGCATCAAAAATAACTTTAAATGGGAATACTGCTTCTGGATAAACCTTAGCCCCAATTATTTGGCTATTTCCAACTGCTAATTTCAAATCTTGATTTGCTAATTCAATTTTATTAACAACAGAATTAAATGGTTTGTCTTGAATACGTACATCGCCAACTTGAATCTTCCAATGATCTGTTAATGTTCCTTCAATAGCAATCTTTAAATAATCATAATCCTTAGTAATTGCTTCTTGAGGAATAATATTTGCATAATGCCAATATGGATTGCTTAAAGCATTTATACCGTCTACTTTGATTTCTATACTTTCCCAAGTATTTCCATCTTTGGAAGCGTAAATTTTAATTTGTTCAAACAATTTATCATTACTATCTGCCACATATCCTCTAATTGAAAAATCCTTAATACCCGCTAACTTATAAATTACATTTCCTCCATCATTAGTTCGTGAAAATGTTGTATCATTAGCATCTGCCATTAAATCATACTTCATATTATTAAGCTGATATACTAATCCATTACCATCTTCAACAGAATCATGGAAAGCATATACATTGACAATGATACTTCCAATTATTTTTCCATCTCTATAAACATTAACTAAAGCACTACCTGAATTAACTGCCTTAAATGACATATCAGTAATTTTAACAATATTTTCATCACTGCTCTTTAACGTACAATTTTCAGGTAAATTTTCAAAGCCGCTTATTGAATAAATGCTCATTGTATCATTTGTAGCAAGTTGAACATCTTTCATAATTTCTTTATATTCACTACTTTGAGCATCATCAGGTATTTCTAATTTGAGCGGTTCACTGAATTCACTTTGATTCGTTAACTCTACTTTTCCAACTTGAATATCTGTACTTGATACCTCGTTTCCTAACTCAATTTTTATATATTTATATTCGATTTCTGACTTTGGAGTCAATACTGCAAATTTCCATCCCTTAGTTAGTGAATACTTCTCTATTTCATTTATTTTTATTTCTGTCCATTCATTTTTATCATTCGAACCATAAACTTTAAAATTACTTCCAACTGCTCCTTTAACATAACTATGAATTCTAAAATTTTTAATTCCTTCAGCCCTTTGATATACCAAAGAAGCTTTATCTTTGCCGGCACGATTAATCCTTGTCACATCCCCAAAAATATCCTGATTCATATTAATTCGATTTTGAGCATTATTAGGATGTTTTTCATATGAGTTAAAGCCAATATTTTGATAATCAACCGTATTTTGTAATGACTGCATTGAGTCACTAAAATATCCGCTATCCTTACTATTGAACTTATTTTCACCCTCCATAGTAGTTAAAACCAGATTACCATCAGCTGGTAAAGTTAAAACAATTCCTTCCTGCAAATCAAGATTCTTTTTAAAATCAGAACGAACAGGATATCCGTTTTCATCTTGATTTAAATCATCTTTAAAATAAGCATAAACACTTAAATCCACTTTTTTAGTCGCCTCAGGAATTTTTACCAACACTTGCTGTTCTTTACCTGAATGATTTACTACGGATATTGTTAAATCATCTCCATTGATGGCAGCCGTTGAATACACTTGCTGTTCAGTTGGACTAGTGTAAATTATTTGTGACCCTTTAGGCATAAATTTACTTGCTAATGCCCAAGGTACATACCATGGTCGTATATCCTCCGATACTCCCTGATATTCACCTAGTGAATTCCATAGTCCCCAGACTTTCATCAATGATTTTTGATCTACTGAATAATCATAAGTCATTGGACCATTAATATGCACAGAATCATCTAGTGACCAGGCTGTTAATCCAGACATTCCCGCCCTTGTTCCTTGTACAAGAATATTAGCCATCCATAATCCATATTCAAAGCTGTCTATATTTGTTACTTGATCAACATTATTCAAATAATCGCGCATTCCGACTTCACCCATATAGACCTTTTTATCAGGATTATCCTGACCAGCGGCATTATTAACTAACATCCGCATTTCATTTTCAAAAACTCCATTTTTTAAATTAACTTCATTTACATACCAATGGAATTCATACTGTTCGAAAACATCATGAAGATCAGCAATACTTTGGTTATACCATAAATCTAACCAGTAACTTAGGTCCGGTGTCAACGAAATTGTCTTTTCTAAACCTCTTTGCTTTAACTGATCATAAAGATTTAAATTTGCTTGTTTCCATTTATCATACTGATATGATCCAGGATTTATATTTACCTCATTACCTAAATCATATTGTTCAATACAAGTATAATTTTTATCCTTTACCATATGTTCAATAAAATCCGCTGCAATTTGAGCATAACGGGGATCATCTAAAGTTAAATTATATTGTTTTAAATTTTCACCTGGCACATAATACCATTCTGCTGCTTCAGGATATTGCCATTCACCTGTCATTACAGTAATATTATTCTTTTTAAAGAAATCAAACAATTGATATAAACGTTTCATCCTTTTGATATTCGGTTCAATGTTATTTCCTAATGGGTCAATTGGATAACCATCACGAGAATAATATTTTGGACTACCATCTTCGTTCAAACAATCCCAAACATAAATAGGATTATTATGATCATCAAATCCTGTACAATACCAATAAGCTGCTAACATACATCTGACAAAGCCTAACTCCATATATTGAATTCTTTGAAAATAACGTTCCCAACGAGCATCATCCATATCAAACCATTCAATCATCTCAAGTTCCATGGCTCCACCCATATAATCTTTTACAATAATATTATCAGGATCAACAGTAATAAGATTATCTGTTTCTTCACCATTTCCTTGTTTAATATAACGGCTATCACCTGTATCATCAGCTGGTTTAGTATACTTAGGTGAAATATCCAAATTTTCACCAGTTCCAATCTTTATTTCATACCTAAATACTTCAAGCTCCCCGGGTACTATCCCTTTCAAATAAGCAGTTCCATTACTAACACCAATAATCTGATTATTTTCATATTTTACGACTTTAGGATTACTACTTTCAATCTTTACATCATAAATTGTTGGATTAATTAATTTTATTGTTTTATTTTCTGATATTTTTAATGTAGAAGTCTTGCTATCATCAAATCCTTCTAACTTAATTGTTTTTAAATCAGTATTTGTATTAGTAATTAATCCAGCTTTACTATCAGTCAACTCTACTTTACCAATTTGAACAGCTTTAAGAAAATTAACTTCATCACTGCCTTTTACTGTTTTTGTTTGATCAGCATTTTCATTATTCTTTATTTCTATTTTTAAATATTTGTTCTTCCCATCTAAAATATTCTTAGGCATAAGATCAAATGTACCCCAAAAAGCTGAATCACTAGTTTTAGCGCTGGTAATAGTATAGTCTACTGCTTCCCAGCTGCTTAAGTCATTAGACTGATAAATATTTACGAGATAACGCAGATTTCTTAAATAACTATGCATTCTAACTTTAAAATCTGTTAGATTATCTAATTGATAAACCAAATATTGCGCACTATCTTCTGTCCTAATCAAGCGACTTGAATCACCAAAAAAATTATTTGGCTCATCAATGACTGTTTGCCACCCGTCACTATGATTTAAGACTTTAGAAAAATCATCTAGTTCGTCTACTTGATTTGTTTCCCGAACTGACGGTGCAGTATTGGCCCATAGGGGCATTACGTTAGACTGCAGCAATGATGCACTCAACAATAAAGCTATCGCATGTTTATGCATTCCCTTCATATTACCTTTCCTCCATATCCTTTTTATTTGCTCTCCATAATCTTATTTTTAATCAATCGATCAATAATGTAAACCCTTACATAAACAATTGGAATAGCTTTTCAAAATATAATATTTTTAATTCACTTAAAATGAAATAGCATTTCATAAAAATGAAAGCAAACCAAATTTGGTTTGCTTATCACTACTATCCTTTTTTCTTCATGCCATAGATAAATGCCGTAGCAAGTAATCCAGAAATCATAAATCCAGCAGCCTTTAAATCATCACCTGTCTTGATTACTACCTCATTTTTGTTTTCATTATCTTGTTTAGAATCGTTTTGATCAACTAATTCCTTTTTAGCATCTTCAATATCAATAGTTGAGAGCATCACCACACCACCAGATGGTAAAGAAACTTCATATCCTTCTTCAAGATTGACATTTTCAAGTACCTTACTAGCGACCGGATAACCATTACTATCGACCTTACGATCATTATCAAAATAGTCATATTTGAATAATTTTAAGTTATTAGCATTAAGATTTTTAACATCAATGGTTACTTCTTTGGGACTGTTTGAATCGTTGACAATCATATATGTCATTTGACCATCTTTTTCCATCCCAACTGTTCGAAGACCATTTAATTCTTTATTTGCTGTTGAACCAATGATCTTGCTATTACGTGGGAATAGATTTGCCATTAATGACCAAGTATAAAAGAATGGTCGTATCTCTTCTTCTTCTGGTTGATTAAAAACTCGTCCAGCAACAGAATTCCAAAATCCCCACTGTTTTAAAGAACGAATATCTGTAATGGGAAATCCATTTTGCTGATCATGCATAGCATCATCTAAATCCCAAATTGCTAAACCAGAAAAACCACCACGCATAACTTGACTTGCGGCATCAGCCATAATAACTCCATAACTAAATTCTTTAGTATATGGTTGTGAATCCCCATCACTTTTGCCAGTAACCATTCCGATTTCAGTCATATAAAAGTCTTTTCCCGTCACACAACTGCGTTGTTCCGCTACCATTTCTTCAATAGTACCATTTGTAATTTCATCAATTGTTGGATACATATGAGTATCATATAGCCCTATTTTAGCATCTAAATCTTGATTTGAATTAATCTCTTTTAACCAAGTATTATCACTATCCCATACAGTATCAGGTCCCGTAATTTTTATTTTTTCATTTAATCCATATTTATCTAATTCAGTATGAAGATAATTAATTCCTGTTTGCCATTTATCAAAATCACCGCAATATGACCAATCACTATTAGCTTCATTTACATAGTTAAAATATTTAATACATGTATAACCTTTTTGGTTAATTAAATAATCTAAAAATCCGCCAATAATGCTTGCCCAGCGTGGATCATCAACAGTAATTCCTTCGAATTCACCACCAAAACGACCTGGTGTCTCCCATTCACCTAAAACTACTTCAATATCTCTACTTTCTAAATAATCTAATTCTCTAATCAATGCCTGATTTGCCAAACTATCAAAATCATAAATAGGATTTCCCTCATCATCAAAACCTTCGCAATATGTATTAGCGTAGATCATGCATCTAACAAAAGCTGGATTTAAGAAATCTACCCGCTTAGTCACTGTTTGCCACTCTTCATCAGTTAAAGGGTGAACAACATAAGGATCCCATTGAACACCTAAACCTTTAAAATTATTAACTAAAACATCATTTCCATCAAAAGTCACATTAGTCGTTTGTAATTCACCAGTTCCTGCACCAGAACCAATTTTCTCTATCTTGATATTATCAAAATATAAAGTTTCTCCAGCCAAGCTGTCACAATGTTCATTGGGACCTAAATTAAACTGGATCTTAGCATTTTTTTGAGTCCCTAATAAATTATCAGCATTAATCTCAAACTCAAAATTATATGTTTGAACATCTTTTGTGAAATCAACCATTGTTTCTGGGTAATATTTTGTTGCGTAATCACCAGTATCCTCAACATCAAAGTAAATAGTCCCAGCTTTACTGCCTTTTAAATCATAAGATAAACGATAGATTCCATTATCTAAAAGAATATCTCCTTGAAACAATTGACAATCCCAATAGTTACTGCCATTTGAGTTTGGAAAAGTTACTTCTAATTGTTGATTTACTGCATTGATCTTCAAATTTGAACCATTACTGTTATACGTATTCCAGCCACTTGTTGTATTTGTCTCAAAATCACCATTTACAACATATTCATCACCTAAATCATTAACTTCCTCTATACGAACATTTCTAATATTAATAGTCTCATCCTTGAAATTACTAATTCCATCTCCTTCATTTAATAAAAATACAATTGAAACATCATCATTATCTTTTTTTATAAAATTAAAACTGTACTCTTTACTCGTAGTAGTTAAATCAAAATTCTGTTTATCTAAATATTTGACATTATAATCTGCTGATTTTTCAATATCAATACCAATTGTTCCAGCTTTTGAAGCTTTAGCATCAAAAACTATTTTATAAATCTTATTTCCACTTAATACTAAATTCTCCTTTTTTAAAGATAAAGCCCACCAATAGTTTTCTTGATTAATACTAGTAACTTTAACCTTAAGATCATTTGGCTCACCTGACAATTTACCGCTCGCTCCATCTCCTTCATTTAAATACCAATCACCTGCTTTTTGGATTTCAATATCGCCAATTTCAATAATTGTAACATTAGAAAGCTTGATTATTTGATTACTAAAATCACTGATTCCATCGCCTTTAGCAAGATGATAAACTAAAGTGACAGCATCATCGTCTTTCTTTTCAAAATCAAATGTATATGTTTTCTTTTGATTACTAACCGCTATCATTTGACGATCTAAGTATTTTTTATTATAATCGCTTGTGCTTTCAATATCCAAACTAATATCTCCACTCATTGATGCCTCTACGTCAAATGATAACTGATATTTTTTATTTGCTGATAAGGCAATATTATCCTGCTTGAGTGTTAAGGACCACCAATAGTCATCACTATTGACCTTTTCAATCTGTACCTTTAAAGAATGATTATCACTCGACATCATTGCTAACGAACCATCACTTTGATTCATACTCCAATAATTAGTTCCTTGACTAAAATCACCATTTGATACCAAATTAGTTGCTTTTGCATAAGTCCCAACGATCAAAGTACTCAACAAAACCAACATACTTAATACCACTATACTAATCTGTTTAACTCTATGTACCATTGCTCTTCCCTCCATTTATTTCTATATTCAAATTTTAACAAGAAATAAACTTAAAACAATCTTCCAAAGTCATTTAGGTACTGCGTTTCAGCATTTCATATCTATGAAACGTATTTCTTGAAATGACTTTTCAGTACAAAAAAAGGATATGTTTCCATATCCTTAAAATTATTTTACATAGTGAGTATTTTCTAACATGACACCACAACCATTTGCTACACAGTTTAAAGCGTCATCAGCTACAAATACTGGTACCCCAAGCTCATTTTCTAATAAATGATCTAATCCTGTTAATAAAGCGCCTCCACCTGTTAAGAAGATACCACGTGACATAATATCAGCAGCTAATTCTGGAGGTGTTTGTTCTAAGACATGCTTAGTTTCTCTAACGATTGTTTGGCAAGTTTCACGTAATGCTAATTCTGTTTCATCAGCTGTAAGAGTGATTGTATGAGGTAATCCTGTAACTAAGTCACGTCCTCTAACTTCAAATGTTTCTTCGCTGATTCCTTTGATTGCAATTCCAATTTCCATTTTGATTTGTTCAGCAGTGCGATCACCAATCAATAACTTATATTTATCTTTAACAAATTTAATAATATCTTCATCCATTACATCACCAGCAACTTTTAAAGAACTGCTAGTAACAATATCACCTAATGATAATACTGCGATGTCAGTAGTTCCCCCACCGATATCGATTACCATATTTCCTGTTGGTTTAGAGATTTCAAGCCCTGCTCCAACTGCAGCTACTTTTGGTTCTTCTTCAATAAAAACACGTTTAGCCCCACATCTTTCAGCCACATCTTTGATTGCACTTTTTTCAATTGATGTAATATTTGATGGACAACAAATTAAGATCGTTGGTCTTGAAAAAATCCCTTTCAAGTTTAATTTATTAATAAAATGAGTAATTAAGATTTCAGTAATTCTAAAATCAGCAATAACTCCATCTTTTAATGGACGGATTGCTTTTACTCTTCCTGGTGTTTTTCCTAACATATCTTTAGCTTCTTGACCCACAGCTAAAGGTTTTTTTGTTTCATCATCTATCGCTACTACAGAAGGTTCATTTACAACAATACCTTCACCTTTGACATAAATTAAAATATTTGCAGTACCTAAATCGATACCAATTTCTTTTGATAATGCCATCATTCGTCCTCCTTATTTTTTCTTAACTATTGTACCATGAATTTAGATATTTACAAGGCAAAAAACCAAATAGCGATAATTTTTTTAATTATCACTATTTGGTTGATTATACCGCTATTTTTGAGACCTCTTGATTAAAATATTTTTCGGGGTTTAATGCTTGATTGTCCTTCTCTAAAATAAAGTGTAAGTGGTTCTTTAATTCAGATTCATAGACGTTTTCACCACTAGTTCCAATCTTATCACCCTGTTTAATCACCGCATCTTTTTCAACATTTACTTCACTTAAAGATTGGTAAGTTGCAGAGACACCAGTTTCGTTAGTTACCGTTACAATCCAACCTAACAGTGCATCATTATCTTTCTTAGTTACTGTTCCCGAAAAGGCCGCAGTTACTTCAAAAGCTTTATTGTCTTTTGAAAAATCAATACCTAGATTAGGGCGATAAACACCTTCAAAATAAACTAATGCTTTTTCTAATTCTTCATCACTTAAACTTGAATCATAAAATTTTTTTACGATTTTAATGTCATCACCAACCGGCTTTACCATTTTTTCTGCTGGTGCTTGGGGATCCTCTTTGTCAGTATCTTTATCTTTATTATCTTCCACTTTTACAACCGCAGTGTCTTTAAGCGGACGATATTGATTTACGACTAACTGAATTACCCCTACTCCGACTAAAAATAACATCACTACCGTTGTAAAGACTAAAACCCGTCGATTTCTTTTCATAAATAGTTTCATTGTTTCACCTCATTTGTAGTGTTTCCACTAAAATCAGGTTTATACTAATTATTTACAATTTCAACATTTGTATAAAAATGATTTAAAATTTCTTTATAACTAGCTCCCTCGAGAGCCATTCCCTGAGCACCGTATTGACTCATCCCAACTCCATGACCGCTACCGAGCGTATTAAATGTATATTTACCATTTTCATATTTGATCGTAAAACAACTTGAAGCTAATCCAAGAATCTCGCGAACTTTGCGTCCGCTATAATTTTTCCCACCAACACTAAGGGTTCCAACACGTCCACTTTTTTTATACGCAATAATATTAAAGTCTAAGCTATCACAATTAAATTTTTCTTTTAGTTCTTGTTTAGTAAAAGTTTTTGACCGACTATTAGTTGGATCAATCGATAAATCCCAATGACAGTCAACACTTCGCAAATAAGGCAAAGCACTCGAATCAAAATAATCTTCTACATTTTCAGTATAGCCATTACTTGAAGAAAAAAACATTGCCGTAATATATTTTCCCTCATATTTCATTACTTCATCGTTAGTATCATTGATAGCCGCAACAATTTTTTGATGATACTCATCATACTTATCACCCCAGTTTTCCCGCATTTTATCCTCAGTCAAATAAACTTGACTATTAGTAGTATTATCAACGCTTAAATTGCGATTGTAAACAAAAGTCCGACTCGCGACAACTTGCGCTTTTAATGCTTCTGTTTCAAATTTTGCCGGCATTTCTCCTGCAACGACTCCTAAAAGATAATCATCTAAATCGATATAATTAACGTTATTATCAATTGTTACTGCTACTTGAACTGCTTTTTCCTCTTTTTCTTCTTTTTTTTCGCTGTGACTGGCGACAGCGGTTCTTATATTTCTTTCAGTATCTTCAGCGGGCATACGTTGAACGATCACTTCCACCGTATCTGGTGCCGGGGAAAAGACCGGAAAATATTCATTTTACAATACCAATTTTAGGCAGCGTGCTGCTGTTGTATCTAGGAGGATAAGGATGAGCGAACGAAATATTTTTGCAGTGTGTGATCTGGATGTGGATTACGCCTATCATTTTATGGAGTATCTGAGCAAAAAGAAAAATATCCCTTTTGAAGTGCGGGTATTCACCAGTGCCGCAGGGTTTCAGGAATATGTAAAGGAGCATCCGGTAGAGCTGCTTTTGATTTCCGAAAAGGCGATGAACAGTGAGATCCGTGAGGCGAAGATCGGGCAGATTCTGATCTTATCGGATGGAGTGGTGTCAAAGGGGTATGAAGAGTATCCGTCAATTTACAAATATCAGTCTTCTAATCAGGTGATCCGGGAAGCGTTGGAACACTATGGGGAGGGCGTTGGAACAACAGCGCAGACGCTGAAGCTGGAGAAGAAAAGAATGGAAGTGATCGGAGTGTATTCACCGGTCGGCAGAACGATGAAGACAACATTTGCACTGACACTGGGGCAGATTCTGGCAAAGAAAAGAGGCTGCCTGTATCTGAACCTGGAAGCCTGTTCCGGTTTTGAATATCTTCTGGAACGCAGCTTCGATCAGACACTTGGCGATCTGCTGTACTATCAGCGTCTGGGATCGGAACAGCTGATCACGAAGATGGGATCTATTGTGCAGAGTGTCAACAATCTGGATTATCTGCCGCCGGTACTTTCCATGGAGGATATCCAGAGTACCACGGCACAGGAGTGGATCAGTCTTCTGCAGCAGATCATTGATTACAGTAATTATGATGTGGTCATTCTGGATCTCAGTGACAGTGTCAGTCAGCTTTATAAAGTACTGGAACAGTGTACCAGAATCTATATGCCGATCCGGGCAGATCCGGTTTCACAGGCGAAGATTCATCAATTTGAGCACACACTGCAGGTCTGGGAAAAACAGATGGTGCTGGATCGGATCCGAAAGATTAAACTTCCCTATCATCGCAGCTCCAAAACCGGGATCGGATATATGGATGATCTGGTATGGAGTGAACTGGGCGATTATGTGAGAGAAATGCTTCGGACAGAGCGGGAGGACGGGTAATGAAGCAGGAACAATTTATCTGTATACGGGTAAAGCTGATGGAGCAGCTGCGGCAAGGCGCAGAATGGTCGGATGAAGAAATTCTGGAAAGGATCGATCTTCTTGTATCGGAGACGGCAAGAGAGAACCGCCTGACGGTGAAGCAGAGAGAGGAGATCCGAAGAGAGTTGTTCTATTCGGTGCGAAAGCTGGATATTCTGCAGGAACTTCTGGACGATGACCGGGTGACGGAGATTATGGTAAATGGCTATCAGAATATTTTCGTGGAGCGGGAAGGAAAAAAGAGCAGATGGGAAAAGTCATTTGTGTCAAAGGAAAAACTGGAGGATGTGGTACAGCAGATTGCCGGAAAATGTAACCGCGTGATCAATGAAAATTCCCCTATTGTAGATGCCAGGCTGGAAAACGGATCCCGTGTGAATGCGGTGATTTATCCGGTGGCGCTGGATGGACCGATTCTGACGATCCGACGTTTTCCGGAGCATGCGATCACGATGGAAGATCTGATCGCGAAAGAAAGTATCACAAGAGAGGCGGCAACATTTCTGGAACAGATGGTAAAAGCAGGATATTCGATCCTGATCGGCGGAGGGACTTCCTCCGGTAAAACGACATTTCTGAATGCGTTATCCAACGCGATTCCCCATGAAGAACGAATTATCACAATTGAAGATTCGGCAGAACTGCAGATCCAGGGTGTGGAAAATCTGGTTCGTCTG
>ENA-OPBN01001128-OPBN01001128.1-human-gut-metagenome-genome-assembly--contig:-NODE-1128-length-13665-cov-2.800588_pt1 | contig 13665 bp, 10 predicted proteins | sample MGYA00241068_ERZ501452 | MGnify/ENA primary metagenome ERZ501452 (study PRJEB25962, sample SAMEA2042507) | human gut metagenome | biome: human gut; feature: human-associated habitat; material: faeces... | reverse complement strand
TGGTAAACTTCATGTTGACATCCTGATAAAGAATGCGCTTGCCAAATTGAATAGCGAGATTGGATACTGTAATCATATGTATTTCTATAATTTATTTTCTCTTAAGTAGATGGTCAGATTTTAGTGAGTTGTCTGGTGAAATGATACCTACACAACAAAGCCACCGCCTTCGGCGAGTGGCACATAAGTAGGTATTTAAGTAATGGTAAAAAATAACTTGAGAATTTTGAAGGGTAAGGAATTATATCTTTATACCCTGTATTTTTTGCCGCTTTTGAAATTTATCATCGTCACATAGTCCGCTATGCTCCCTATTCCAAAATCCAAAACACACAAAAATACAGGTCAAAATTGATCAACTTATTTTCTTTCACCATAACTAAAATTATTTTATGATGTCAACGTCGGAAATAATAATAGTTTAATGTTGAATACCCACTTACTTAAAAAAGCACACGCTGGTCAGGGAAAGACTGCGTGCACTCTTTATAAAGAAGGTTATAATTTATATGTCCTATATGAATTTCAAACGCTTTGCTCAAAAGGGGCGCCTCTGTTTTATTGGTCAGTAGCATGCTCGTTCATCCAATCAACAAAACTCGTTGAAACAGATTCAGGCGCAGGAACGAGTGGAAGGCGCAACACATTGCTAATGTCTCCTTTGACAGAAAGCAACGCCTTAATGCCAGCTGGATTCCCTGGGGCGCTTAGCAGTTTGAAAAGCGGGCTCAAATGGCGGTGAATGTGCAGTGCAGAGGTGAAATCACCCTGTAATTCGGCATGCACCATTTTCCCGAAATCCGCAGGGTAAGCATTCCCGATAACAGAAATCACACCCACAGCGCCGATGCTGATCAGTTCGAATGTGATAGCATCATCACCGCTCAAAACCTCAAATCCTTCGGGAGCCACGATGTCTTCAATTTGCGCCATTTTTCCCGAGGCCTCCTTGATGGCAACCACATTGGGGCAATCGTTTGCAATCCTAATGGTTGTTTCCGCCAAAAGGTTGGTTCCCGTTCGGCTTGGAACATTGTACAACACCACCGGGAGTTTGGTTGAGGAAGCCACTTTGCAGAAATGCTGGTAAAGTCCCTCTTGGCTGGGACGGTTGTAGAATGGGGTAACTATCAGCACGCCATCAATACCTGTGAGGTCGGCAGTGTTCAGATATTCGCAAACTGTTGCCGTGCAATTTCCTCCAGCACCCAAGAGCAAGGGGATTCTGCCGTTGACCACTTTGACCGTGAAATCAATGATGTCCTGTTTCTCTTCTGCTGTCAGACAGGGCGTTTCCGCAGTTGTGCCTAACACACACAAGAAATCAACGCCTTTTGCTATCTGCTTTTCTATCAGATGTTCTAACGAAATGTAATCAACTTGCCCTTCGTTTGTGAAAGGGGTCACGAGAGCAATTCCCAAACCTTTAAATGGATTTATTCTTTTCATATAATAATGGGCGTTTTTTCCAAAAAAAAATTTTCTTTTGAGTGGGTATCGAAATTAATAGATACTGGGGATGAGCGCATCACCTCTGTTTTGCTTATGATAAACGAGCCTTGAACGAGTTGAGTTCAGCCAAGAGAGAAACGCTGGCTATCCCAGTTCGGCCTCCTTAAGGCGTTCGGCATTTTCAGCCACCATCAGATGGTCAATACAATCCTGGATATCCCCGTCCATAAATGCTTGGAGATTATAAATGGTGTAGTTGATGCGGTGGTCGGTGATGCGTCCTTGTGGATAGTTGTACGTGCGAATTTTGGCAGAACGGTCGCCCGTTGAAACCAACGTTTTTCTGCGCGAGGCAATGTCGTCCACATATTTTTGGTGCTCCTTGTCATATATAAATGTGCGAAGGCGGGCCAAAGCGCGTTCCTTGTTTTTAGGCTGGTCTCGTGTTTCTGTACATTCAATCAAAATCTCTTCAACGACGCCCGTAATGGGGTTCTTCCAATTATATCGTAGACGCACGCCCGATTCAACCTTATTGACATTTTGTCCACCAGCACCGCTAGAGCGGAACGTATCCCATTTTATTTCGCCTTCGTTGATGACCACATCGAAAGCTTCCGCTTCCGGAAGCACGGCAACCGTTGCTGCTGAAGTGTGTACTCGACCTTGAGTTTCAGTTGCAGGAACGCGTTGAACGCGGTGCACACCGCTTTCGTATTTCAACGTACCATAGACATCTGCTCCCGTGACGGAACAAACTATTTCCTTGAACCCTCCAGAAGCGCCTTCGCTCGCGCTTGAAATTTCCATCTTCCAGCCTTTCTTCTCGCAGAATTTTGCATACATGCGGAAGAGGTCACCGGCGAACAAAGCTGCTTCATCGCCTCCTGTTCCTCCTCTGATTTCAAGAATGGCATTCTTTGAATCCTCGGGGTCTTTCGGCACCAGCATCAGTTTGATGCGCTCCTCAATTTGCGGAATTTTGGCCTCGCAAGCCGCCACTTCTTCCCTTGCCATCTCTTTCATTTCAGGGTCTTGCTCGTTGACAAGCAAGTCCTTGCCTTCTTCAAGATTGTCAAGCAGTGTTGCATATTCCTTTCTGGCAGACATCAAGTCCTCCAGTTCTTTATATTCTTTTGTGAGTCTCACGTATCTTGCTTGATCACTGATGACAGCCGGATCCGTAATAAGCGTTCCGACCTCTTCATAGCGTGCAACCAGACCCTCAAGTTTCTCTAATAGGGTATTCACTTATGTATTCGATTGACGTGTTAAAGTGGATTTAATAATGGTGAAAGAAGAAGTTGGTCAATTTTGACAGGGCTTAAGATATAACTCCTTGTCCCACAAAATTGGTCAGGTTATTCTTTTTTACCATTACTTAATATGACTCCCCTAAATCGTTTGGCATGACGGGGCGTTTATTCTTGGAAAAATCCTCGAAAGCTGTGATGATGTATCAATAATGGAACTCGCCCATCTCGCTCTTGATGGTCAAAGAACGCTCACCTTCTTCAATGCGACCAACAATCTGAGCATCGATATTGAAGCTCTTGCTGATTTCGATGATTTTCTCTGCGTGTTCTGGCTTGACGTACACTTCAAGTCGGTGTCCCATATTAAACACCTTATACATTTCGCTCCAGTCTGTCCCGCTTTGTTCGGCAATAGCCTTGAAAAGCGGAGGAATCGGGAACATATTGTCTTTTATCACCTTGCAGTTTTCGCCAACAAAATGAAGCACCTTCGTCTGTGCGCCCCCTGTGCAGTGTACCATTCCGTGGATGTCGGCACGCATTTCGTCCAAGATGCGTTTAACAACAGGAGCGTAAGTACGTGTGGGAGACAAAACCAGTTTGCCAGCATTGACAGGGGATCCTGCAACCTCATCTGTTAGTCTATATCCACCGCTGTAAACCAATTCCTGCGGAACAGTGTGGTCATAGCTTTCAGGATATTTTTCAGCAAGATATTTGGCAAAGACATCGTGGCGTGCAGATGTGAGGCCGTTAGACCCCATTCCGCCGTTATATTCCTTTTCATAAGTAGCTTGACCGCTTGACGACAACCCGACAATAACATCTCCAGGCTGGATGTTCGCATTGTTGATGACATCGCTGCGTTTCATTCTGCATGTGACGGTTGAGTCAACAATGATGGTTCTCACCAAATCACCGACATCAGCCGTCTCGCCACCAGTTGCGTAAATTCCGACGCCCATGTCTCGCATCTGTTGAAGCAGTTCGTCTGTGCCGTTAATGATGGCAGAAATAACCTCGCCAGGAATCAGCATTTTGTTGCGGCCGATGGTTGAGCTGACAAGAATATTATCAACTGCTCCAACGCAAAGCAAATCATCCGTATTCATGATGAGCGCATCCTGTGCAATACCCTTCCATACAGACAGATCGCCAGTTTCTTTCCAATAAATATAGGCCAAGCTGGACTTCGTTCCTGCACCATCGGCGTGCATGATGTTGCAATATTCAGGGTCTCCGCCAAGAATGTCGGGAATAATCTTGCAAAAAGCCTGTGGGAAAATACCTTTGTCAATGTTCTTTATCGCGTTATGAACATCTTCTTTCATGGCCGAAACGCCACGCATCATGTAACGTTGTTTGCTATCAATCATTGGAACTATTGGTTTTAGAGGGGAATCCCTGTTTTTATTTTGTTTGGAGGAATTTTGGATACGCTTAGAAGCGCGCACTGCAACCGCTTTAATCAGGTTGAAGTGCCGTCTAAAATTTCATGCAAACTTACATAAAATTATTTGATTACATTGTGTGTCGATTTAAAAAACTGGCATTTCGCCCCTTTTGAAAAACAATATTTATAATTGTCAATGCTTATAGCTACGCAACTGCTGTGTCGTGATGACAAAGATGTCTCTTGAAGAATATGAGAATCAAGAGCGCATTCACTGGTGAGGTGAGGAGGTTGCTTAGCACTATACCATGTAATATAGTCCATCTACATCGAATGGCGTATTTGCAGTAGTACTTGCAATTTTCCCGTGTCGCTTCGCTTTCTCCCTGTAAAGATTCTGTATTATCCTTGCAGGTTATTGTTTTGCCATGCGAAATTTTCAAAAAGTCTATTTTTGAAATGATGGCTATTCTATAATATATAAGAAGAAAATACAGTAGGTTATTGAGATTTAGATAAATAGATATATTCTATTGGATTATCTGTATAATATATTACCTTCCTAATAATGTCTCCATGTCATTCGCATTTTATAAGAAAATGGTAATTTTGCACAAAATATAATTAAACGTCAAATCATGAATTTGAAAAAATTGAGCTACATCATCCTCGTTATTGTGCTGTCAGTCTCCCTGTTCCTGGGTTTTATTGTTGACACATTCAATGTGGATGTCGGTTACTTGAATAATGTTCTGAAAAAAGTTTCATCCCCATTTGTGTTGGCTGTTGGAATCGTTTTTGCAATGTCGATGGGCGAAGTTTATTCCAGATTCAACAATCTGATGTCGAAGAAAATGTTGCAGTGTTCAGTTGTTGCCCTTGGTTTCGGCATGAACATTGAAAAAGCTTTGGCCTCTGGTTGGGAAGGCATGTTGCTGACAGTTGTCAGCGTGTTTGCCACATTGAGTCTTGGATGGGTCATTGGCAGGAAAATCCTTGGTGTAAACTCAGAAACGAGTTATTTGCTGAGTTCAGGCACCGCAATATGTGGCGGCTCTGCCATCGCTGCGGTCGGTTCTGCGCTAAATGCGAAATCAGAGAATCTCTCTGTTTCGCTGGCAGTGGTGTTTGTGCTTAATGCTCTGGCGTTGTTTCTGTTTCCAAGCATTGGTTCCGCTTTAGGAATGAGCATGAAGCAATTTGGAATGTGGGCCGCCATTGCAATACATGACACATCTTCTGTTGTCGGCGCCGGCGCCGCTTATGACCAATTGCATCCAGAAATGGTTTTGTCGCAAGGTGTCAGCGCGTTAGAGCTTGCCACGACCATCAAGTTGACTCGTGCCTTATGGATTGTCGTTTTGGTGTTGCTGACGCCCTTTTTCATGAAAAGTCATTTTGCAAGCAATGCGAAGGGCAAAGCATTGTACAGGAATGTTCCGACCTTTATCGTATGGTTCTTACTCGCAATTCTGTTTAATACCTATGTGTTGAGTAATCCTTCTCTCTTGGGGGAGGAAGTTGCAAATATCGGAGGAAATTTCAGTCGAATGGTTGCAGCGTTGGCAAAACATATGATTACGCTTTCCATGTTCTTTATAGGAGCTTCTCTTACCATCAGTACTTTAAGAAAAGTTGGCTTAAGGCCTATGATTCAAGGGATTGTATTATGGATATGTGTGAGCGCCATTAGTCTTGCTTTCATCATCAGCGTGTGTAACGTTTAAGACGGTGATGCTTGGTGAGTTTTTAAATCTGCAGTGATGAAAGCAGGGCACACAGGTGCTGTGATAAAAATCGTGTAAACATAAAAATTATCTTGACCGCTTGCTAATCGAAGATTTTATGTAATTTTGTCGTTAAGATAAAAGCCCGTATTATGAAATTCCGTACAATTGTGGATTTGCCTGCGGCTCGGTGGAAGCTTGAGCCAAGCATGAAAATTATGTGTTTGGGGTCGTGTTTCGCGCAGGAAATCGGCAGCCGAATGCAAGTCTCGTTGCCAGACGGGCAGGTTATGATAAATCCCAATGGTGTGCTTTACAATCCTGCCAGCATCAGCAATGTCTTGAATGCTTTGTTGGATGATTCGTATGACGACTCCGAGATGGTTTTTCTGGGGCGTGACGGTTTTTGGCATAGCTGGATGCACACTAACAAGTTCTATGGAAACGACAAGGCAACGTTTACGACTTCACTTGAAAGTATTCGGAAACAGGCAAAATGCTTCTTGAAGCAAGCGGACGTGTTGGTGATCACCTGGGGGACGTCTCATGTTTTCAGCCTTCGTGGAAAAGTTGAAACGATTGTTGGCAATTGCCACAAGGAGCATCCAGCCTTGTTTCAGGAAAAACGCCTGACTGTCGGAGAAATTTTGGCTGATTATTGCCGTCTTTTCGACAAAATCAGAGGGATTAACAGGGGATTGGAAATCGTGCTTAGTGTGAGTCCGTACAGGTATTCCAAACTTGGTTACGCACAGTCGAACACGAGTAAGGCTATTCTCTTGCTGGCAGCAGAGCGGTTGAGCGAGATTTATGGTCATGTCTCTTATTTCCCTGCCTATGAAATTTTGAAAGACGAATTGCGAGATTACCGTTTTTATGCAGCCGACATGTTCGGATCAAGCGGTGGATTATGTTTGGGAGCGTTTTAGGGCATTTTGTTTTTCTGATGCCATGAATGCCTTTTCCGAGGATATGCTTAAGCTTAACAAAGCTCTGCAGCACAGGATGGAGAAGACATCGGGCGCTGAAAACGAGAGGTTTGCGAAAGGAATCTCTGAAATGAGAACGGAGATGGAACGCAAATGGGGGATGTTTCTTTGATGTTCTGCCCCTTGTGTTTCGCCTCGTTTGAAGCGGGAGTTGGCGTTCCTACATAGAATGGGCTAACATCGGGACGTCATACTTAAACGCTTGAGAGCAAAAGAATAGCGTCGTCTATGCTTGATCGGGATAGGGGCCTTCATGATGGAAGGGCCTGGATGAAGATAAACGATGCCTATCTAATAAAGACTAAATAATTGTGTTATGTATTATTCATTGGAAAAGGTGGTATCCTTAATTGGTGCCAGACGTTTCGGAAATTCGGAGGCAAAGATTAAATGGCTTCTGACTGACAGCCGATCTTTGGCTTTCCCAGAAACTACGCTCTTTTTTGCATTACGCACGCGGCGCGGCGATGGCCACAAATATATAAACGACCTCTATCGTCGAGGTGTTAGGAATTTTGTTGTTGGCAAATGCCCTGACGACATGGAGCAGAATTACCCGCACGCAAATTTCCTGTTGGTTGTCAGTCCGTTAAAGGCCTTGCAACGGTTGGCTGAGCGCCATCGAGATGAATATAACATCCCAGTCATTGGCGTTACGGGGTCAAACGGGAAAACAATAGTCAAAGAGTGGATTTACCAGTTGCTCTCGCCGACGATGTCTGTTACGCGTTCTCCTCGCTCCTATAATTCACAGGTGGGCGTTCCCTTGTCTGTTTGGCTGTTAAATGAAAAAAGCCAAATCGGTTTGTTTGAGGCTGGCATTTCGCAGCCCGATGAGATGGCTGCCCTCAGGGCTATCATTCAGCCCACTATCGGCATTATGACAAACATCGGTCCTGCCCACCAGGAGAACTTTGCCACGGTGGAAGAAAAATGTCTTGAAAAACTTTCCTTGTTTGCAGACTGTCAGGTTGTAATCTACAACGGAGACGACCCTATTATCTCAAAATGTATGGAAGAAACCCTCCATCATGGCGATTTGATTGCATGGTCGAAAAAGGACGCTTCTGCGCCATTGTTTATTCGTGGCGTTGAAAAGAAGGAAGGGGGGACGACGGTTAGATATACTTATCTTCGCCAGGAGGCGGATTTCGAAATCCCGTTTGTTGATGACGCCTCGATTGAAAACTGCATACATTGTTTGGCGCTTTGTCTTTATCTGCACTTGGATGCGGAGAAAATCAGAAACCGCATGAAGATGTTGGAGCCTGTTGCAATGCGACTGGAGGTGAAGCAGGGCGTAAGGAATTGCACATTGATCAACGATGCCTATAACTCGGATGTTGCCTCGCTTGACATCGCCCTTGATTTTATGAAGCGCCGACCAATGAAGGAAAAGCGGATGTTGATTTTATCGGACATATTGCAGACTGGCGTGTCTTCAGATGAATTGTATGCCAACGTGGCCAACATGATTGCAGGACGCGGCATCGACTCGCTCATTGGTGTCGGAGAGCAGATTTCATCAGAGCATTCAAAATTTGCCTTGAAGGACAAGCATTTTTTTCCCAATACGGAGGCATTGTTGAAGAGCGGGATGCTGGATATGATTTCTGACTATTGCATACTTATCAAAGGATCGCGAAGTGCAGAACTCGACAGAGTCACAGAGCATTTATCTTTGAAGGTACATGAGACTATTTTGGAGGTCAACCTTAATGCTGTTGTAGAGAATTTGAACTACTACCGTTCGTTTTTGAAACCCGAGACCAAAATCACGTGCATGATAAAAGCTTCGGCTTATGGTTCTGGCAGCATTGAAATTGCGAAGACATTGCAGGACAGGGGCGTGGACTATATGGCTGTGGCTGTGGCTGATGAAGGAGTGAGTTTACGCGAAGCTGGCATTACTGGTGACATCATCATCATGAACCCGGAGATGTCGACATTCAGCACATTGTTTGAATATAATTTGCAGCCTGAGGTTTATAGCTTCGGATTGCTTGAAGCCCTTATAAAAGCGGCAGAAAAAGAAGGTGTGACTAATTTCCCTGTTCATATCAAACTCGACACGGGAATGCACCGCCTTGGCTTTAATCCGGAAACGGACATGCAAGCGCTCATAAACCGCTTGCAACATCAAGACGCCTTGATTCCTCGTTCTGTCTTTTCTCATTTTGTTGGTAGCGACAGTGCGGATTTCGATGAGTTTTCAGCACATCAGTTCGAACTTTTCGACAAAGGCTCAAGCGAACTTCAGAATGCTTTACCTGGTCGCATAATCCGGCATATCTGCAACAGTGCAGCCATCGAGCGCTTCCCTGAGCGCCATCTGGACATGGTGCGCTTGGGGCTGGGATTGTATGGAATAGACCCGATTGACAATCGGAAACTGCATAACGTGACAACATTAAAAACGACGATATTGCAAATCCGCGATGTGCCGGCTGGGGATAGCGTTGGATATTCCAGAAAAACGATCTTGACACGTGATTCCCGCATTGCGGCCATACCAATTGGATATGCCGACGGTTTGAACCGCCATTTAGGAAATAGGGTGGGGTACTGCCTTGTCAATGGGGAAAAGGCCGAATACGTTGGCAATATCTGCATGGATGTCTGTATGATTGATGTGACCGACATTCCCTGCAAGGAGAATGACGTAGTTGAGGTATTCGGAGACAACTTGCCAGTCACGGAATTAAGCGATCGTTTGAACACCATCCCCTATGAAATATTGACCTCGGTGTCTGAACGCGTGAAACGTGTTTATTTCCAGGATTAGGACAAATGCTCTGTTTTGCGTGAGAGAAGCGCCGTGCGACATTTTTTTGTTGAATACATGACGATATACTATATAAAATACGTAAATTTGCAATAGCAAAATAACAAATGCCTTGTTTATGACCGAATTTCACCGAGTTTTATACAGGGCTAAAAACACTAAATAATGGAATTGATAGAACAACTTATCGCACGCGCGAAAAACAACAAGCAGCGCATTGTGCTTCCTGAGGGAACAGAAGAACGTACCCTTAAGGCTGCCAACCAGGTATTGACAGATGGCGTTGCTGACTTAATCCTTCTTGGAAACCCCGAAGAAATCCGCAGTTTGGCTAAGGAATGGGGACTTGGAAATATTGAAAAGGCCACCATTATTGACCCTGAAAACCATCCGAAGAAGGAGGAATATGCTCAGTTGCTTTGCGAACTGAGAAAGAAAAAGGGCATGACCATAGAGGAAGCACGTAAGCTCGTGGTTGACCCTCTGTATTTGGGATGCTTAATCATCAAAGCTGGTGATGCCGACGGACAGTTGGCCGGCGCACGCAACACAACAGGAAATGTTCTCCGTCCTGCTTTGCAGATTATCAAAACGGCTCCTGGCATTACCTGTGTCAGCGGTGCTATGCTGTTGCTGACACATGCGCCTGAATGCGGCGATAATGGCGTTTTGGTGATGGGCGACGTCGCTGTGACTCCTGTTCCCGATGCTAATCAGTTGGCGCAGATTGCAGTGTGCACTGCTGGAACTGCAGCGTGTGTAGCAGGATTGAATCCTCGCGTTGCCATGTTAAGTTTCTCAACCAAGGGCTCAGCTAAGCATGAAGTTGTTGACAAGGTTGTTGAAGCTCTTGCTATTGCCAAACAAATGGCTCCCAATTTGCAGATTGACGGCGAACTGCAAGCTGATGCAGCTTTGGTTCCCTCTGTGGGTGCATCTAAGGCACCTGGAAGCGAAGTGGCCGGTCGTGCAAACGTGCTTGTTGTGCCGAGTCTCGAAGTTGGAAACATCAGTTACAAGCTGGTTCAGCGCCTTGGCCATGCAACGGCTGTCGGCCCAATTCTTCAGGGCATTGCTCGTCCTGTAAACGACTTATCTCGCGGCTGCTCCGTTGACGATGTCTATAAAATGATTGCAATCACTGCCAACCAGGCAATTGCAGCCAAGGAAACAGAGAAGTAAAAAATGAAAAGCGGGTTCCGTAAGTTGTTGAAACGACTTATGGGATTCGCTTTTTATTATAGGTATATTTATCGTGATAACATCTGTAAAAAGCAGGTACAATATGTGGTTTTTGCCTCGGTTTCAAAAAAGGAAGCCGAAAAAACATAAGGTCTGAAAAATATTTCTTACTTTTGCCATAAATAATACTAATGAATAAATAATTCTACTCATGAAAAAAAGAATTTTGGTTACAGGTGGAACTGGATTTATCGGTTCTCACACCACCGTTGAATTGCAGAATGCAGGTTATGATGTAGTCATCATCGATAATTTGTCAAATTCAAAAGCTGATGTCATTGACGGAATCGAGCAGATTTCTGGTATTCGTCCTGAGTTTGAAAAGGTTGACTGCTGTGACCTCCCTGCTTTGGAAGGTGTCTTCAAAAAATATCCTAATATCGAGGGCATTATACACTTCGCTGCATCAAAGGCTGTGGGAGAAAGCGTTGAGAAGCCATTGAAGTATTACGAGAACAACATCATGTCTCTCGTGAATCTTTTGAAATTGATGCCTGTTTATGGTGTCAAAGGTATTATCTTCTCTTCAAGCTGCACCGTTTACGGCCAGCCAGATCCAGAGAATCTCCCTGTGACAGAATCAGCTCCGATCAAGAAGGCTGAAAGCCCTTATGGCAACACCAAGCAGATCAATGAAGAGATTATTCAAGATTATGTAAAGAGTGGCGCCAATATTTCAGCTATTTTGTTGCGTTACTTCAACCCGATTGGTTCTCATCCATCAGGAATCATTGGCGAAATGCCTAATGGCGTTCCTGCAAACTTGATTCCTTATTTGACTCAGACTGCCATTGGCATCCGTCCGTGTCTGTCAGTGTTTGGCGATGATTACGACACTCCTGACGGCTCTTGCATCCGTGACTTTATTTACGTACTTGACCTTGCAAAGGCACATGTGGCAGCAATGGCTCGTATCTTAGACGGCAAGAACACAGAGCCGGTTGAAATCTACAATGTCGGAACGGGAAAGGGCGTCAGCGTGTTTGAATTGATTCATACTTTTGAGAAGTGCACCGGCGTTAAACTCAACTACAAGGTTGTGCCTCGTCGTCCTGGTGACATTGAAAAGGTATGGGGAAATGTAGACAAGGCCAATAAGGTTTTGGGCTGGAAGGCCGTTCATACGTTGGAAGAAGCTCTTAGCTCAGCGTGGAATTGGCAGAAGAAATTGCGTGAAAAAGGAATCATGTAATCCCCACGTAATTAAATTAAATAGAGTTCTAAAAACCTGTCTGGGATTCTGAATGCTTAGAATAGCAGGCTTATAAGAACATCCGTTATATAATTTCATTTGTCGACAGACGGCTATTCCTTTTTCTGATAGTGGATAGTCGCTGTCGACTTTTTATTTGTTATATTATCCAATGGTGACATATTCTGATTTATCCCAATTACCGACAAACCCTGCGTATGTTGTTGAGGAGTCCTTGTTGCGTCGTAACCTTCAGTTGATTCGGCGTATTTCGGAGGATGCCGATGTGGAATTTATATTGGCTTTTAAGGCATTTGCCCTTTGGCGTACATTCGACATATTTCGTGAATATATTTCACACACCACGGCTTCATCATTGTATGAGGCACGCTTGGCGTGGGAAGAATTTGGATCAAAGGCCCATACGTATTCTCCTGCTTATGAAGAAGAAACATTTGACCAGATCCTTGATTGCAGCAGCCACGTGACATTTAATTCCTTGGGACAATACCGCCATTTCTATGAAAGATTAAAAGAGCACGGCGGTGTTTCAGCTGGGTTGCGCATAAATCCAGAATACAGTGAAATTGAAACGGAACTATACAACCCATGTGCGCCAGGTTCGCGATTTGGCGTTTGCGCTGAAGATTTACCGGAAACGTTGCCAGAAGGTGTGGATGGTTTTCATTGCCATTGTCATTGTGAAAGTCCTGCTTCTTCATTGGTTCACACATTGGAGCATATTGAAAAACGATTTGGAAAATGGCTGTCGCAATTGGAATGGCTGAATTTGGGCGGCGGTCACTTGGTCACAAAAGCGGGATATGATGTTGATTTATTAATCAGTACTTTACTGAAATTACATCAGCGTTACCCTAACTTGAGAATTATCTTAGAGCCTGGATCAGCATTTGCATGGCAAACGGGATATTTGGCATCACGCGTGGTTGATATTGTTGAGAACAAAGGAATTAAAACCGCCATTTTAAATGTAAGCTTCACCTGCCACATGCCAGATTGTTTGGAAATGCCTTATTGGCCGAAGGTCAGAAATGCGGAAACTCTGGAGAACTTCTTAGGTGCGAGTGATGCAGGAAACGTCTATCGTTTGGGCGGAAACAGTTGTCTTAGCGGAGATTATATGGGCAGTTGGAAGTTTGATGCACCTCTCAAGGTTGGAGATGCTGTCATCTTTGAAGACATGATACATTACACAACAGTGAAGACAACCATGTTTAATGGTATACAGCATCCAGCCTTGGTGCTTCACACGTTGGATGGCAAATATGAAGTGCTGCGCCAGTTCACCTACGAAGATTATCGAGACAGAATGGATTAATACTTCTTCAAAAGCAGAAGTCAATCCGTTACTATATTGTAATAATACATTAATTTTCAGCTAATAAAGAATATTATATGAAACCAATAGAAGAGAATAAAAACTCGTTGCCTGACAACGCCTTCCGTGAACTGAAGGAGGGCGAAGAGTATGTGCCATTGATGAAACCAGAAGAGAAGCATAGAGAGGTAACAGCTTGGTCTGTTACTTGGGGTATTATAATGGCCATTGTCTTCTCAGCAGCTACAGCCTATCTTGGGCTGAAGGTGGGGCAAGTTTTTGAGGCAGCC
>ENA-OPBN01001089-OPBN01001089.1-human-gut-metagenome-genome-assembly--contig:-NODE-1089-length-13962-cov-2.660459_pt1 | contig 13962 bp, 8 predicted proteins | sample MGYA00241068_ERZ501452 | MGnify/ENA primary metagenome ERZ501452 (study PRJEB25962, sample SAMEA2042507) | human gut metagenome | biome: human gut; feature: human-associated habitat; material: faeces... | reverse complement strand
GGTTCTCCGCCCTCATACAATTCGGCAGCTCCGTCCCGCTCAGTATTTACCCTGTTCTTATCGTCAAAGCGCTCAAAGAAGCCAAACCGCGCCCCTTCCAGCGCTTTCCCTGTCTCATGATCGTATTTGTACATCTGCAGATTATAGGTGGAAGTAAAATCCTCTTCATGCCTAAATACCTCAAATCGAATGCCTCCCTGCTCCGGTACCGGGGTTGAATCGCCCGCCAATGCAGCAAAATAATTGACCGGAACCATTCCGAGCTCCATCCATGCCATCCGCTGATGAATCCACGGATCACTTTTGGCAGGCGTTCCGCCTCCGTGTGTCCCCGAACAGGTCACACACTCCCAGATTTGAAGCGACTGGTCAATCGCCTCCTCCGCCGAAGCATATCCCCCGCCGCCCGAAGCGTATGGGGTTCCTTCCACCCGGAAACGAATCAGGGCTTTCGACGGTTTTGGATTTGGATTTTTAAATATGATCTGCGAGTCGGTTTTTGTATACGTCCATCCATCGGTCGGAACCGGGCTGAATGAAACACCGTCATTGTTTGAAAATTCAAGCGGTACAGAACGGATAAAATCCCAATCCGAGCCATCCGGCGCAAACGACAGCGTCAGAGTCGCCGCATCTACCTGTTTTGCCATTCCCAGCGAGGTGCTGGAAGCTATCACATTTGGAATCTTTCCGCCGCCGACACCGGTATTTTCCTTTCCGCTGCCTCCGCCAGACAGCATTCCTCCCATTTGCATGTACGCCTCACTATTTGACGCAGCTGCCTCCAGCCACGGATATTTTGCCCGCACAGCTGGAACATAGAGGATTGTTTTCAGATCTTCCTCGGACACCATCTTGATAATTTCCGGTTTTCCCTGTGCTTTTGCTGCCACATTGATCGCCCGGATAAATGTATTTGCCTTTTCATCCCCCAGCGCTGCTCTGAGCGAGAGCATCGCCCAAAATACATATTTCTGTTCCTGACTGCTCAGCGGAACGGATGCCTGGGAGGGACGGTGTGCTTCATAGAGATCCCCTTTTTCTGCAATTCCCCAGATCGCATAACCGCCCTTATCGATACAATAAAGCTTGTGTCCCAGCAGCGTATCGCCGTGGGCTGTCGTCAGTGTTGTCTGCTGACCGCTCGCAGGTGCCGCTTTCGCCGGAAAAACCGGGAATCCTGGCAAAAAAGCCATTCCTCCCAATATAATTGCCAGTACAAACGCCATCCCCCGTTTCACATTCTCTCTGTACCGATACTCCCCCATAAACTTCCTCCTCGTTTTTACTGCCCCGCGCTCCTTAACACCGGCAGTCCCTCGTTTTCTTTATTTTTCAGTTCCCCAAACTGATTTCAGCAGCGAGATAATCCCCTTTTCATACTCCTGTCTTGATATTTCCTGTCGTCCCCACTGTTCTTCTATCTGCCCCATCGGTGCCTGTATTTTCTCCCAGGCAGCCTCGGAAATCGTCCCTTCTCCCCGCATACTCAAGGTCAGCGCCAGCACATTGGCAAGACTGTCTGGATCCGCTTCATACTCCTTTCTTCTCTGCTCCCGCTCCTTATTCTCATAGCGGTAAAACTCCGTCTCAAAGTCAACCGGATATGTTTTCGCATTTGAAAATAGCGGCAGGCTGGAGGTCGGATCCGTCGCATACCACTGCGTGCCGATCCGCACCAGGCACGCATCATGGAGATATTCCGGCGTGTAGGTCACACACTCCAGCCCTACGATCTGGCATAGGAACTGAAATTCTTCCGCAAAATCCCGGCAGACGCCAACGCCTCCTTCCAAAACCGGGAAATCCTTTGCCTCTTCCGGCGAACCGTAATGATTCTGGTTAAAACCTCCCTCTCCGTTTGCAATCCGGTTATGCACATACAGAAGACGCGTTTTTTCATCCAAATGAATCCAGTCAAAACTATTGACAAATTTCTGCAGTTCTTCAACCGAAGCCCAGCTATAATTTGCTTTCGGTTCTCTCTTCGTATTCCACCCTGGATTTGCTTCCCCCGGATAACGGACTGCCTCTTTCAGGTAATATTCCGGATCGCTGATCTCTGGGTGCTGCTCTGAAAAAATACTTCCATTTCCATAAAAACTCATCTCTCCATTCTGCCACTCCCATCTCAGACTCTCTGTGTCCTTCCATTCACCGCCATGCGTCCCCTGATTGCCTGCATAAGCGCTGAAACCTCCGGCTGCGATCATGGCTGCTGCCAGTACGGCTGTACATCCCGATTTATTGGTTGTTTTCTTATCCTGTTTCATTTTTTATACCCCCATTTTTTATTCTTTTCGTGTCATTCCACTTCATTTTCCTGTTTGCCTCTGTTTTCTTCTCTCCTCCTCTCTCAGCTTCTCGTCTGTACTATTCCGTCCAGCACCCAGGAACCATCTGCATTGACTAAATTCCCATCGGGGGTGTGCGTATTTCGATACAAACGTCCCCTCATTCCATCAGATTTTTCCTGAAAATAGTAACAATGAAACACTCCATCGCTTCCTGGCAGCCAGTTCCAGCCAGTCAGCATACGCCCCTGTGTTCCATCCATTTCCGTCCAGAGATAATACGTGTTTCCATCCACATCCGTATACCAGCCGTTCACCATCCTGCCATCTGCATCAAATCGGAACCAGTCAAACGTACTCTGCCCCTTTGCCGGATCGGCATATGGATTGTGGACAGCCGCCCATTCAGAAGCATAGCTTCTACCGCCCGCTTCAAACTGCCAGCTTCCATCTGCATTCTTCCGCCAGTTTCCAGCTACTACATATTCCGGTATGGCTGCCGCATCCGCATTCTGCCCGGGGCCTGCCTGTCCTTCTGTCAGATTTCCAATACCCGCTCCTGTCAAACCACTGAACCCCGATGCCGGTCCGGTTGCATTCGCTGCACTGCTTCCTGCCGCTGCCCCCTTTCCAGAAGAAGAGCCTCCACCCAAGCCGCCGCCCGAATGGGAACCTCCTCTGTATGTCTGATCGACCGCCTCATACTGAATTGTGACTGCCGCCCGGTCCGTGAAGCCACCATCCTCAGTTTTCACGGTCACATATGCCGTATGGCTGCCTGATTTTAAGTATTGACGGTCAAGCTCCTGTATCCAGGAAGCCGTCGTATTGACCGTCACGGTTCCATCCGATGATACATACAGCGAATCATCACTTGCCTGATATGTCACTTTCTGGTTAAACGCCTGCGCCGGAAATACCAACGCTGTCAGCTTTTTCGCACCGGTTCCCGTCCATGCCTCCACCGGACGATAACCTGCCCCCGTCCGGGTGCGTTTGATCTCGTATTGCAGCGTTTTCGGTATAAGGCTGATGCCTTCCACACAAATCTTCGATTCGTCCACTGTCTGGAAATCCACCTGTACTCTGCACGATGCCGTCTGCCGGTTTCCAAGCATATCATCGCCGATCACTGTCACCTTCGTCGTGCGGCTGCCGGAAGCTGTCTGTATTTCATACGGTGTATTCACATGTCTGCCCTGATCTGCCGCGATCAGATCCCGGATCCATTTTGCATCCTTTTTCGCCTGCACACCGGCTGACTTGTCCTCGCCGTCCACCGAAATCAGTGCTGCGTCACCGACGGTCCACGATATATCTTTCCGGTCAAAATAATCGGGTGTGAAAGACGCACTCAAGACCTGCGGTGCCGTAACCCGGATCGTTTCATCTGGATGTTTCCGATTTCCGTTTAATGTCCGCACCACCTCAAATTTCAACTGATCCTGATTTAGTGCCGCACCTTCATTGGCTACATAGGTCTGATCTTTGATCTGGAACGTAACCTCAATCCGCGCATTTCCCCGGCACGGCTTCCCATCAAAGCTCGCCGCCGGTTTCGTCTCTGCCGTCAGCACCGCTACGCCGCCGTTCTGATACCCTGCTCCGTATATGTCGCTTCCGATCGCATACTGGTATCCGCGGTCTGCCTGCTCTTTTTCCAGTTTCCGGACTATATCAGTGATAAACGAACTATTTAAATTTACCTGGACTGACGCACTCTTTTTCGTATAACCACTTTCCTCATCGTCATTTGGAAGTAACGTAATCAAATCTGAATCATCGATACTCCAGCGCACCGATGCATCCGCCACATCATTATTCCGATCCACAATCGCCTGCACCGTCACCGGCTGCACCTGTGTTCCCGCCTGCAGATTTCCATGGATGTACGTCGCAATTAATTTTCCATTTCCATCCATCACGCGTGTGACTTTCGTCGGATGTTTCCGGTTTCCGGTCCGCTCCTGCACCACCTGGAATTTCGTCACGCCCGGCGTCAGCCCGACCGAAACTGCCACCTTTTTATAAACCGCCGACACCTGCGTATTTTCCTCCGGCATCGTAAAACAATACTCGCCGCCATTTACATAAGTAGTATCTTTCCGGCTCTTCCCACGCGTATACGTCGGAACTCCCTCCATCTGAAAGCGCGCTTTTTCCGCCTGCTTTGCTGAGGTGCTGACCGTCACCGTCTTTCCCGGTGCCACCGCACCGCGGTGTTTTTTATCGAGTGTCCGGTAATACGCACCATTTCCCCGTGCTTCCAGCACTGCCACATCGTAATAATTCGTTCCATTGGAGACGGTATCGACCTGCGGAATTGTAATCAGATAACCACGGACCGGGCGTCCCGCATCATTTGGTGCAAAATGGTCAAGATCGTACCCGACCGACTCCGCATCCACAATTGAGAGAATCCCCTGTTCCAGTTCTTCATAAAAATATCGCTCGTCCACATCCCGCGTGACACCGCCGGATACCAGCGTGAAGAAATTGTCCTTCGCGTGGGAATATCCGATGTGCGCCGCGTATGTATACTGGTTATCATCTGAAATCCCGCTTCCACAGACATTGTTTGCGATTTTCGCCTCCGTATCCGCAAACAGGTACGCGATGTCATCCCCATATTTAAAATAATTAGCTGGTGCGCGGTATCCGATGAAGGTTCCTCTGTGTCCGGCAGCCCCGGTTCCCGACTGACCGATCATTCCCTCAAACCGCCCCACTTTCAAGTCTCCGCTGATTCGTTCTCCAACGAGTCCTCCGACATTCTGGCTGCCAGAACCGCCGATCGTGCCATTTACATAGGTATTGTAGAGAGCCGCCCCATTCTGAAGCCCCACGATTCCGCCGACAGTCGCATCCGTTCCCTGAATCCGCGAGGTGCTGTTATCCCCAGTGCGGACCTGGCAGTCAATGATACGAGAATCATCCGCCGCTTCCCCGGCGATTCCGCCCGCAAGCGCCTGCGCTCCGGCTGCACGTCCCGTCGTTCGGACGGTTACCTGTGCCATTCCGTTTTCCACCGTGCTGCCTTCCATGTGCCCGATCATTCCACCGACCGCTCCGGTTCCTTCCACATCGCCTTTTACCTGACAATTAAAAATCTTGGAATCCTTCGCATTTCCTGCCAAAATTCCCACCTGACGCACTCCTTTGACCGGCTTTCCTGGTTCCAGCGTCAGATTTCGGATCTCCGCCCCATCCAGCGCACCAAAGAATCCAACATTCGGCGAACTGCCTCCTGCAAACCGGAAATTTGAAATCTTATAACCGTTTCCATCCAGATTTGCCGTAAACGGGTGCGTCACCTCCCCTGAAAATTCCGAATCATCCCGGTAATAACCGATCGGATTCCAGTCCATTCCTCCCAGATCGATGTTCGCCGTCAGCTCAAACCATGCGCCCCGGTAATCCCCCACGATCTCTTCTTCCACCTCGCCGTAATCCGGCTGCATGCCAAACGCCGCCAGGAAGCTAAGTCCCATCAGCTGATGTTTCGTGCGTATCTGATACGGTTTTTGTTTCGTTCCAAGCCCATGTGTTCCATCCAGAAAGCTCAAATCCGCCACATCCCAGTTTTCCCAGAGATTTCCGAGGCTGGCGCTGACGCTAACGCGCGGCATAATTAATTGTGAAGGAGTTGCCTCTATGACTTTGGAAGAACGTAATTCAGAGGGAGTTGCCCTCACATCCGCATTCATAAGCTCACTGGACGATGCAGCCAGTTTCTGCCATTCTTTCCGCCTTTTTATGGCATCGTCTGTATCATCCAACTTTTCCTTCCTTTCCGAAATAATCCCCAAATCCCAATCCTCAAACACAAACCCGCTCGCCGCAAACGCCGGCAGCGTCGCCGACAAAAGCATCGTCGTCATCACCGCAAATGGAATCACTTTTTTCATCTTCTTTTTCCCCATACACGTTCCCCTCTTTCCCCAAACATTAGATTGATTTCCCCTTGTCCAATCTCTTCTCCTAATCAAACTGCCAAACAGCTTCACTCCCGCTTTCCAAGCTCAACAAGTATTCTTTTTTACATCTGTGACAGTGCAAATGCCGGACGTACTCCATATGTCTCACTGTCCGTCCTCACCGGACGCAGACAGCCATTTACCAGATCAACGCCATAAATCTGCTGATTATAAATGAATTTCCCGTTTTCATCCTGCAAATAAAAAGGCGTCCGCAGATAATATCCCTGTGAATAGGCACTGATCTGACTTTGTGGGTTATCATCCCCGGAATCAAACCGCCATAGATATTCCCGGTACGCAAGTGCCTCTTCCAATGACAGGCAGAAAAGCTGGTCGTTCATAAGCTGAAAACCAATATCATGACGCGCCAGTTCCCGCCCGGACGTCTGCGAAAATGCACCAGCCGCCGTGCTTCCCATGTACGCGGTCTGGATTCCCGTATGGATCGGTTCCAGACAGAAGCTGCTGTTCTGACTGTTTTTCTGCAGCCATGCGCGCACCTGCGAAGTTTTATAATTATTGTCTTTGCCAAACGAGAAAATCTTCATCTTTTTTCCCGGTGCCGTGTCCACATCCGCCCGGATCACGCGGTCACAGAGAAACAGCGCTGCTTTCCGGTGTTCATTCTGCCAGTCATGGTAATCGTCGTCGATACAGGTAAATGACAAAATCTCTCCGCCCACCTCGCGCAGCTGGACATCGCCCTCCTTCCAGATCACTTTTTCGGGCATTTCACTTTCGCTCCAATCCACGCTTCCACATCGGTCACAGATTTGATCCCCGTTTTCATCCAGGTGCCCCAGCGCCGGAAGGCGCTCTATCTTTTCTTTCTGACATCGTCCGCAGACATACACTGCCCGCCCATTCTTTAAGCAATCATTTTCCTCCCACTCCCATTGGCTCCACTGATGCGTACAAGTACGGTCATCCCAGTTTCTCCGCACCCGGATGCGCGTGATGATATATTCCTTTCCATCCACCGAAAAGGAATCCTCTTCCACCTCAGAATAAACTGCGTCGTATTCCACCCCGATTGTTTTTGCCGACGGTGTAAAATCCTGACCAATCAGATAAAATTCATGCCACGCTGCATCCCCGAGCGCAGATACCAGATTCCGGATCCTGGCATCATTTTCCGACTGATTTTGAACGGTCAGACCGGAACCGCTGCCCGATACCGCCGCATCCTCGCGCCCAAATATGGCGCACTCCGCCTCCCATGCACTCTGTTTCCATCGTTCCAGGCGTTTCCGAAGCGCCAGCATGGCGGCATCCTCCTCTGCTCCCATTTCTGGAACCTTGCCGCTTCTTTCATATTTGATATAAATTTTTTCAGTTCCTGTTCCATACAATTCAAATATTTGCGGTGACTGTACCGCTGATTTCCAGATATGCCCGTCGCTCCCTATGATTTGCTCTGGGAAAGATACGTTCAGGGAAGTTCCTTCCAAAACTTTGCCCGTCTGCGTATGAAATATAAGATGATTTGCATTCTCAGCATCTATAAATGAAACGCTGTAGCCGACTATGACAGCTTTTTCTGCCTGTTTCACTGCATTTTCAGATGCCAACGCCATTCTACCGGATGAAAATATCAATATCAGTGATATTCCCAAAATGGTACCATTCCGGCAGCGACACCCTTTATGAGCTCCCATGTTTATTTTTAACAACTCAAACCTCCCCCCTCAAACCTTTTTCACATCCCTTTTCTTATCCTCTTTCGCAAGTTATATAAGGTTACTGTTCACGCATACGTGCCCAGTAACGGAATTTGCCGTGGCTTCGCATTTAAATACGGCAAATTCCTGCTGCCACCACGTTTTCTTACGGCACTTTCGGTTCCAAAAGTGCCTACCTGTGAACAGTAACTATATAAGTTCTAATTTGATTCAAAACACACTCTCACTCTGAGTCAGACAGCGGTTCTTTCCGTCTATAAAAAGCTTTCATTTTGCATTGCATATATCATATAATATATTGCACATTTTTTATAACGATACAGTTATCCGATTCTCCCAAATTTTCCTAAATCATCGAATTCTGTGCGAAACGCACCTCACAAATTACCAGAATAAAAAGATAAATTAGAACGAAACCACCTGCGACCGCAGTTCATTTCGATAAGATATATTGAGTCTAACACATCTATTCTCTAAATGCAAGAACTCTTTTGGAATTTTCACAACGAAAAACGCCCGCCCCAGAAAATAAAATTCATATTCCAAATTTCATTTTCCAGAGCAGGCACTTTCCCACTAACTCATATATAAATTCCTATTTATTTTATCTCAGCCACATTCTCCCAAGGGTATCCCACATCAATGCCGATGCATCGAGAACGACGCCATATCATACGCCTTCAGGTTCTCATGTACTTCTCTTGCATCTGCCTCGGCGATGAGTTTGTCTCTCGACTTCTTCGCCTCCATCTCGGCTTTGTGCTTGCTCGGTCCGCCGACACAGCCGCCGACGCACGCCATACCCTCGATGAAGTCCTCCGGCAGACGTCCCACTTTCAGAAGAAGAAGGGCTTTCTTACACTCAGCCGCACCATTGCAGCGCGCTACCTTGATATCGGTATTCTCACCAGACTCCTTCAGACATTCTAATACCGCCGCTGTTACACCGCCGCCGTTGCCGAAGCGTTTTCCAAATACACTGGCTTCCTGCATGCTGTTCTCTTCCGGCTCCAGATTTACGTCTTTCGCCCGCATCATCGCACGGATCTCTCCGTAAGTCATCGCATAGTCCGCATTGCCCTGGATATTCAGATCCAGCGTCTCGCTCTTCTTCGCGATACACGGTCCGATAAAGACAGTGACAACCTCCGGATCCTGCGCCTTCAGCATACGGGAGATCGCACACATCGGGGAAACCGTCGTGGACATATTGTCAAGCAGCTGTGGGAAATGCTGTTTGATCATGTTGACAAATGCCGGACAGCAGGAGGTCGTCATCTTCTTGCCCTCTTTGTAAGCTTCCGCCCACTCTTCTGCCTCGGCTGCCGCGGTCATATCGCCGCCCAGACCAACCTCGATCATATCTGCAAATCCAATCTTCTTTAAAGCTGTTTTCCAGCTTGCAAACGTGATATCCGGTCCAAACTGGCCTTCGGTCGCCGGTGCCAGCATCGCAACGACCTTTTTGCCTGCGTTGATCAGGCGGATCACATCGACCATGAAGGTCTTGGAACCGATCGCACCGAACGGGCAGGAATGGATGCAGGCGCCACACTGGATACATTTTTTCTCATCGATCACACATACACCATACTCATCGTAGGTAATCGCATCCACTGGGCAGACCTTCTTACACGGGCGCTCCAGATGGGCAATCGCATTGTATGGGCATGCCTGAGAACACTTTCCGCACTCGCGGCATTTATCTGGGTCGATGTGCGCCTTGGTATTTCCCATGCTGATCGCTCCAAACGGACAGGAGTTCTGGCAGGCTTTACCCATACATTTACGGCAGTTATCGGTGACTGTGTAGGACGCAATCGGGCACTCCTCACAGGCTGCATTGATAACCTGTACGACGTTGTTTGTATTGCGGTCAGACGGACATTTACCTTCTGCCAGACGGATTCTCTGGCGGACAATCTCTCTCTCCTTGTATACACAGCAGCGGTACTGTGCCTGCGGACCAGGGCTGATTTTGTACGGAATATCGTCTCTTCCGTCCTCTAACTGATCATTCCAGGCAAGCTTTGCTACCTCATAAAGTATCTCATGTTTGATGCGCAGAATTGTCGCGTCATTCGTTACCATGGTTTATCCTCCTTATTAATAATACGTTACCGTAACTTTCTTTCCCATACCTTCGACTGCTTCTTTTAGCTGTTTGACCAGGTTCTGGCGGATTCCCAGATCAAACGCCATCCCTGGATTCTGGTAGGCGCTGTTCGCCGCCGTTCCCACAAACATATGTAATTCCGTGCAGTCTTCTATCAAAATCTTCGCGATCATGGACGCACCATTTTTCTTGTCCAACTCGCTGAAAAACTCAGAACTTAAATCGCATTCGATCAGATAGCGTTTCAGAAGTTCGATCGCTTTCCGCAGCGTCAGGACTCCCTCCGTCACCAGATCGATGCCTTCCATAAAAGCGATCGGCGGAATATCCGGATCGTTGTAATCCAGAGAAACATCCAGGCTTTTCTTCGTGGTTCTGGCCACGATATTGGCACTGGTGCCGCCGCAGACCACACGATCGTCGCGCTGGTTCCGCCCGATACAATGTGCTTTGCCGACTCATCTTTCATAAAATCCGCCGTGATCGTCTCATCGTCGTTGCGGTCGAGCGGCGGTCCCGTCATCAGGTTGACCGGTTTCCGGTCAATGATCCGAGCTACCACAACCGTCGTATCATCGCCCGGTTTTCCCTCGTAAATCTGGCTGCATTCCGCACAGAGTGCCGCCGCCATACGTGCCGACGAAAGAGAGGTCAGGCATTGTTCCGAAACAAACTCTGCCACCGACTCCCACGGCCAGCCAAATTTATATTTGCCGCTCTTTCCGACTCCCGCTGACAAGTACCAGCGCATCACCCTTCTGAACCTGGAACCGGCACTCGCTGATCTCCTTGTCCTTGACGAGACGCTTGTATTTCTGCAGCTCCACCACATGACCACAGCGCAAAAAAATGCATCGCGGGTTATCATATTCAACTAAATATACCTCGCCGTTGTTGAAAATCTGGAGAATCGAGAACGTCGCATACGCCACCTGTCTCGTCTGACAGATCGGAAGCGTCTGCACAATCGTCTCCACACATTCCTCCAGCGTGGCTCCATTTAAAAACATCGTACCCAGAATCTTTGCCGTCAGCGTCGAAAGAATATTCGCCTTGACGCCGCTTCCCATGCCGTCCGCCAGAATGATAACGTCCGAATCTTCCGTTTTCAGGCACTCTACCGTATCGCCGCACAGGATCTCTGAATACTTATTCAGACTTTTAAACGTGACATCTACGGTTACTCCCATTTATCGGACCTCACTTTCGCTCTCATCGTCAATCAGGGAACAAAGCTTCATCAGGGTTGTCTTCGTCTCCGCCGTCGTCTCACCCAGGAGTCCGGCAATATTCTGTGCAACCATCATCTGTTTGTAAATGACATTCTGTGCCAGATCAATGGTCGCCTTTTTCTTGGCATATTCCTGTTTTGCCTGTTTTTCCTCGCGCGTCACATCAATGATCGTGGCAATGACAAAATTGCCGTCATCGATATACGCAATGTTTTGAATCGTCACAAGATTCCGATCCGGATAGATCACCTTCCGGCTGTGGACGCTTGTGTGCGTCCGGAATACCTCGCGGACATCCTCGGCGTTGATAAAGTCCTCCAGCGGTTTTCCCTTGATCGCCTCCGGTTTGACGCCGAAATACATTTCTGCCGCCACCGAACACTCCCGGATCCGCATATCATCGTCGATGATCATGATCAGGTTCGGGGACGTATCCATCACCAGATGAGACAGCGACTGCGCCCGGTCATGCAGGTACGGAATACACATATCGACCTCCGCCTTTTTCTGGAAAACAGCGATCGCCTTCTCCCGGCAGGTCGGATAACCGCACGCACCACAGTTTAATTCCTGCTCCGGCGTCATCTTGCCCGTCTTTTTCAAGATCTCCCGGATCTCTTCCTCGGTCGGAATCCGCTCCTTCTGGGAACGATCCACAAACGTCCGGTGAATTTCCACCTGGCGCGCCGCCTCGTGCATCAGGGATAGATCTGCCGGTTCCTTCGGAAGCATCGCTTCCAGATCCAACTTAACTTTAAAACTCGACACTGAGGTCGCCGTGGACGGTCCATTGACACAGCCTCCATGACAGGCGTTCATCTCGATGAAACAGCCAGCCACCTCGCCGGTTTTCATCGCCTCACAAACATCCAGGCAGTCCTTCACTCCGCTGACATAGAACTTGCGGTACTTGTCCGGTTTCTTCTGGGTCGCCGTCACCGCCGTAAGCAGTCCGCCGCTGACCGGATAACGCAGGTTCGCGCCCGGTTCACGATCTTCGAACGGTTCTTCCTCACATGCTTCGATCTCGATCTGTTCCTCTGACAGCCACTGTTTTAAATCCTCAAATGTGAGGACTGCATCGGGCTTCACAACCCTGTTTTTCTCTTTTTCCGCGATACACGGTCCGATCACGACTACCTTCGCCGCCTCGCCGAACTCCGCGTGCAGCATGCGCGTATGGATCCCCGACGGAATCAGCACCGGTGCCAGATATTTGATCAGTTCCGGATAATGAATCTCAATCAGGTTCACGATACTCGGACAGGCAGTTTTCATCTCGCCCTGCTCTAATAAACGGACATACTCTTCCGTCGCCAGCGCGGCGCCCTCCGCCGCATCACAAACATTCGTAAATCCCAGCTTTTTTAATGCTGACTTGACCTGCCCCCGCGTTTTATACGGCAGAACCCCCATATAGGAAGACGACAGCGATGCAATAACCGGTGCGCCGCTCTCAATCAGCTTTTTGACCTTGGAAAGTTCGCTCGGAACACGTTTTGCCGACTGCGGGCAGTTCAAAAGGCACTGCCCACAGAGAATACAGCGATTTGGCATGATATATGCATGACCATCCCGGATCATGATTGATTTCACTTCGCAGCCCCGCACACATTTATAACAATGCTTACACATCGTCGCCTTAAAATCAATAATCGGCATAGACTCTCCCTCTCTTTTTGCCGTTATATGTAAACGATTACGCGTTCAGGCGTCCCAGAATCTCCTTCTGGAAAAATTCTTCAGTTGTCTCCGGTTTTACGGAATACAGTTCTCCATCTACCGTCACACAGACACCTTTACGGCAGTTGCCGCTGCAGAAATCTCCATTTAAATCCACCTCACTGTCCAGATGATTCTCTGAAACCAGCTTCTGCAGCTTCTGGATTACCTCGCGGGATCCTTTCAGATGACAGGCACTTCCGATACAAATCGATACTCTCATATAATGACCTCCTCACTATCCGTTATAAAACAGACACAGCCTTTCACCGGAGATTCCCGGTCAAAAAACTGCCTGTTCACATGCATCTTCCAGGGGAATTTACTAAAAAAGCATCTTTCCCCATTCTTCTTCATTATCTCATATTGTGATATTATTATCAATCAAATTTCTTTCTGATTTTGTATTTTTTTTAGACCATAAGTGCCTGATTCCAAAACCTTTTCACTTTCTTTTCATCAGCTTATGACTCTCCCGGTGTTTTTTAGGAAAATAATCTTTTTATCGGGCACCTTGCACTGCTTTTCTATAATATTTCCATCTCCTCCATGTACGCCCGCAGCCTCTCCACATTCCCGTCCGCAAAACAGTAACCATCCATGCCGCAGCCCTTCGCGCTGTCGATGTTATCCTGACGGTCATCGATGAAAAAGCATTCTTCCGCTTTGAGATGAAATTTTTCAAACAATCTCTCATAGATCGCCGGATTCGGCTTCGCCAGCTTCTCCTCCGCTGAGACAAGCGTGCCATCAAAATATTCAATGCCCGGAATTTCATGCTCGAACACACGCAGACGCACGGAACAATTCGAGCAGAGGTAGATGCCGTAGCCCTTTTCTTTCAGTTCCTTCACCAGCTCTCCCATCCCCGGCTTTGCCCAGATGTTGTACTCATGCCAGTGTTCCAGACTTTCCTTCGCCAGCCAGCGCAGATGT
>ENA-OPBN01001076-OPBN01001076.1-human-gut-metagenome-genome-assembly--contig:-NODE-1076-length-14172-cov-4.893037_pt1 | contig 14172 bp, 9 predicted proteins | sample MGYA00241068_ERZ501452 | MGnify/ENA primary metagenome ERZ501452 (study PRJEB25962, sample SAMEA2042507) | human gut metagenome | biome: human gut; feature: human-associated habitat; material: faeces... | reverse complement strand
TTTATTATACCTTCGAAGCGTCACCTGACCGAATTGACTTCTTTCTCTCTTCTTTTCCTGTACTACACTTGCTTCTTCAATTCCTTCAATGAACTTCTCTCTCCAACGGCGGCCCCGCGGCCTCCCCGTTTTGCGAAAGTGCTGCAAAGATACTGCCTTTCCCACTTACAATCCAAATTTTTCTCAATGTTTTTTTTGAATTATTTTTCTATGAAATGAAAACTTTTTCTTTTTCAGATTGTTATAGCTAAAATATTTTTACCTCTGCATAGAACAATCAAAGTAATTTGAAACGCAAACGCAATATCCCGTCTTTAAAATCATAACTAATAATCTTAAATACGCCTATTTCAAATGTATTCTCAACATGACGACCAATGCAAAGACATTCATCGTAATCTCCCACTTTAACAACCCGAACCGTTTCCGAAGCATTATCGGGCAATCGTCTCAAATCAAAACGTCCCAGCGCTTCTTCTTGTGTAATATATTCTGTCGTAATCGGTAAACCACTTTGTATAATTCGGTTGACCTGCTGTTCTATTTGATTTATTTCAGATTCTTCCGGTTCACGTTGGAATCGGAAATCAAGCTTACTCTTTTTTCTTTCTATATGAGCCGATACCGCACGACCACAACCAAAAAGGCGAATCATCGTTTGGTTAAGAATATGCTCCGTCGTGTGCATGGGCGGATATTCTTCTTTATTATGCTCATTTAATTGGGGAATATCTTTCATACCATATATCTTTAAAGTCAAATATTTTTACCTGACCAAGAGATTATTTCCGAATCTAAAATACTATATACATTCGTATCGACATATTCGCCAGAGAACATCAATTCTCCGTCTCGTTCCGTCCCTTCCAACCGAAATCCCAATCGCCGAGGGATAGCATTACTCGAATAATTTTCTACGGCACACCGAATTTGAATGCGATGCATCAAACGTGCTTCCACAGCCCATCGACAAAGTGTCTGAACACTTCGGGTCATTATTCCTTGTCGCTGATATTCGGGCAACAGCCAATAACCGATTTCGGTACGATGATTGACAAAATCGGAATTCACAAACCCGACCAATCCACAAAACTCTCCTCGACATTCTATCACAAAAGTAAAATTTCTTTCTTCCTCCGGGAAAGACAATACTTGCGATAAGAAGTCCATTTCATCTTGTTCCGAAAGATTAGCAATAAAAGGCAACCACGTTTTCAGATAATCCCTATGATCGGCAATGGCTCGATAAATCATAGGGGCATCGTTCAACGTAACCTCCCTTAATCGGATACCTGTCTTTACATCAATGTCGAATTGTAACATTATTTCAATAAAAAATCATATCGGAAAGAAATCAGCACTCTGGTAAATTGTACATTATCATTCAAAGGTATGGACAACTCAGGACGAACCCATAGCTTATGAGCTCGAAAAAGAATGCCCGGAACAATACGATGTTCGACCATACGATACTCCGGAATATTCGTTATATCCAAAACCAATGCTGCCTCTTGGATCACACGACAAGCAGCATGTACCGTATAGCAGGTGTTATATCCCATACCAGAATCGTACATTGGCATAACACCAGCACCAAACTCCACTCGCCCTATCTTCTTATCCAAGCCGATCTTCAATCCGCTATCATAAAAACGCCCAGCATAATTGGTCCCGAAAAAAGCTTCGGCAGAAAACTTTACGCCCCAAACTCCCGTAGAGTAACGGAAAGCTCCGTTCGCTCGGATATATTGCTCGTTCAGATGGCGTATAAATATGGTATTTTCCAATCCCACCGACCAATTCTTTGCCTGAAACCCGATCGACGCATATTTATTATTTCTCACACCCACAAAAATCGACTTGGATTGTAACGAGTCATTTTGCGACCATACACTCAAAAAAGATATTATTCCTATAAACAACAATAAAACTCTCTTTTTCATAATTCCTTCGATAACCTCACATTGAGAATATTATACCCCAAATCATTCAAATGTAACCCATCTAACGAATAGTTCATATTCATTTTATCTTCATAGGCAAAATCGTCATACACATCTAAAAATACACCATAATTCAACGTCTCGACCATTTGAGATAATGCAAAATTCAACTCTTTGATATAATCGTTTATATGCGGGTTATCGATCTCTCGATTTCTAGGTAAAATAGAAATAACGAACACCCGACGTGGAGCCAATCCTTCGATCATTCTCTTATACTCATCGACAAAATCGGTAATGAACTCTTGCCTCGTAGCATCATTGAAAAGTTTCCCTCCCAAATTGTTCGTTCCTATCAACATCACTACATTTTTGTCTTGATAATTCAAATTCCAAGTAACAATATCCTCCAACTTCGCACCACTTACACCATCGTTTCGTACAATCCATGTAGGAAAAGCATCTTTTACGTCCCACCCGGCGACCAACGAGTCGCCCACGAAACACAATTCACCTTCTTTTTCTTCCGAACATGCACCCAAGCTCAAAATCAAAAGCAACATTATTTTCCCCATTCTACACACCCAATTCAGTCTCATTTTTCTTACTCTTTATTTTTTTGTAAAAATCACTCTTTAAAATTTGGTTTATAAACATATCGGTAAAAATCCGAGCGCCATCGCCATTTAAATGCATGTTATCATAAAACAGCTCTGGTCTATCAAAAAAATACTCCATTTGATTATCATCTATCACCCGAATTCCATTCTCTCGGCACAACTCTGTAATAACCCTTTTCGAATAGGGATTCCCCTCGTGCCTCAATTTACGATAATATGGAGGAAAAACGACCACCAATTCTACATTGTTCGATCGTAGCTGCGTTATAATCGATTTCAAATATTGTAACTTTACCGAGTAAATAAAATCATCATCAGGTTCGTCTCCATAATTTTCAAAGATAGGCAAATTATTGGGTTTATGTTTCGCTACAAATCCATGATTTGCCATTTCTTCTCTCGGCAAAAAAGATTGTAAGAAAATACGGAACCACACGGTATTATATTTATACAAATTAGATCGAAGAAAAGCAGAACCCTTTCCATCGTTTTGCAAGACCAACGCAGAATCTATAACCGGATTTCTCCCGTAATAAGGATTTAGTAACTCAATTCTACCGATATGATCGTCTGATAAATCATCGGGCTGCAAAGCTAAAATAACTCCCCGTGGTCGATGGTGTTCAAGCAACCCGTCTATCATACATCTGAAAAATATTATGTTCTGAGCATTACACCCCCCATTAAAAACAGAAATTCCCAAACTATCCATCATAATATCCGGCATAAAACTATTAATCGCGACAGAAGACCCGATAATCACCACATCTTCATTTGCCTGATGAAACAGATACTCTATCTTTGCATAATCTCCCGGAAGCCCATACCTTTTAGAATAAAATGACATGACTTGCCCGAATATAACATCGAAAACAAGTACGATTACAATAATCGACACACATGTTTTCACTAACTTAAATATACTTCGGTTCATAATCGGTCATCTAAAATTGAAAATAGATAAACGCTCCACCATTGAATGAAGCCGTCAATATAATAAACGCAATAAAGAGAGATATAGATATGATTCTCACCAAATAGTTCTTAGAATTTAAAGCGTGAACTTTTATAGACATCTCATCTTTTATCTCTTTCAACATCAAAATACCTATACACATAAATCCTAACAGCAACGAAGGTATTCCTTCCCCCGTAAATAACGGACCTCGGTCGGTAAAAATTTTTGCAATGATACTGAATGCCGAATGAAGATCATTCGCCCTGAAAAAAATCCAAGCAAACATAACCAATACAAAAGTTACCAAACAATTAAAAACCGTATGTAATCTTTTGGATACATTTACCTTCGGGAGCAATCTGTTTTTTTCAATTCCGACAATCTGGTACAGCCCATGCAAACTACCCCACAAAACAAATGTAAGATTCGCTCCATGCCAAATCCCACTCACCAAGAAGGTTACAAACAAATTCCACAAATGTCTGTAATGCCCCACTCTATTCCCTCCCAACGGAATATATAAATAATCTTTGAACCATGTCGACAACGAAATGTGCCAACGCCGCCAAAACTCCTTGATACTTTTCGCAAAATAGGGACGATGAAAATTCTCCATTAAAGTAAAGCCCATCATTTTCGAAGAACCTATGGCAATCAAAGAATACCCGGCAAAATCACAATAAATCTGGAAGGTAAAGAAAAAGGTCGCCAGCAACAAACTGACTCCCGAATGTTCCATATAATTATTGTACACGGCATCGACATAAGTAGAAACTCGGTCTGCTACACACAATTTCATGAAAAAGCCCCATATCATCAGCCTAAGTCCTGCATCAAAATTCTCATACGAAAACTTATGTTTTTCTCTAAACTGAGGAAGCATATTTTTAGCTCGTTCGATAGGACCGGCGACCAACTGCGGGAAAAAAGAAATAAACAAGGCATATACTACAAAATTTTTTTCTGCCTTTATCGTTCCTCTGTACACATCAACCGCATAACCGACAGCTTGAAATATATAAAACGAAATTCCCACCGGCAATAGCACGTTCCATCGAGGTATCTCGATTCCTATATTTAGGAGAGAGAAAAAATCGGTAATCAACGAACCCGCAAATTCATAGTACTTATAGAAAAACAAGATACCCAAATTGATAAATATCCCCGAGAATAATGAAATCTTACGCCATCGACGAGACCGAGAACGGTCCATGCACAAGGCCGAAATATAGGTAATCGATGTACTTGTCAACAGCAACAACGCATATACGGGCTCCCAACACATATAAAAATAGTAACTGGCCAGAAGCAAAAATATCGTACGTCCTTTAATACCCGGCAACAGGTAATAAACCAAGCATACAATCGGAAAAAACAAAATGAATTCTAAGGAATTAAACAGCACAACATTGATTCTTTAATTCGACAAGTAGATTATCCTGCACACAAATGTAATATTATTTTAAAAAGGAACAGATAATTTATTACAAAAATGCAGCTCTCTTAACAGCCTATTAATCAAATCGGAGAAAAAACTTTTCTTGCTTCCCAAAATCGGGCATACAAAAAAGACTGTCTTGCAAATCAAGAACAGTCTTTTCGTTTTTCAATATCAATGACAATAAACGTCATTAAAACAACGACTTACTCTACAACCAATTTGAACGATTTATCGCCAGCGCTCCCAGACACCACAGCCAAATAAATACCCGGTATAAAATTCTGAGTCGAGACACTCGCTTCTCCGTCAACAACTACATCGCATACATTCAAGCCGTCGATAGTATATATCTTCAATCGACCCTGAGCCGCCACGTTCAAAGGCTCCCCCCGTTTCACTGGATTGGGATAAAATAAGGTGACTTCTCTTTCGGTTCCCGTCAAACCGGTAGAAGTACCGTCCATATAAACCTCAAACTCGGTAACGGTTGCCGACTCTCCGTCTATATTTCCGCTTGGAATTTCAATTTTCACATAACGAGCCTTCACCCTATCCACGGTCACCGACTTATTCGTTTTATTCAAATCGCCCGATGAAACAAGAGTCCAAACGCTATTCTCATCTGCACTATTATTTATTTTATTAAGGTCGGGGGTCTCTGTGGCCACATAGATATTATACCCTTCGATTTGATTCGCATCATATACCTTGAATGCATTTACATCATATTCGTCTTCCAAATCGAGAATGCAATAATGCTTATCGGCGGCAGACCTATCGAAATCCCAATGATACTCGGTATTTTCATTCAACCCGTCAAAAATATGCCGGGCATTGGTATAAAACGATTTAGCCCCCGAGGACTTCAAAAACGTTTTACCTACACTCACCAAATTGCCCCTATCCGTTCTTTCTTTCAACTTACCGTAAATATCGAACCCATAGATACGCACGGCATTTTCACCGGTAGGAAGTTCCATCGAAAATTTAACAAACCGGGCTTCCTTAGGCTCGGCCAAACGATGATCCTTTACATTGGCGTTTCCCGCTTCCGCATCATTGCGATTCACCACTTCTTCCCAATCACCGTCGTTTCCCGTCTTACTGACGTAAATACGATAGGAATGAACATTGTTATTTCCCTCTACCGTTTTCGAATCCCGAAAGACAAAACGATCGACCATATACACATCGGCCAACTCAAAGATCACCCAGGGATTGGTACTCTTATTGTCGCACCATTTCACTCCCTTTCCCGGCTCCTCAAAAAGGCAATAAGCCGCTTCGTTATTGCTTACCTGTGCACTGTAAGAGTGTATACGCACTTGCGGTGAATCTATTTCGGGAGAAACCTCTTCAACTCCTATCGGCGACGATGGAGGCATTTCTCCATCGATAGCCCAATCGGACGGTTTATCGCCCATGACAAGCTCCAAAGTCCCGCCATTAACGATTTCTTCATGCTTCAACCAGCACCGACCGAGCTCTTGACCGTTCAGTTTGGCCGATTGAATATAGATATTCTTATCGCTTGCATTAGGAGCCAATACTTCAAACACTTTTCCTCCGTCGAGATTAATTGTCGTTTTCGTAAATACCGGACTTGAAATAAGATATATGTCCTGTCCCGCATTAGGATAAAATCCCATTGAATGGAATATATACCAAGCCGACATCGACCCCGAGTCGTCATTTCCGGGCAACCCCGTAGCAGTCGTATTATATCGCTCTTTCAAAACCCTACGGACAATCTCCGCCGCCTTGTCGGGACGATTCACATAGTTATACAGGCTTGGCACTAAAAATGCCGGCTCATTGCTTATTTGGAACAACCCCATATAGCTGTTTTGGTCGAACCCGTCTTGGACATGCGTAAAATATGTATCCAGCCGCTTCAAGAAAGCCTCTTTACCGCCACATCTCGCAATCAGCCCGTTCACATCGTGAGGCACGTAAAACGACATCTCCCACGGGAATGATTCATATACGATTCCTTCCCAACCATCGCGACGAAAAACATTGTAATCTTTCTCGTTCACCCAGTCGCCACTACCATTTTTCGGCCACAAGAATCCTTTGAATCCAAGACTATTGATGTTGTCGTTCCACAAGTTTTTCCAGTTATTCGACCGTTCGAGATACTTTTCGTAAACATCTTGTTTACCCAATTTCTTTGCTACGGTAGCGATTGCATAATCGCAATAGGCATATTCGAATGTGCGAGTTCCCGATCGCTCGGTCACCGTGGAAATATATCCTTTGGTATTATACTCCTCGACACCGCCACGACCTTCATTTCTCGGGTTCTCCGGTTCTACCTCGGCATTTTTAATCATTGCGGCCAATCCTTTTTCGTAATCAATACCCGGCAAATTTTTCACGATAGCGTCAGCAATCAGTACATCGCTGTTCGAGCCCCCTTGTACACGACCGTTACAATTCCCGCTACGGCCGTCCGGCATATATCCCTCGTGCTCATAAATATCTATCATAGACCGTACGATATCGGCCTGACGAGAAGGTTTCAAAAGAGCGAACAACGGGTGTGTAGCTCTGAATGTATCCCAGATGGCATAATAATCGTCGAAATAAGGTTCGGACGATTCCCACAGCGGATTCTCACCCGTGCGGTCGGTAGGTTGTAAAAAGGCATGATACAAAGCCGAATAGAAAATAGTCTTGTCGTTATCGTTCCCCTCGACTTCCACAGTGTTCAACACCTCTTTCCATTGTGCGATTCCTGCATTGCGAATTTCGTCAAAGTCCCAAGACGAAAGTTCCGAAATGTTCGCTTTGGCTTTCTCTGTGCTAATAAACGATATTCCTACTTTTACTCTCACTTTTTGACCCTCTGTCGTATGAAACCCGAAATAAGCCCCGGTTTTCTCTGTTCCCGTTGCATCTACCTGCTCACCCGATTGGACAGACGTCCCTTTCCAAACAGTATACTCATCGGCGGGGGTATCCAACAAAGCGTAGAAATACACCGTATAAGGACCACCTAAATTCCAGCCTCCTTTGACGGTCGAATAACCCTCGATTTCTTTATTCGAAAGAATTTTTACCCCCGAGGCTACCAATTCCTGTGATTCGACATGTAGTGTCAGACAACTTCCTGCATCGATCAATATCTTTGAAGACTCCGATTGGGGGAAAGTATATTCATGAAATCCGGCCTTAGCAGATGCCGTCAGTCTCACTCCCACATTATACTTACTCAAAGAAACTTCATACAAGCCCAAACCGAATCTCTCGTTGGAACGTGCCGACGAATAATCCGAAAGGTTCAAATCTCCGGTCATCGGTTGAAATAAAATATTTCCATACTTGGGACCACCGCCGGTTCCGCTCACATGCAAATGGCTGAAACCTTGTATATTGCCACCCTTTCCCCAACCTGAGTTATTGGTTCGGTCTCCACAATCGGCTCCTAATTTCACCATACCGAAAGGCACACATACTCCCGGGAACACATGCCCCTCGCCGTCAGCCCCGATTTCGGGTCTCACATACTCCCAATTCTCTCGGGCAATCACATCTCCTCCGGTACAAACCATCTTCATTGTATTCAAATCGACACGGATTGTATAGACTCCCGTAACAGGCACTTGAAATGCATTATCGAAGCCATCATTGGCAGTAGCCCTCTCATACAAATCGTATTCCTTTCCCGACTCGACGAGCAAATGTCCGGCTATATCTATACGACAAGTAATGGAAGGTTCCCATTTATTCGACACCAAAAATTTGAACCGGCCTTCATCTATACTATAATCCGATAAAGTTCCCGTCCACGTAAAGATACCAGACTCCTGCTTTTCCATCGGGATAGCAGCATCCGGATCCCAACCTGCTTCCGTAGCATTACCTACCAAATAAAGATTGTCATAAGCGGCAAAAGCCGGACTAAGAAACGATAAGAAAAATACTAAAATGAAAAAAGATAAGTTTTTCATGTTTAAAAATTTTAGGATTAAATATTCATGTCACTTATATGACACGCAAAAAGCCAATAACCCTTAAAAGGTCAAGAATAAAATCTATAATTGTGGAATATTAATTTATAATATTAAGATAAGTACTTCATAAACAAGGAAACAAATCTTTTGATTTTAAATATTTTTACGACACACCAAGTAGATTCTTTGAAAAACCGATTTTATTATATTATATTTGCGGTATACATATTTATATCACAATGCTTCTCTGTTAATAAATCCATGAAAATAACCGAAAATAATATCATAGAAAGTTTGCAATCAGGAGAAGAACAAGCATTTCGATACATTTACGATAAATACTACGGTTATTTATGTGCCATAGCCAAAGGTTATCTTTCCGATAACGATGCGGCAGAAACTGTTGTAGGAGATGTAATTTACAACATTTGGGAAATACGGAAAAATCTGAATATTCATACTTCGTTACGATCATACCTCATACGTAGTGTAAAAAATAGATCTATCAATTATTTACAGCAAGAATACATTGCCAAAGAAATTTCTATCAATTCGCTACAAGATTACCCCGAGATAGAATCCTTCTATTTTATAGAAGAAGAGCACCCTTTGGAAAAAATGCTCGAAACGGAACTTGAAAAAACGATAAAATCTGCTATCCATACACTTCCAGAAGAGTGTCGAACGGCTTTTATATTGAGCCGTTATCACGATATGAAATACGAAGAGATAGCATCCCAAATGAATATATCCGTTAATACTGTAAAATATCATATCAAGAATGCCCTGTCCAAACTAAGAACAGAATTAAAAGACTACCTTGTCGTACTTTTACTATTTCTGTTATCGAATGGACTTTATTATAACACTATAAAAAAACTATTAGATTTCCTAAATACTTAAAATTATTTAAAACCGCTCACACAGACTACCCCAAAGAAAAAAAACATCTGTCTTTCCTTTGAATATGAAGAGAGCCGACATACATACCGAGCATATAAATAATCTGATTCTTTCATTTTTGAATCGGACAATATCTTCTACCGATTTAAAGGTATTGAAAGAATGGATTGACGAAAATGAAGACAACAAAGCCTATTTTTCGGAAATACAAAAAATTTGGCTGATTTCCAGCATTTACGAAAAGAAAAACTTCGATAAATTAAAAGACCGGGCTTTTCAACAATTCAAAGACCGGATCGCTCAAAAAAACCAAGAACAAGACATTTATATCTCACGTCCAAATTGGAATCGGATTTTTTATATAGCGGCATGTATCATTATTGCATTCTTTGCAGGAATAGGAGTAATGTACTTTACTGGGAATCAAAGACTCTCCGATCAAACACTATCCTATTCGGTAGAATCTCCACGAGGATCGAAATTAAAACTGTCTCTCCCGGACGGAACATCGGTATGGCTCAATGCCGATTCAAAACTATTATATGACAACAACTTCGGTATCAACAACCGCGATGTCACGCTATGCGGAGAGGGATACTTCGAGGTCAGCAAAAACAAAAATCTCCCGTTTCAGGTCGTATCGGACGATATAAAAGTAGAGGTCTTAGGGACAAAATTCAATGTCAAAAATTATCCAGAAGATCCGAATATCAAAGTCGCATTGTTAGAAGGTTCGGTGATGCTATACGATTCTCTTGAAAGCACGATATTAAAACCGAATCAGATAGCACAATACGACAAACAAAACAAAAAAACCACATTAAAGACCATAGCGGCAGAAAATACAAGCGCGTGGATAAACGGTCACCTGTATTTCGACGAGGAAAACATGGAAACCATCGCTTTGGCTTTGGAACGAGCATTCGATGTGAATATTACCATTAAAGACGAGACCCTGAAAAAAATGATATTCTACGGCGACTTCATTATCGAATCGAACAATATCGATGAAATTATGAATATCATGGCTGCCACAAACAAATTTAACTACCACTATAAAATCCGTAAAAACGAAATAGAAATATTTCAATAAACACATTCGATATTTATTGGTGTAATAGACAAATCCAATTTGTCTAACTAGCCGTTTCATACCTAAAACCATGCTCAAAACAGTTACTATTTGTCGTACGGTTTATCCGTTAAGATTCATCTTACTACTCGGCATTCTATTCTCTTTCAATGTTTTTGCCAAACAAAGCCAAGAAGAATATATAATCGAGAGAGAAAACTGGAAAGCCTTTATTCGTCTTTCGGACGGTACAGTAGACCGATATGAATTTCGGGAACATGGCGTATGGAAAACCATACCCTTTCGCCACGACCGAATGGCCGGACCGGCTTGGGACGGTATCATGCTGGCTCACGATAAAAAAAATCCGGGATCGTTTATTGGTGAAAAAGACCACATTTTATACAATATCTCGTACGTCCCGGCGCAAGACCATCTCATCGTCAAATGCTCCATGACCAACACGGGGAGTACACCATACGCCCCGAAACAAAGCAGGCTGATTCTCGGTATCGATAGTGAAATGCACGCCTACCCTCAATGGGACACTAAATTTTTCCCCACTCTGCTACGTTGTGAAAAAGACTTCGCATGGGGCTATTTCATGTCTCCGAAACAAACCATATTCGGTTTTACAACGGCCGAACCGGTTGCCTCATACACCATAAACTACATTTACGAGGGTTGGCTTAAATGGAAATGGGGACATCAAATAAGAACTGCCAGTTTAGATATGCTACATTGCTTACCTCTGCCGGAAAGGCATCCCCAGAACTTAACGGAGCTGGCTCCCGGAGAGACGAAATGCTGGCATATACACATGGGACAAATACAGTCCCTTCCCGACGTAAAATCGAAACTTTCGGAATGGGCTGCTGTTCCCATGATCGAGTGTGACCGCTACACCATAACATCGAAAGAAAGCATATCCGTACGGGGGTATTCGACCGACTCGATAAGCATCGCAATAAAAGGCCCCGGCATAAAAAATCAAAAAAGCCTCACGACCGACAAAAAAGGCAATCTGTACACGACCTGTTTCCGCCCGACTCAAAAAGGAGTGTATAAAATCACAGCGACAACCCGATCGGGGAAAACGGCAGAAGCCCGCATATTCGTTCGGCAACCGTGGTCGTGGTACATGAAAAATGCCCGAGACTTCGTAGCCGAGAACCAACCCCTATTCTCCAACGCCTGTGAAACATTTTACGGATACTACACCGCCTTTCTTGCGGCAAAACATTTCCCCGACACGGCAAAAGACAACGCCTTGCAAGAACGGTTCGACAACACACTCCCTCTAATTATCGACACAATCACATGGCTGCCTAACCCGAAATCACTGCCTCACCGCATACAAAATTTCTCGGCCCTAATGGGAATGCTGGTCGACCTATGGGAATATACGGGAGAAAAACATTACTTGGAAAAAGCCGCCCACATCGCAGATTATCTCTGTTCCGATAAAATACAAGGGCCTGACGGAGCTTATCGCTCGCAAGGAACTCATTACACGGCTGTTATCTATACAGCCAAATCGATGCTCGAATTGGTAGCTGCCGAAGAAAAGCTCATCGCGAATCCCGTTTGGAAAGAACGCCACGAACGACATTTAAACTCGGCCCGAAAAGCCGTAGACGATTTGTGCGGACGACTCGACGACATAGAGACCGAAGGCGACATGACTTTCGAAGACGGCATGATTACTTGCAGCGCCCTGCAATTAGGCATGTATGGATTGCAAACTACTGAACCTTCACAACAGAAGAAATACAGTGAAGCCGCCCGATATCTGATGGACAAACATAAATGTCTTGAACAATTATTAATCCCCGATTGCCGCATGAGGGGAGCCACACTACGATACTGGGAAGCTCTCGACATTTACTTTATTCCCAATCAAGCCATGAACTCTCCGCATGGCTGGACGGCATGGAAAATCTACGCCTCTTACTACTTGTATCTGCTGACCGGTGAAGAATTTTATCTAACCGATTTCATGGACACGCTCGGATCCTGTGCCCAAATCATGAGAGAAGACGGTCATTTACGCTGGGGATTCATTCCCGACCCCTATATAGAAGCCAAGCTATATGTAGAAAATCCCGAGCAAAAACACCACGGATTAGTCGTCGACTCTATCGTGGGAGAACAATATTTAGATATGATAAGTCCGTGGTTGCGTCCCGACGACGAAAATACCATCTGTCAATTTAAAGAAAGAGGAGGAGCCGGAGACAATACGGTTCAAGAAATTTTCAAAGCCATGGAAGAGTGCGCTCTCACATCAGCCTATGTCCTCGTACGAAAAGACGGCTCTATTCTGACTTACAATTGTCAGGTTCACAAGAAAAACGGCACTTTGCATATTATACCCGATGAAGCCATCATCTCTAAGATACACTTGAATACCGCCCGAAAAACAAATATTTCCATACAGGCGACCGGTAAAAAGATTCGCGCGAAATCGGTTCTCGGGTATAAATGGATCGAACTAAATTAAGTCTTACCTTATGAACAAAAAACTTATTTTTTTAGTAGTCAGCTTCTTGTATATAGTGACGGCTACGGCACAACCGTTATTAATCCCATATCCCCGATCGATAGAGATGCGGGAAGGATATTTCGCCCTCACCGCAAAAACAGGCATTATCAACCTCAGCGACAAGAATAACGCCCGGCTGTTAAAACATTATATAGAAGAAGATATCAATATTAACCTCCACGAACAGCGAGGCGACAACAATATATTCCTAATCACGAACCGAAAACTCAAAGAATCGCTGGGAGCCGAAGGATACCGCATGAACATTTCGACCGATTCGATCGTCATCGAAGGAGCTGAAAATGCCGGCGTTTTTTACGGAATCCAAACGTTACGGCAGCTAGCGGCACAAAACACCCGCGACCCACGTCTGTATGAAAATGTAGCTTGTCCCGGAGACAAAACAGACTGGCCATACCCTGTATGGAAATATTCGACAAACCAGAATACGAATGGAGAGACTTTATGCTCGACGAAGCACGCCATTTCAAAGGGAAAGTCGTCGTAAAGCAACTTCTGGAAGAGATGGCCTATTTGAAAATGAATAAATTCCACTGGCATCTCACCGACGATCAAGGGTGGCGTATCGAAATCGAAAAGTATCCGCGGCTCACTCAGATAGGAGCATATCGGGACAGCACCCAAATAGGAGGTTGGAACAGTACCCTCTACGATGTTAACATTCATGGCGGCTACTATACCCAAGAAGACATACGGGAAATTGTAGACTT
>ENA-OPBN01001061-OPBN01001061.1-human-gut-metagenome-genome-assembly--contig:-NODE-1061-length-14412-cov-3.086439_pt1 | contig 14412 bp, 9 predicted proteins | sample MGYA00241068_ERZ501452 | MGnify/ENA primary metagenome ERZ501452 (study PRJEB25962, sample SAMEA2042507) | human gut metagenome | biome: human gut; feature: human-associated habitat; material: faeces... | reverse complement strand
TGCCGTATGAAGAATGTCATCCTGATGGTGCCCTAGTGCTATTTTGTTGCAGCCGATTTCTTGGGCCAAATTAAATAGTATTTTCCTGCGGTTCCATGCGCAGAGGAAGCATGGTGTTCTTTTGGGATTACGGTCTGTTTCAAATTTCCCAGTACGTATATATAAAGGAATACCAACTTGCGTAGCTTTTTTTTCAAGGTATTTTGTATCGGTTGCGTAATCGATATTTTCCATTCTGATGTGTGCTGCAGAAATTTTGAATCTGCTTCCAGCTCTGTTTTTAGCATCTCCAAGAAAATCTAAAAGTGCAAGAGAGTCTTTCCCGCCAGAAAGACCGATCAGAATGTGGTCGCCGGTAGTGATGAGGTTGAATTGCCGTATTCCCGCCATCATGTCGCTACGTATTTTAAGTTTGAGTCTCTTTTCTGTTATTGCCATTTTCTGTGTTCGTTTTGAATGTGGTTGGGGGTGCGTAAGTAGTCAAAATTATTTTATATGCCAGCATCTTTCAAATGTATAAATAATTTTGACAGCCTGCTTAAAGAAATTGGTTACATTTTATATGACCATCAATGATGGCAGTTGTGTAAGTACTTTATAAAGGTACCTTTTCGCCTGTTGTGTTAGTGGATTAGGTGGATGTCATATATACACTATATAAAGTAGGAGTTCAAAATAAATAATTTCGAACTCCTACTTAAGTCGTATTATCTAACAGATTTTCCAATGACAAGGCTCGTTTTCTTGCCAGCCTTGACTATGTATAAACCGTGTTCAAGTGATGAACTTTTTATTTTCCGTCCATCTATGGTATAAATATAGGTCGGTTCATTGTCCATTCCGTAGATTCCAGAGGAAATGCCAGTGCTGATGGGTTCTATGAAGTCGAATGTGATAACTCCGTCTTTTTCGCTTATATTATATATGGGTTTTCCCAGTTTGCCGTTTGTGGTATAAACATCGCTGGCCGGAACCGTGGTATCTGTAAACTCCGTTTTACCAGTTAGCCCTGGAAATAGGTCACCTTTTAGGTCCGTAGGCCCCAGATTGTCAATCCCTTTTTTGTTGTCTGCGGCAACATAAGCGTAGCGTTGGTGGAGTGGATCATTGTTGACGGTGTTGTTTCTCCAAGCATTGGCATCATAGTCAATATGCGTGATGAGCAGACCGTGTCCCATGGCTTTGGGGTACCATGTTGCTGTTTGCCGATTTTCTAGAATATAGTATTCTTTTTCGTTCATCGGATTTCTTATGAGATAAGCCTCCGTCTCGCCAGTGTTTTCTTCGTCTGTACAGAAGGAGTGAAGAGTGGCACTTTGAGCCTCATTTAGTTCCTTGATTTTTAACCAACCTAACATGTTGCGCTCGTATGCCGTAAACCCAACGGGGGCATATCCGTCTTTAAAGAAATAGCCATAATCAAGCGGAGACCAGTATTTCATGGTTTCGCAAGCATTATATGTTTTGGGGTCGTTTCCTGTGTAGTAAAAATCTGGCAATCCGAGAGCGTGGCTCAGTTCGTGGCAGATAACTCCGATGCCCACGGTTTTTACGCTTTGCGGAACTAAATAGTTGTTGGTTGGAGGATCTGCATATTCAACGCTTCCGTCTTCTTTGAAGTAATCCTCATATAATTCATTTCCAACGAAATAGGAATTTACAATGCAGTTCCCAGATTTAAAACTTTTAGAGCTGAAGTGTGCCCACAAGTAGTCATCAGCCCCAACGTCGTATGAAGATTGCTCACCAGGACCGGCAAAGATGATACAGATATTGGGAATAGCCCCATTGACATTGAAGTCTTCCAAATCAACGTCGCTTGCTGTGATGCTGTCTAAAACCTCTTGTACAAAAACGTAGCGGTTTTCGTCCGTTTTTCCCTGTGCGCTGTTTTTTCCGTAGAAAGCACGGTTCTTGGATAAACGGATCTTTCCTACGCATTTGAAGGTCAAGTTGAGCAGACCTCTGCTTTGCATATTGAAGTAGCTGCTGACACTACCGATGTTTCCTTCGTTGTTTTTATAATCAGCATCGTTGAAATAGCTTTCGTATTTGTCAATAGTTGAGTAGTCTTGCAGTGTAACGTCTGCAAATTCAACCAAGACAAAAGGAATGGTTGAGCCACCGACGCTTGGGATAGCTCCTCCATAGCTCTCTCCGTAACGTCCAAGTCCGTCTGCTGATTTTGTGGCGTTTTTGAGAGAAGAATCCCTTTGAAGGGCTTGCTGTCGTTTTGCCTGAAGCGAGTTTAAAACGTTGGAGATTTTTGCGGCTGTGAATTTCACAGAGCGTTCATTATCGCTTTGCCAGCCTTCTTCGTGTGCTGCAATTTTAGTGTTAATCAGTTGGTTGCCAATTTGTTTTGCGTAACACAAATTGCCGACGGAATCGCGCAAGAGAACCCTTCCGTCAGTTGTTGTGTAAAAACTATATTGTGAATTTGCAACATAGTTGACGTGCAAAAGTGTCTCATCAGCCTGCTTGAATGTCATTTTTCGAATGACGGGTTTGATTTCTGCTGTTGAGGTTATGCAGAAAAGGAGACTGCATAGAAAGTAAATGAAAAATGATTTTGTTTTCATGAGCATGTAGTGTATGACAGGTGGGTGTTGTTGTGATGACTTTATGATGGAATATAGGTTTGGCTCCTGATATTTGAGAGAGCGTCAGTCAAATGTACCGTTTTGGATTATGAGAACTCAACGACCGTGATGCCAGCTCCGCCAAATTGCACATGTTCGTCATGGAATCTTTTGACATTTGGAACAGTTGCCAGGTATTGTCGCACAAGTTCACGCAGGGCTCCCGTGCCAGTGCCATGAAGGATTCTGACTTGGTTTTGTTCGAGCAGGATAGCGTCGTCGATAAAGTATGAGACCATCTTGAGCGCTTCATCGCCGCGCATGCCCCTCAGGTCTATTTCGGGTTTGAAATGGAGTTTCTTTTCATACATCGCGTCCCTCGTCTCTTTGGTTACGAAGGTGGAGACTTTGATGGTCTTGTCTTCACGTGGTGCTTCCGCAGCTATCAATTTGTCGAGCTTGACCAAAGTGAAAATTGAGCCAAACAAAACTTTTGCCTGTTTGCCGTTGATGCTGTCGATGCGTCCGACACTGTTTTGTCCTTTTAGGCGCACCCAGGTTCCTTCGTGTAGCGCTTGATTTTGAGAATCTGCAGTGACGGCATTTGGCTTTGTGCTTACAGACGTCAAACTGAGCGTGTTACTGAAAGTGTTTCCTGTTTTCTTTCCGTCTTTTTTACGTTCCTGTCTGCGTTTGATTTGAGCGATTTTTCGTGCAATCTTGTCTTCCTTGTCCTCGTCAGTGGAGATTTCGTCCTTGAAGGCATTCAATTCCTGGCGGGCAGCAAGGGTGCGCTGCTTTTCGGCTTGTGCTTCTTTGATGGCTCGAATAGTATTCTCGATTTTAGCATTGGCCGATTGCAATAATTGTTCCGCTTCCTCTTTAGCCTGCCTGATAACGGTTTTGCGCTCTGTCTGGAATTGCTCCATTTCTTTTTCATATTTGGAAATGGTTTCTTCCAGTTGCTTCTCCCGCTTATGGATATTCTTTCGTTTGTTTTCCCAGTAGGTTTTGTCTCGAACGATGTCAAGCAGATATTTGTCAGACATGACATAATCATTCCCGACAAGTTCAGCGGCATAGCTGATAACATCTTCTGGAAGTCCGATTTTTCTCGCAATTTCAATTGCGAAGGAACTTCCTGGGTTTCCCACTTGCAACATGAAGAGAGGTTGCATCTGCGCTCTGTCGTAAAGCATGGCTCCGTTGACGACGGAAGATGAGTCTTGTGCAAAATGCTTAAGATTCTGATAGTGTGTCGTGATGATGCCAAATGTGCCGCTGTCTACGAATTTTCGTAAGATGGCTTCAGCCATAGCCCCTCCGATTTGCGGTTCAGTTCCACCGCCGAATTCATCAATGAGCAACAAGCTTTTCTGTCCGCAACAGCGCATCATTTGCTTCATGTTAATAAGATGGCTGGAGTAGGTGCTCAGGTCGTTTTCAATGCTCTGTTCATCGCCGATGTCAATAAATATGTCGTCGAAGATTCCGACAACGGAGTTTTCTCTTACAGGGATGGGCATGCCACACTGTATCATGTATTGCAAAAGACCGACAGTCTTTAAGCAGACAGATTTTCCACCAGCGTTAGGACCAGAAATCAGCAATATCTTTTTGTTCTTTGGCAGTGTGACGTCAAGTGGTACCATGCTTTTCCCGTGTCTCTCCAGCGATTGTTGCAGCAAAGGATGGTGTGCTTGTGAAAGGGAAAGCATAGGGTGCGGCACCAGCGTCGGATAAATCGTTTTGAAGGTGTTTGAAAAAGCAGAGAGCGCCCTAAGATAATCAATGTGTCCCAAAACAATTTGCGAAAACATGATGTCCTGAATGTGTGGCCGAACTTCCGTTGTCAGTTCTTGCAGAATGCGGATAATCTCCCGCCGTTCTGCCGCTTTGAGCTCGCGGATTCGGTTGTTTGCTTCAACGACAGCCGTAGGTTCGATGAACACCGTTTTTCCTGTAGCCGATTCATCGTGTATGATACCTTTGATTTTGCGTTTTAGTGCAGGAGCAACAGGAATGACCAATCGCCCATCGCGCAATGTGGGGCTCACGTCTCGTTCTATATATCCTTCGTTTTGCGCTTCAGAAATGATAGATCTCAAGGAATGAGAGATACCTCTGACTGTTTGTTCCAGAGAGTGTCTGATTGTCAAAAGTTCGTTGGATGCAGTGTCTTTGACCTTTCCGTATTTGTTAAGGACGCTTTCAATGCGCTTGATGAGCTGTGGAAAAGTTTTGACATCGCTCATCATGGCTTTCAGGGCAGGATAGCGTGTCGAGGCTTCCTTGCTGGCATTATCATTATCACCTTCTTCCTCTTCCTCGTCTTCGTCTGAGCCTTTATCGAGCACGTCTGTGAAATCAACGATGGTTTTGAGGGCACGTTTCAGGTCAAACAATTCCAGTTCTTCCATGTGGGTGCGTTCAGGCTTAATGCGCATCAGAGCCTGGCGTATGTCGAAGAAATTCAGTTCAATGTCGCAGTCGTCTTCCTCCGTCAGAAAGCGGTTCATCTCTTTAGCCTCCATCAGGTTAGTCCTGATGAGGTCGAAGTCTTTCATGAAGGTAAGCTTATTGTCAATCCACTCGGTTCCCAAGGTCGATATACACCGACCTTTGAGAAGCGTTCTTATTTCGTCAAAGCCAATTTTTTTCTCAAAATTATCTGGATAAATCATGTTGCATTCTATATTTATTGCAAATTTAGCATTTAGAATTAAAATAATTCGAGTTACCTTGGATTTAAAGTCGTTGAAACTGAAAATATTTCGTAAGTTTGTGGTTATTATGACTCTATTTTTTTCAGTGCATATAGGCAGGAAAAGTCAGCGGAGCGACTTAGAACTGAGACATACATAAAGGATTCCGCTGCATGGAAAGTGAGCAGCGGAAATGGAATGCTAAAAACATGTTGGAAATTTTATATGGAATTGGATATAGATTTAAGGTTGATATTTGCCATTTTGAATGGTAAGGTATCAGAAGCCATAAGCAAGAAATTGCAGAAAAATTTTATGGAGTCGGGCATTGATTTGACCCCGTCTCAATGGACCGTTTTGCTTTATTTGACGGAGCAAGATGGTGTTTCTCAGCAGCAGCTTTGTGAAGCAACCTGCAAAGACAAACCTGCCATGACGAGGTTGCTCAAAAGCATGGAGCGGAATGGCTATATTCAGAGAAATGAGAGAGTAGGCAACCGACGTTGCCATGAGGTGCATCTCACGATGAAAGGAAAGCTCATGAAGCAAAAGGCCCAGCGCGTTGCCGACAGAACGATGAAGCAGGCTCTGCGTGGATTAAGCCATGACATGCTTGTAACGAGCCAAGATGTGCTTAGGAGAATTTTTGCGAACTCATCAGATATGTAATGGGCAGCGACAGATATTAATGTCGGCTTTAAAAAAATGGGTGGTGAAAATTATTTCACAAAAGCTGACCACCTACTTAAACACTATGTGCAACAGCAAGGGGAATGACATGTGAGGCATCCAACACATATCATTCCCCTTTTCTGTGGTTCGTGCTACGAAAAGACAGGTCGCTTAGAAGTGAACCATCAGTTCGATAACGGCTTTGTCGCGCTCAGAGGGTTTTGCCAGCGCTTTGTCGTCGTAGAAATATTTTTCGTAATTCAAGCGTATGTCAGCATTGATTTTCTTTGAGAAGCTGAAGGTGACACCGCTGGTGACTCTTTTTCGTGCAGCATCGTCAACTTGCAGTGTGCCGTTGGCATTCAGCTGCCCGTTGCTGTGGTTGCCCATTTGGTCATAGCGTGCCAGAAAACTAACGTGATCGAAAACGCGTTGAAGCGGGAGAAGATAGCAAACAAAAGCGTCTATGGCGTTGACGTCTGAGAACGTGTTGTTGGTGTAGTGTTTACGCAGATATTCTCCTTCAATCGTCCAATTGCCGCAATGCAGTGTGGCACCGCCGTCATACAGATAGACCGCGCCGCCGTTTGGCGAAATCTTCTGGACAGAGCCTTGTAACGTCAGGCCGAAAGGCAGGACATATTGTGCCTTTGCTGAAAAGTTGAGCGTCTTTGTCCAATAGTCTTTCTGATTGGTCAGTCCGGAACCATTGAAAGTTCCCGCCTGCAATGTGAGAGGAATCTTGTCAAACGTGTAGCCAAAAGTCAGTCCGACATCGCGCACGTTCCCGACCTGTTTGGCAATGAAAGAGCGATTGGCAAAATATTGCTGATGGGGCGAACGGTGGGCATCAATGCTGAACGGCACACGCATCTGGCCCAGTCGCAGCGAAAAAGCTTTAAGCGGCTTTATACCTGCATAGGCATCAAGCATTTTGATTTGCCCTTCGTCAGAAAAATCGATTTCCGCTTTATAGATGACGTTGGGCAGTACGTTTCCGTCGAAGGCGACGCGTGCGTTGCGCACTTCAAATCGCCCCTCTTTTTCTTCAGTTTGATATTCTCCTTTGGCGCGTATGGTGCCGCTGATGTGTGGTGCCCACGAGGGGATGGTCAGTGTGACGGTTTTTTGCACTTCATTTGGCTTGACAGAAGTGGAGTCTGTCGTGTTTTGTGCTTGCAGGCTCAGCGCCAGGCATGCAGATGATGCAAGAAAAAATTTCAGTTTCATGATGTAGCCTTTTTGTTTGAAACCATTATAGCGAGTCTTTGAAGCGTTTTGTCAGTTTCAGAAGTTGGCGAATTTCAATGCACAGTTGTTCAGATTCTTGGATGATGTGCAGGAGCAGCGTTTCCGACGTGATATTGATGTCAGGTCTTTGTATTTTCACCAAAACAATGTCGCGGAGTTCGTTGAACTTGCCTCTAATCATTTCGCATTCTTCGCGCAAAGTTTCGTTGTCCTCAATGCGCTGTTCGCGGAGGTTTTCTGCGGCCTGCATGATGATGTTCGTCAGCTGTTTGCTGATTTTTGAGAACTGCTCAGTTTCCAGTCTGTCAATCGGTGTGAAATGATTGTCAACGTGTTCTTTTGCAGGTTCGTTGATACGTATCAGTCCGTAGAGAATCTGTCGCATCGAATTGTGTGCCAAATGGAATGTCGTGCTCAGCTTGATGGCCGTTGACGGGTCAGCGTGTCTCAGGCAGATGGTTTCACGCCTGCGCAGGTTTTTCAGGGTGCGTTTGTTCGTGCTCAGATTTTTGCTGGCGTGTTTCAGCGCCCGGAGGTTTTCAACAAACAGTCCTTCCGTTGTTTCCTTAAACGCATTGGCAAAGAGAGAGAGCATTTCTCCAGTGCTCACGTCCAGATGTTTGTTGAGCATCATCGGAACATCCTGTGGTTTGGCGCAGGTGATGATTTCGTTGAACAGGACGTCGCCGTTTTTTTCCTCTTCCTTTTTCTTCTTGCTATATTTGCGCTGGCTGTGGATGATGGAGTACAGGCCAAGACACACGATGATGGCTGCGGCTGGCACCCCGCCATAGTTCATCAGCAGCGCCACGAAGAAACAGGCAGAGAATGCGACACCGGCGGTCAGGAACCATCCGCCGATGACGGTGAGTACGCCAGTGATGCGGAACACGGCACTCTCTCGGCTCCAGGCCCTATCAGCCAAACTTGAACCCATGGCCACCATGAATGTGACGAACGTTGTTGAGAGCGGCAATTTCAGTGAAGTTCCGAGTGCGATGAGCAGTGATGCCATCACGAGGTTGACAGATGCACGCAAGAGGTCGTAGGCAGCATCGCTTTCTTTGGCTTCTTGTGGAACTCTGAATCGGTTGTCAATGAATGTGCGAATAGGGGCGGGGGTATAATTGGTCAGGAAATGTCCGACGGAGTTGCCCCATCGTAGCAGACTTCTTGCGGCGCGTGAAGAGCCGAACATTTCGTCGCCTTCGTCCTTTTTCGAAAGCCCCACTTCTGTTTCCGTCACGTGGCGAGCTTTTTTCGATGTTGCAAGTGCAAAGACCATGATGGCGCCTGCGGCAATCAGGAAGTAGATTGGAGTTGAGGCTGAGCCTTCGAGAGAAGACATCATGAAGTTGTCGGCCGAAACGCCGGCTCCGTTGCTTGAATAGTCAAGGAAAGCGGAGAACCCTGCCAAGGGCACACCGATGAAGTTCACGAGGTCGTTTCCTGCAAAAGCCGTTGAGAGTGCGAAAGTTCCCACCAGAACGATGACGCGCAGGACGTTGACTTTCATGAAATGAAGTGTTTGCATCAGAATGGTGAACACAACGAAGCAAGCGCAGAGCACTGTCAGAATGTGCTCGTTGAGGAATGCCTTGACGTCTGCATTCATGAACGAAAGGTCTTTGAGTCCTTTAAACAGCATGAAATAGACGATGGCCGTCAGAGCGATGCCTCCGTAAATACCTATCTTCCAGCGTATTTTTGTTTTGATATTGAAGGAGAATATAACACGTGTGATCCATTGAACCAGTGCGCCAAACACGAACGCGATGGGCACAGACAGGAAAATACCCATGATGACTTCCAGCGCTTTCGACGTGTTCAGATAGTCGGCCATGCCCAATGCGGTGGCATCGCCAGTCATTTTGATAATAACGAAGGCAAACGAGGCTCCGAGGAGTTCAAACACCATAGAGACGGTGGTTGAGGTTGGCATGCCGAACGTATTGAAAATGTCAAGCAACACAATGTCTGTCACCATCACGGCTAGATAAATATACATCACGTCGTGGAAACTGAAATACTGAGGCGAGAAGATGCCGTGCCGTGCAATGTCCATCATTCCGTTGCTCAAGATACATCCGATTAGCACACCGACAGAGGCGATGACAACCAGACGGCTGAATCGTGCCGCTTTTGAACCGATGGCCGAGTTCAGAAAATTGACGGCATCGTTGCTGACGCCGACATAGAGGTCGAATGCAGCCAGCAGGAAAAGGAATACCACGATTCCAATAAACATCCATTCCATAAAATATAAATTTGTGAATTAATAATATGTTGCTCTCGTTTTTTGGGATGGTCGTAAAGCCGATTAAGGTCATTTCAGACACTTCAGCTTCCTTCCGTAGCAATCCCATTGCGGGTTGCTTTTTCGAGTGCAAAATTAGGAATGTGATGTGTGGCAGATGTGACAGTGTTGTTAAGAATCGGTTAAGGAGCGCTCAGGTGATTTCGGCATGACAATCAGTATCCTTCAGAAATTCCACATTTCAGCCTCTCTCTTTAATCTTCACAAAAACTTAACACCTTCAAGTGCATGGCCTTTACGGGGAAATGTGTAATATTGCAGTCAGAAAGAGTGTGACTTTTTCTTGAGAGCGCCCCATTGTTTGCGTGGCGTCAGAAAGAGGTATAAATTAAAATGGAGAAAAATGGAATATAAGATATTGGTTGTTGACGACGAAAGCGACTTGCGCGAAATATTGCAGTGTAATCTTGAAAATGCAGGATATCAGGTCGATACGGCAGAGTCGGCCGAAGAGGCCTTGCAGAAACTCACGCCCGATTGTTCGCTCATTTTGCTTGACGTCATGCTGGGCGGCATGTCGGGGTTCAAACTGGCCGAAAAGCTCCGGAAGGACTTGAAAAACAACGTGCCCATCATTTTCCTGACGGCCCGCGACACGGAAAACGACATGCTCACCGGTTTCTCTTCTGGTGGTGATGACTATATCTCCAAGCCGTTTTCGCTTCAGGAAGTGCTGGTCCGCATCAAGGCCATTTTGCGCCGCACGTCAACGCCGAAGGCCAAGGCAAAGATTGAAATCGGAGCAATTGAAATTGATTTTGAGAGAAAAATGGTGACGGTTCGCGGTGAAGACATACACCTTTCTCCCAAGGAATTTGGCATTTTCAGTTTGCTGGCAAAGAATCCCAAGCGCGTGTTTACGCGTGAAGAGATACTTTCTGAAGTGTGGCATGGCGAAAGTTATGTTCTGGATCGCACCGTTGATGTTCATGTGGCGCGAATCCGTCGGAAACTGGGTGACGAAGCTTCCTGCCTGACAAACCGTCAGGGATATGGTTACTGCCTTGTTCCTTGACGCACGTAAGTGCCACTGCAAAAATAGAGGAAATACGATATGAGAGGATTGATTAAAAAACTGTCTTACAGGAGTAAATTGCTGCTGAATTTTGCAGCGTTGTTCATAGTTTTTGCCATTTTATTGGTTTGTTTTCAATATCATCGGGAGAAGCTCTATCGGCTGGAACTTCTCGAAACAAGGTTGCGCAGCTATTCCGATCTTGTGGCAAACAGTTTGGAGAGTAGAGGCGTGGACAACGACAGCGTTCAGTTGGCTACCATTATGCGCATGATGCCTGCCGAACTCCGTTTGACGGTCGTTTCGCGCCAGGGAAAAGTGAAATATGATTCTAACACCGGCCTTGGCGAAAAGCTTGACGATCATTCCAACCGGCCAGAAGTCCATCAGGCCATAGCCCATGCTGAGGGCTGTGATGTCCGTTTGTCACACTCAACAGGCGTCACCTATTTCTATTATGCCAAGAGCTATGGCGGTTTTGTGGTGCGCGTGGCGTTGCCCTATACCGAGACCGTTCAGAATTTCATGAAGGCCGATAATGTCTACCTTTGGTTTGCCCTGCTCGTCTTCGCGTTGATGATGTTGGTGCTCATCCGTGTTTCAGACCATTTCGGGCGTGCCCTGGTCAGTTTGCGCCATTTCATCCAGTCGGCCGACCGCGGTCTGATCGACTACGCACACATTGAATTTCCCCATACGGAACTTGGCGATATTGGCCGGTCCATTATGTTGAAATATAAGCAGCTGGAAGCCACCGGCCGGCAGATTGCTGCCGAGCGTGAACGCCTCATGCGTCATTTCCACTATTTTGAGGGAGGCATCGCCATCTTCTCCCCAGAACGGAAAAAGGTTTATGCCAATCCGCGCTTCATGCAGTTTGTCAACACCATCCTCGAGCGTCCGACGCCCGATGTGAATGTCCTATGGAATGAGCGTTCCTTTGCCCCCGCTGTCGAGTTTCTTGATATTTCTGGCGGCAAGCGTGCCGCAATGGAAGAGGCCCCCGTTTTTCGTTTCACAATTACTGCCGGCGGAAATTACTTCATGGTTCAGTTGCTGGTCTACAACGATGGGAGCTTTGAGATGACGTTGACAGACGTGACGCGAAGCGAGAAAAACAAACTTCTCAAGCAGCAGATGAGCAATAACATCACGCACGAACTTCGCACCCCCGTTAGCAGCATACGCGGATACATTGAGACGATTCTCTCCTGTCGGTCGCTCTCGCCCGAGAAACAGCATTATTTTTTGGAGCGTGCCCACGCGCAGGTGGTCCGTCTGACGGATCTGATTCGTGACGTTGCTTTGATTTCGAAAACCGAAGAAGCTCCGGAAACCATGCCGAGAGAAGAAATTGACATCAACAGCGTGGTTTCCGACATCGTGGAGGAATTACGGGGGCAGTTCTCTGAATCGAAGATGAAGGTGAAGGATGAAATCCCATCGCATACGTCCATCAACGGAAATTACGCCCTGGTTTATTCCATCTTTAGAAACCTGATGGAAAACAGTATCCGCTATTCCGGCGAAGGCACGGAAATCGGGATCGAACGCTATAACGAAGACAAGGAGTATTATTATTTCCGTTTTTATGACACCGGTGTGGGAGTGCCCGATGAACATCTGTCGCGTCTTTTTGAACGCTTTTACCGTGTGACGGAAGGGCGGACGCGTGATTGTGGTGGAACGGGGCTCGGCCTCTCCATCGTTCGCAATGCCGTTTTGTTTCATTCCGGAAACATCTCCGTCAGAAACAGAAAAGGCGGCGGACTTGAATTTCTGTTCTCTCTCCACAGGTAACCAGCATTGGCCCGCGGGGAGGCCACCTGCTTATACGCAAAATACATTTAGAGGTGTCCTGAACTTATGGCGATTTGGTCAAAAGTTCAGGACACCTCTAAATCATTCTTTCAGGCCCAGTTCGTTCCTCACAACGTTGACAAAGAAAGGTCACGACGACAGCGTGCAGGCGTTTGGGCAGAAAATGTTGCGGCGGTTATTTGACCGCCTTTTGGTCTTCTCGGAACATGAAGGTGAAGAGCACCAAGACGATAAACGCGTATCCGGCAAAAATATACCAGCATGTCTGCCAGCCGGTCATCGGATTGGCACTTGGATTGTCGTAAACAAAATGGTTAACGGTCAGCTGGGCGAGGTATGTGCCAATGGCTGCGCCGAGTCCGTTCGTCATGATCATGAAAAGGCCCTGCGCGCTGCTGCGTATGTTGTCGTTGGTGTTTTGCTCCACAAACAGCGCACCAGAGATGTTGAAGAAGTCGAAAGCCACGCCATAGACAATCATTGAAAGCACGAACATCCATACGCCAGGACCTGGGTTTCCAAGGCCGAAGAGACCGAAGCGGAGCACCCATGCAAACATGGCAATCATCATGACGCGCTTGATGCCGTAGCGCTTCAGGAAAAACGGGATGAGCAGGATGCAGCAGGTTTCGCTGATTTGTGAAAGCGAAATCAGGGCGTTGGCGTTGTTTGCACCGAAACTGTTGGCATATTCAGGAATGTCTTTGAAGCTCGTGATGAAGGGGTTGGCATATCCGTTGGTGATTTGCAGACTGACGCCGAGCAGCATCGAGAAGATGAAGAATATGGCCATCCTGTGTTGCTTGAAGAGTTTGAAGGCATCCAGTCCCAATGCTTCAACCACAGATTTCGATTCGCCGCGCGGGCTAACAGGGCATGCGGGCAGCGTTTGCGCATAGATGGCAAGAATGATGCTCAACACGCCCGAGAGCATCATCTGATGGGGCGTTGCCTGAAAACCGCAGAAATTGACGGCGAGCATGGTGCAGATGAATCCGATGGTGCCAAACACTCTGATGGGCGGGAAGTCGCGCACAGTGTCCAAACCGGCCTTTGTCAGTCCGTTGAAGGCAACGGCGTTGCTCAGTGCCAGCGTCGGCATGTAGAAGGCAACGCTCAAGGCGTAGTAGGTGAAGAGGGTTGAAAATTCAACGTGGTCGCCCGCAGAGAGACCGTATGAGGCGGCGGCAATCATGAAACCACCGGCCAGAAAATGGCAAATTCCGAGCAGGCGCTGTGAGGGCACCCAACGGTCGGCAACGATGCCCATGAGGCCGGGCATGAAGATGGAGACGATGCCCTGAATGACGTAAAACGAGCCGATGTCATTGCCCAAGCCGTGGCTGGCCAGGTAAGTTCCGAGAGAGGTCAGATAGGCTCCCCACACTGCAAATTCCAAAAAATTCATCACCGTTAGGCGAAATTTTAACAGGCTATTTTTCATGTTTGTTCTTTGTTTGGGGGTGACAGAAAATTCTTCAAGAGTTTTTTTGCGGGCAGACGAATTAAGTAATGGTGAAAAAATAACTTGACCAATTTTGTGGGGTAGGGATTTATAACTTATGCCCTGTCTTTATGTTCAACGATTTATTCTTTCACCATTACTTAGGTGTGTCAGAGTGGTTAGAGCCGGCCCTCATCGTTGTAGCTGTAATAGCTGCCGTCAGCGAGGACGATATGGTCAATGAAGCGTATGTCCATGGCTTTCGCCGCTTCCTTCACCCTTTGCGTTAGGCGGTCGTCTTCCCGGCTGGGCTTGGAACTGCCCGAAGGATGGTTGTGGCAGAGCGCAATGGACGTGGCGTTGGCGAGGATGGCCTCGCGGAGAACGAGCCGCACGTCGACCACAGTTCCCGTGATGCCGCCGCGACTGACACAGACACTGCCGATGATGCGTAGGTTGTGGTTCATCAACAACACGTGGCATTCTTCAACGGGATTGTCGCGAAGTTTGTTGAGGAAGTAGCGGTAAATGTCTTCCGACGATTGTGCGTGTATCCGCCTTGAGGCGTTCTCCGGTTTCCGGATCGAATTTGCCCGGTGCATGCC
>ENA-OPBN01001046-OPBN01001046.1-human-gut-metagenome-genome-assembly--contig:-NODE-1046-length-14589-cov-2.451218_pt1 | contig 14589 bp, 9 predicted proteins | sample MGYA00241068_ERZ501452 | MGnify/ENA primary metagenome ERZ501452 (study PRJEB25962, sample SAMEA2042507) | human gut metagenome | biome: human gut; feature: human-associated habitat; material: faeces... | reverse complement strand
GAGCATGGCGAGTATCTCAGGTTCGGGCGTTCCGTCGCCGTAGCCCATGGTGCGGTAGATCTCCTGCCGGTCGATCGCGAGGTCTTTGTAGTCGATGTCTATTTGCCGGGTTCGCATGGTGGCGTCGTTGGATTCAGGCGATGTTGAGCAGTTGTTTCGCACCCGTGACGGCCGCGTTGGCGTTCGAGGTGTAGAGGTCGGCGCCGATCTGCGCGGCGAATGCCGCATTGACGGGCGCTCCGCCTACCATGACCTTCACCTTGTCGCGCAGGCCGGCTTTGCTCAGTTCCGTGACGACGTTGCGCATGTAGTTCATCGTGGTCGTAAGCAGGGCCGAAAGGCAGAGTATGTCTGCATTGTGCTCTTCGACGGCTTTCACGAACTTTTCGCTCGATACGTCGATGCCGAGGTTGATGACTTTGAAACCGCAGCCCTCGAACATCGAAGCCACGAGGTTCTTGCCGATGTCGTGCAGGTCGCCTTTGACAGTGCCGATCACTACGGTTCCGACGTGCGATTCGACTCGGCCGCTCATGTGGGGTTTGAGCACCTCCAGCGCGCCTTTCATCGCGCGCGCGGACATCAGCAGGTTGGGAACGAATGCTTTGCGGTCTTGGAACCGCTGGCCGATTTCGGCCATGCCGGCGGTCAGGTAATCATCGATGATCGACTGGGCGTCCATGCCGGATTCGATCGCTTTGCAGACCAGCTCCTGCGCAAGTTCGAGTTTGCCGTCCACGATCGCCTGCGAAATTTGGTTCATATCTTCCATGGTCGTAGGTTATTTTAGTTGTGCATTGGCTATATCTATGAATGTAAGCATGTTTTCGAGCGACGTGTCGCTTTCGACCGAATGCGAGGGCGAGAATATGTAACAGCCGTCGCGGCCCAGTTCGAGCAGGTGGCGCGATTCCCTCGCTACCTCCTCTTTGGTGCCGAAGGGCAGGGTTTTCTGCATCGACAGACCTCCGTGGAAAGCCAGCCGTCCCCGGTACCGGCCCAGCAGGTCGTCCACGTCCATCACTTCGGGCTGGAAGGGGTTGAAACAGTTGAGTCCGATCGAAATCAGATCGTCGAACAGCTCGTCCACGTCGCCGCAGCTGTGTATCATCACGTATTTTCCGGCCTGACGGACACGGCCGTACATGCGCTGCAGGCGGGGATAGATAAACTCTTTCCAGAGGTCGTATCCCATGATCAGTCCGATCTGCTGTCCCCAGTCGTCGCCGAAGTAAACCGCGTCGATGTCGTATTCGAGGGCTTTGTCGATCTGGCGCAGGTTGTAGTCGCAGATCGCGTCGAGCAGCTGGTTCACGAATTGGGGATTGATGTAGAAATCCATCAGCAGGTTTTCGATGCCCCGCAGCGTCCATGCCCGTTCGTAGAGCGAGAATCCGATCTGGAACACACGGAACATGTTGGGCTTTTTGCTGATTTCGCTTTCGATGTCGGCGAAGAAGCGCGGGTCGAGCGGATCGGGAAAGGTGTAGCCTTCGAGCGTGGGGTTTTCGAGGATGCAGCCCTTCACGTCGCCGATATCCTTGTCTACGCTGCGGTCCCAAACCACGCCGAAGACATCGCGGACATAGTCGCCGCCCAAATCTTCGAAGAAGCCGATGTCGCTTCCCAGCTGCAGGATATGGTTGCCCAGTACCGGGTCGAGGTCATCCGTGTCGTAGTACTGCATGAGAGCCTCTTTCGGCTCTTTGGTGAATTTGAAAGACCAAGGAACGTAAGGCGGCTTTTTACCGTCGAGGACGCACTTGATTACTTCTCGTTTGGTCATATCGTTGGTTTATAAAAAATGAAGCGAATTGGTTATACAAATATATAGGGTAAAAAGTCTGCTGTCTACCGTGTAATTTGCAAATAATTGTGCTATATTTGCACTAAGGGCCGTTCCTTCGATAATAATATAAGATCATGCTTTACGAAACCATTATTCCGGCATCCGGATCGTCGTTTACGAAGAAGAATTTTATATTCAAACACTTTCCGCCGGACTGGCATTATCATCCCGAATACGAGCTGGTCGCCATTACGGAGGGGGTTGGCAAGCGTTTCGTCGGAAACGGCGTCAGCGAATTCTCGCCGGGCGATATTGCGTTTATTGGCTCGAACGTGCCCCATTTTCATCTGAGTGACCGGGTTTACTATGAAAACAACGATCTGTATTGTTGTTCCGAAGTGATCCAGTTCAACCAGAATATCTTTCCGGCCGATTTCCGCACCATGCCCGAATTCGGACCGATCGTACGGCTGCTGGACGAAAGTTCCCGCGGCCTGCTTTTCCACAACGACGAGGTGCTGGAGCGCATCCGTACCCGTCTGTCGGATTTCGAACGGCTGGACGGCCTGAAACGGCTGATGGAACTTTACCGCATTCTGGGAATGCTGAGCCAGACTCCCGATTTTTCCTACCTGTCGATCGCCGAGGTGGACTACAACCGGGTCAAAGACCTGCATAACCTGCCGGTTTACCGGGCATATCAGTATCTGGCCAATAATTTCAAGGAGCCGGTTACGCTCCGGCAGGTGGCCGGATACGCCGGACAGAATCCCACGGCGCTATGTCGGAATTTCAAGCAATCGACCGGACGCAGTATTTTCAACTGCCTGCTGGAAATCCGTATCGACTTCGCATACAAACTGCTCGTCAATTCCGATTTCAGCATCATACAGGTGGCTTATGAATCGGGGTTCCGCAACATCTCGCATTTCAATCACAAATTCAAGGAGATGTCGGGCCTCTCGCCGCTGGAGTACCGCCGGGCGCATCAGGGGAAGTCGAGGACCGAATATTCGGAGGAAGAGCTTACGGCCGCGGCCGGTGACGAATGATTCGAAATAAGGCTGGTCCCGAAAGAGAACCAGCCTTATCGTTTCGGACCGTCTACCGGGCCAGCACCCTGCGGGGACCTTTGACGCGTATCTCGGCGGAGTGTTGTCGCCGGTCCGCTTCGGAGACGGGCTGGGAGCCGCCGATATAGAACGAGATACGTCCCGGACAGCAGGCCGTAGTGCCGTCTACATCGACCAGTGCGAGATTACGGGGCGTAAGGGTGAATTCGACGATCTGTTCCTCACCCGGTTGCAGATGAATGCGCTTTACGCCTTTCAGCGCCCTAATCGGCTTGGGCTCCGGAGCGTCGGGATGGCTGACGTAAAGCTGTACCACTTCATCTCCGGCTACGCTGCCTGTATTGCGGACGCGGGTTACAACCTTCACGGACTCTCCGGTGACTGTGGTTTTGGCGGTGCATACCGGAGTGTCATATGTAAAAGTCGTGTAGCTGAGTCCGTATCCGAACGGATAGAGCGGTCGTCCTTTGAAATAGCGGTAAGTGCGGCCTTTCATCGAATAGTCGTTGAAATCGGGCAGTTGTTCGTCGTCTGCATAGAACGTGACCGGAAGTCGTCCCGACGGGTTGCAGTCGCCCCATAAAATATCGGCTACGGCTGTTCCGGCGGCCTGTCCGCCGTACCATGCCTGCAGAATCGCATCGGCATTTTCGGCCTCCCATGGGAAAGCCACCGCACTGCCTGACATCGAAACGAAGACGAGCGGAATCCCGATCTGTTTTACAACCTGCATCACTTGGGTCTGGACTTTTGGAAGCATGATGCCGGTGCGGTCGCCGCCGAGGAATCCGTCGAGTTTTTCGCGTCCTGCGTCGCCCTCTTCGCCTTCCAGCCGGGGTGAGATGCCGCCGACGTAGATCACGATGTCGGCGCCTTCGACGGCTTTGCGTATTTCATCGGCCCCGGCTTCCGGCGTGGTGTAATCCGAAGCGCGCAGGTAGACGATCTCGGCACCCGTTTTCGCCCGTATGCCTTTCAGCGGTGTGACGATCTCCGACGGGAATCCGTTGTAGTTGCCCAGCTGGACTTCGGGCGAATCGGCATTTGGTCCGAGTACGGCGATGCGGCGCAGGTTGTGGCGCAGCGGAAGCAGTCCGTTGTTCTTGAGCAGCACCATTGATTCGTGTGCCATCTTCAGAGCATGGGCCTTGTGCGAAGCGGCTTCCAGCACCGAATAGGGGAGTGTGGCGTAAGGATCGCGCTCCTGCGGATCGAATGCGCCGAGTCGGAACCGGATCGTCAGCAGCCGTGCGAGCGATTCGTCGATCACGGCTTCGGAGATAAGCCCCCGCTCGACGGCTTCGGGCAGGTAGGCGAAGATTTCGCCGCAGTCCAGATCGGTCGTATGTATCACTGCATCCGCCGCGGCCGAGGCTCCGTCCGGATGGGTTTTGTGGTTTTTGAAGAAATCGTCGATCGCTCCGCAGTCCGAAGTGACGTAGCCCGTGAACTCCCATTCGCCGCGCAGAATCTCCTGCATCAGCAGGTCGCTGGCGCAGCACGGTTGCCCGCGGAACCGGTTATAGGCGCCCATCACGGCGCTCACTTTGCCGTCTACGATCAGGTCGCGGAATGCTGGCAGGTAGGTGTCCCATAAATCGTAGTCGCTTACGTCGGCATCGAAGACATGGCGCGAAGGTTCGGGGCCGCTGTGGACGGCATAGTGCTTGGCGCAGGCCGAAGTCTTCAGCAGGACCGGATCGTCGCCCTGCAGTCCCTCTACGATGGCTTTGCCCAGCAGTCCGGTCAGGTAGGGGTCTTCGCCGTAGGTCTCCTGTCCCCGGCCCCAGCGCGGATCGCGGAAGATATTGATGTTCGGGGTCCAGAACGTAAGGCCCTTGTATTGGATGCCGCCTTTGCCCGTGCGGTTGGCTTCGTTGTAGATGGCGCGCGCTTCGGTCGAGGTGATGCTGCCCATTTGCCGTAACGCTTCGGGATCGAACGTCGCAGCCATCGCTATCGCCTGCGGAAAGACGGTCACTTTGTCCCACGAGCGGCCGACGCCGTGCAGACATTCGTTCCACCAGTTGTAGGCCGGGATTCCGAGCCGTTCGATCGCGGGCGTGAGATTCTGCATCTGGGCGGCCTTCTCTTCGAGGGTCAGCCGTGAGATGAGGTCCTGCACCCGATCGGAGATCGGGAGGTCGGGGTTGCGGAAAGGGTATTCCTGAGCGTGGACTGTCAGTACGAAGAGGCTGGCGATCCCGAATAGCAGACTGCGGAGTGATTTGGTCATTTTTTCTGTTTATCCGTTTGAGTGACTGGCAAGATGCCTGATGCAAAATTAATAAAACCTATGGAGGCGAACAAGTCCGCTCCATAGGTTTTTGCAGAGAGAGACCGTTATTTGGTAAATACCGTTTTCGTACGGGAACAGGTGCCTTCCCAGCGCATTTCGACGGGATCGGTCGGGTCGGTCTTGTCGATATAGTTGTAGTACATGTAGAATGTCGTGACTATATACGATTTGTGCGAATTCTGTACGTCTACGGTCCGTTCCACGAGGATTTTGTTCCGCGGATTCTTCGGGTCGAGGTTCGGTTCGTCGCGGTTTATCTCGATGATGTCGGGATGCAGCGGCGTAAAGGTCAGCGTGGAATCCGCGTTTACGGTCATGTTCATCCGGTAATTTTCCCGGTTGGAGACGCGTTCGGAGGTATTGCCTGCGTAGAGCGATACGGTGGAGGGATCGACCACGCGCAGCGTGCGGGTCATGCGGACGTCGATGAAATCGCCCGTAGCGACTTCCCGGATCGTGCCCGACAGCGAATAGGTGCCCGTATAGGCGTTCGAGAGGACGACGTTCATCAGGATCGTACTGTATTTCGGCTCTCCGATCCTGTATTCCGAGGTCGAGACGATCGAGATCGGAAGACGAAATTCTTGTCCTTATCGATCTTGTCGAGATTGAAACTGATCGGAACGTCGGTGTATTCCGTTCCGGCTTTGATGATGATGCCTTCCCCGCTGAAAGAGTAGCACTCTTCGGGCAGCAGTTCGTAATAGAGACTGCGGTCGTTGCGGTATTTCTCCCAGTTGTATCCTTCGAGGGTGTCGGGGTTGACCGCCAGATCGACCCTGACGTCGCGGTCGAGTTTCGACGATCCGTTTACGGCGACGGTGATGAGCGTGTCCCTGACATTCGCATCCACATAGTTGAGATCGTACTCGCGGAAGCCGTTCTGGTTAATCAGCACGTGTTTGATGAACAACTCGTCGTCGAGCTGGTTGTTGTTGCAGGCCGTGAAAAATGCCGTTGCGGCAAGCAGGAATATAATTGCTTTTTTCATAAGTCGTGTTCGTTTTGCGGTTACTACCAGCCCGGATTTTGGGTCAGTTTGGTGTTGCGCTTCAGTTCGTCGTCGGTGAACGGCCAAAGATACATCTTGTCCATGAAAACCTTGGTTATCTGCGTCGGCGTGGTTTCGTAGAATCGTTCTTTCTGCGTGCCGGACCCCTTCATGTCGACGTTCATACCCATTACGGCTTCGTTTTCTTCCGTTGCAGCGTCTTTCCAGCGGCGGAGATCGAAGTAGCGCGATCCTTCCATGAAGAATTCGATCTGGCGTTCGCGCTTGAGTTTATCGCGGAAGGTGTCGGGCGACCTGTATTCCGCATCCGTGAGATCGGGCAGTCCGGCGCGGAAACGCACCTGCCGGAATGCTTTTCTGATCTCGTTCACATCGCGCTTTACGATAAACGGTTCGTCATAAATTACATGGTTGAATTCGTACGCTTCGCCGTCGGGAAGTTCATTCAATGCTTCGGCATACCATAACAATACGTCGGCGTAGCGAATTTCGGGATGCGGCTTGTAGGTCGTTCGTCCGCCTTCGTCCCACGAGTCGTCGGGGTCGTAATATTTTTTGATGCCGATGCCGGTGAGCGGGAAGTTGTAGGGACGCGACAACTGTTTCCCGTCTTGGCCCGCGCGGTAGTAGTTGCAGCGGAAATTCTGGTATCTCTGGTCGGCGGTGCCGTTTTCCCAGATGCAGCCGTTGTAGGCGATCGAAGCGTAGAACCGCGGTTCGCGGTTGAGCCACATCCGGTGACAGTCGTTCGGGACGAACGGATCGTTGGTGTCTCCGGTGGTGAATCCCGATGTGTAATAGGGATATTCGCTACTTGCCTGATCCTTGTCGCGGCCGTCCCGCATGTAATAGGCGTTGACCTGTTTGAGCGTGGCCGCCATGTTGTTCGTGCCGTTATGCGAATAGGGGAATGCCTTATAGACGAACGAGTTGACGTCAGCGCCGCTCTGTCGCATAAAGATGAATTCGTTGTTGAGCGTTACGGGAGTCTCTCCGTTGAAGAGCTGCGCATAGGATTCAAAAGGATCGATGCCTCCGGCTCCTTCGGGGAATGCCGCCGTGGGGACATTCGGTGCCAGAGGTGCCGTTGTCGCGGTAGCCCTTACCGTTATCAGTTCGTAAAGTCCCATTTCGATCCCCTCCTTGGCCGCTGCCGCCGCCCGCGCCCATTTGCGGATGTCCTTTTCCTGCGGAATCAGGTTGCGGCCTTCGTTGTCCTTGACGTTGAACAGGTCTGTGTTGCCGTTGAAGAGAGGCGAGGCGGCATAGAGCAGTATCTTGGCCCGCAAGGCTAATGCGGCGCCCTGCGTGGCGCGTCCGACCCATGTCGAAGCGTATTCCGAAGGCAGGATGCGGGCTGCGCGTTCCAGATCGGAGAGCATGAAATCGACCATTTCGTCGATCGTGGCGCGCGGGAGTGCCAGCTCTTCGTAATCGAGCGAGATGTCCTGTCCTTCGTCGGGTACGATCGGGACCGGACCGTATTGGCGCATCAGGGTAAAGTAGAAATAGGCGCGCAGGAAGCGGGCTTCTCCCTCCATGCGTTCCCGTTCGGCCGACGAGACCTCCAGACAGCGGTGAACGTTGTGGATGAAAATCGAAGCCGTACGGATTCCGACATACATTGCATTGTAGCGGTCTTCCCAAACGGGGTTCGTCGATGAGTACTGCCCGTTCTGGTAGAGTTCGCACGAGGCGTTTGCATCGTTGTAGATCGCTTCGTCCGATGCGAAGTAGAGGGCGCCGTTCGAGAGCGACGGAGTGCTGCTCAGTGAGCTGTAGACCTCCCAGAGCCACTGTTTCGTGGTGTTTTCGCGGACGAAGATCGAGTCGTACTGCTGCATGTCTTTCACATACTGCTGGACGTCGAGAAAGTCCCCGCACCGGATCATGCTCAGTGCGGCAAACATGACGATCAGAATGTTTCCTATTTTTTTCATAATAATCGGGATCTTAAGGTTAGAAGCTGACGTTCACGCCGAATGTATAGGTTCTTTGGATCGGGTAGGAGTTGCCGTCCTTGCTGCCCATTTCGGGGTCCCACCAATCGAACGACGACCAGCAGGCGAGGTTATAGCCGAGGAAGAAGATGCGTGCCTTCTCGACCCGGAATTTGCGGGTGAAAGCTTTCGGGAGCGTATAGCCCACTTCGAGGTTTTTCAGGCGAAGGTAGTGCCCGTCGCGCAGCCACCATGTGGACCATTTGGTGTTGTTTTCGCGGGGACCGTACGAGAGCCGCGGGAAAATGGCGTCTTGGCGTTCGGTGGCGGGGTCTCCCGATATTTCGCGTGATATCCAGCGGTTCTTGGGGTCGGCTACTACCGAAAGGATGTTGCCGGCGTCGTTTGCGATGAACGGGAACGTGGAATAACCTTCCATAATGAAGTCCATCTTGCCCGTACCCTGAAACAGAATGCTGAAATCGATGCCTTTCCATTGGGCGCTCAGTCCGAGACCGTATACGAGTTCCGGGGTTCTCGTGTTGCCGATCGGAACGATGTCGTCGTCGTTGATGACGCCGTCGCCGTTGACGTCCTTATACTTGATGTCGCCGGGCATCAGTTCCTGTCCGTACTGGGTCGGGCTGCTGGCGATTTCGGCTTCGTCCTTGAAAAGACCAAGTGCGATCAGACCGCGGTTCTGTTCCCATTTGTAGCCCTGCGTCATGCGGTAATAGAGTGCATTGGCCGCTTCGTCGTATTTCAGCACCTTGTTGTAGGCATAGGTCAGGTTGCCGCGGAGCGTGAAGATGAAGTCCTTGCCGATACGCTGCGTGTAGCCGAAGTTGCCGTCGATACCCTCCGAGCGCATGGAACCCACGTTGCCCCAAGGACGTTGGTCGATCGATCCGCCGACCAAAAGGCCGGTAGTGCCGGGTAGGAAACCGCGCCGTATGAAGATGTCTTCGCGGTGGTCGCGGAAAATATCCACCGTCAGATCGAACCGATCGGCGATTTTCAGGTCGAGACCGAGGTCCTGCTTGGTGGTGACTTCCCATGTCAGGTTTTGCGAACCCATGAGTTGTACGAGTATGCCGTCAGCCCTGTTTGCCCCCATATTTCCGAAATTGACGCTGTTACCGCCTGTTACCGTGGTGATATAAGGGAAGCGTGTTCCGCCGCCGATGCGGTCGTTGCCGACTTGGCCCCATGAATAGCGGATTTTGAGCATGGTAAGCCACGGCATATGTTTCTTGACGAATTTCTCGTTCGAGATCACCCAGCCCGCGGCGATTGCAGGGAAGAAACCGAAGCGTTCCTTCGGCTCGAAATTCTCCGATCCCGTATATCCGAAGTTGAATTCCACCAGATAGCGGTCGTCGTAACCGTAAGTTACGCGGCCGGAGAGGCCCATGTTGCGCTGGGGAACCGATTTGAAGACATTGTCATTGACATCGTTTTCCGAAAATGACTGCATGTAATAGTAGAGCAGACCGCCGACCCGGTGCTTGTTGAAAGCTCGGTCGTATGCCAGTTGCACTTCGCCGTAGGCGCGCCGGGAGCCGTAGACGTCCGATGTTTGCCAGAGCGGTTGCTCGTCTATGATCCGCGACGTAATCAGATTGCCTTCCATGTCGCGGACTCGTTCTGCCTTGTACAGAGCCGGCATTTTCAGGCGGCCCAGATTGTGCCGGTTGTAGGCGTCATAGGAGAACCGGCCGGTAAAATGCAGCCCTTGCGTAATAAAACTCAAGTCCTGTTTCAGTCCGATGTTCGATTCCACCTTGTTTTCCCAGAACGTGTAATAACCGGTGTGGTTGAGCAGTACATAAGGCGAAATGCCGTATCCGTCCGTACCGTAGGTCGGCAGCTGGCCGTTTGAATAGCGCAGGGGAACGGTGATCGGGGTCATGTAGGAGATCGACCTCCAGAAATCGTCGGTATTGCCGTCGGGTTTGGTGGTCATGCCCGGTTTGTGCTGATCGACGACCCAGCCGCCGAGACCGGCTTCGAGAATCGTGGTCTTGGTGATGTTGATGTCCGTGTTGATGCGGAAGTTGTAGCGTTTGTAATTGGTGTCCGTATCGTAGTTCTCTTTCAGCGAATCCTTGAAAAGCCCGCCCTGTTTGTAGTAGGAACCGGAAATATAGTAGCGGGCTGTCGAACCGCCGCCGCTGATATTGAGCGAAGTTTTGAATGTCGAGGTGCTTTTTTTCAGCAGGGCGTCGTGCCAGTCCACATTGGGGTAGAGGTCGGGATCGAGATTGTATTTGATGATTTCCAGATCGCTCGCGTCGTATACGGGGTCCTGATACCGCGACGCACGGGCTTCGTTGGCCAGCGAAGCATAGGTTTCCGCATCGACGAATTCACGTTCGATGGCGGACGAGGAGATGCCGTATTCGGCTTTGAAATTGATGTTCACCTTTCCTGCTTGTCCGCGTTTGGTCGTGACCAGTATGACGCCGTTGGCGCCGCGCTGACCGTAGATCGCCGTAGCGGAGGCGTCTTTCAGAACGGAAAACGATTCGATATCCTCGACGTTGATTTCGTTGAAATCGCGTTCGATGCCGTCTACCAGCACCAGTGCCGATGCGTTGGCGCCGAATGTCGAGATGCCGCGGATCCAGAATTCCGAAGCGTCCTTGCCCGGTTCGCCCGAACGCTGTACGGCGATGATACCCGGAACGTTTCCCGCCAGCGAGTTGGTGATGTTGGCGGTGGGGACTTTCAGATCCTCCATTTTGATCGATGTGACCGCTCCGACCACCGATGCTTTCTTCTGGAAGCCGGCGCCGACGACCACGACCTCCTCCATTGCATTGGAATCTTCTGCCAGTTTGACGTCGATACGGGTTTTGCCTGCGATCGGAATATCCTGCGTCGCATATCCCAAGTAGCTGAACGAGAGCGTTTCGTTGGCTCCGGTTTTGATTTTGTATTTACCGTCGATGTCGGTGTTAGTTCCCAGTCCGGGCTGGTTTTTCACGATGACGTTTACGCCTACCATAGGCTGCCCCTGCAAGTCGAGGACCGTGCCGGTGATCGTATACTCTTTGCTTTGAGCAAATGCGGAGACCGGATTACCCCCCCCCAGCATGATGCTGCATACGGTCAGTATATATAGTATAAGTTTCTTCATAGCGAACTATTCTACGGTGATTTTACAAATTCGGTTGTTTTCTTTGTCGGCCACATATACGGTCGAGCCGTCGTCGCTGACCGCAACACCGGTCGGGAATTGTAATTGTGCTTCGAGCGGATCACCCTCTGTGAAGCCGAGCTGTCCTCCGATGCCGGCATAGGTGGTGACGGTGGCTGTTCCGGCATTGTCTACAATGCGGCGGATGCAGTGATTCCACGTGTCGGCAAGGAAAAAGTCGCCCTGCGGGCCGGTGCACATCTGGTAAGGCTGGTTGATGCGCGCATCTTCGCCTACGCCGTCCTGATAGCCCAGCTGCCCGTCCATGCCGACCCATGTGTTGGGTTCGCCGAGCGTTTTCGTCGCGAAATCGTATTCCATGCGGACGATGGCCGAATGAGACGCTCCGCCGAGAGCCAGCGCGTAGAGGTATTTTCCGTCGTGGCTCCAGCAGTACGTGAAATCGGTGTTGTTGTTGAAACATTGCACGAGTTCCACCATCTCCTGTTTGTCGCGGTCCCATCGCAGCACCATGCCTTTGTAATAGTCGTTGATGAACAGTTCTCCGTCCACGGGATTCAGGATCGAAGCGTTCGAACCTGAGCGGGGCGCATAAGTCTTGTGACGCACGAATCCGTCGGAGCGCAGCAGAAAGACGGTCGAAACATTCGAAGAGGAGCCTTCGACGCCGACGAAGAGCGTGTCGCAGGTCGTGCCGAAACTGATTGTGCGCAGGTTGTGCAGGCCGGGGGCGCGCCATGGAGTGCTTACTTTTTCATTGATCAGGTCTACCTCGCGGATACATTTGTAGGCATCGGCTTCGAGGACGTACAGCTTCTGATTTTCGTTGTCCAGAGCCAGACGCAGCGGACGGGCGAATTTCGCCTCCTTGAATGTGCCGTCTTTGTCTTCGGCGTTGAAACCGCCGCCGCAGAGGGTGGAGAGGTTTTTCTTGAATTCGTACTGAAATTCCTCCTCGAAAGCCACTTCCTGCGCCTCTTCGCCCTCACCGATGGTTACCGTGACCTTGCCGGTGTCGGCCCGCGCGGGGACGATGGCATAGATGCGGTTGCCTTTTGCGCTGACGACGCGGGCTTCCCGGTTTTCGTCGTTGGCGATTCGAACTTTGACTTTCGACGGGTCGTAACCGAAGTTCTCACCGCGGATGATGAGTTTCGTCCCTACACCGCCCTCTTGGGGAGAATAGCTTTCGAGCACCACTGGCTTGTTCGGATCGTAGACGGCGTTTTTGTCGGTGTCGTCATCCGAGCAGCTGGCCATAAAAACGGCGCTGACGACAAAGCCCGATACATATAACAGGCGGATTCGTTGTAACAGCATGCTTTTCATTTGTGGAAGTTTTGGTTTTTTAATTAGGTTAATCTTATCGGGCCGCTATCCGCCCGTTTGGTTCTGATGTTATACAAAAGTACGATGACGGATTTTGGGTTTCTAATCGGATTTTTGCAAATTCTTGTGCTATATTTGCGTTGGACACCCGAAGCGAAAGATTCCGGATGAACATATGAACAAAGTGTTTTTACGCTGCAACTCCATTATTGGACTATATTATATGGTGTGTGAGTTATGCCGATCTTTGTAATCCGGCAGGACGATGCAACAAGCGGGGACTTCCTGCTGGAAGTCCTGCTTGTGCTAAATTAATTTTGCCGGGCCATGTGGAGTTGGCGGATTATGAACGAAGCGTGCGAGTCAGTTTACCAGAAAACGGCGTATATCGCGGTCAGGATGATGACGATGCCCAGCGCTCCGACCGTGAGACCGGGAGTGAAGTCGAAAGCCTTACCGCCGATGTTGTAAGCCCGGCTGCTGCGGGTGCGGCTCTGGCTGTTGGTGCGCAGCATCACCCCGATGAATCCGAGCAGGACGCCGAGCATGTAGATGGCGTCGAAATGGTAGCTGGTCCAGCGTTTACTGAAGAGAATTCCCGCCATGATGCAGATCGCCGCCAATATCAGGAGTACCCACGAGGCTCTGACCATGGAACGGCGTCCCGCGATTTTCGAGGTGTCGTCCTGCACGGATTCGCTGCGGTCCAGCAGCGAGATCGTTACGGCGATGACGACCAGTACGATGAAGGCATAGCTCATGCGCAGGACGAAACCCATGTCCGGATATGCGAATTTGAGCGCGATGCCGACCGGAATCGTGAGTATCGAGGTCCATAGAGCGGCTCGGTTCGTAGCTTTTTTCCATAACAGTCCCATACCGAATACGACGGTTACGCCCGGATACACATATCCCGAATACTCCTGAATGTACTGGAAAGCCTGATCCAGTCCGCCCAGCAGGGGTTTGGCGGCGGCCATGGCGATAAATAACGCGCAGAATGCGACCATGCGCCCGACGTTAACCAGCCGTTTTTCCGAGGCTTCGGGGGAGATCAGCCGTTTGTAGATGTCCATGGTGAAAATCGTGGCCGTGCTGTTGATCATGCTGGCGAGCGAAGAGACGATCGCGGCGACCAGAGCGGCGAAGGCCAGACCCTTGATACCCGTCGGTGTGAAGTTCTTCAACAGCCACGGATAGGCGCTGTCGGCCGTGGTGATCGAATCCTGCAGCCCGTGGATCAGGTGGGGATTGGTGAACAGTACATAGGCCGTGATGCCGGGAATGACGACGATCAGCGGGATGAGGAGTTTCAGGTAACCGGCAAAGAGCAGACCCTTTTTTGCTTCGTGCAGCGAACGGGCCGCCAGTCCCTTCTGAATGATATATTGGTTGAATCCCCAGAAGCCGATATTGGTGACCCAGATCGACCCCAACAGCAGCGCGAGTCCCGGCAGGTCTTTCGAAATGTCGAACTGTTGCCCCGTGGCCGGATCGGAAACGACCGTTCCTTCGGGGATTATCATGCTGAGGTGGTAATCTCCGCCGGCGTCGCGGATCGTATGGAAGACGTTCTGCAGTCCGGTCCATGCGCTGCCGTCGGCCATAATCGTTGTCGAGGGGTCCGCGGCTTTGAGCGCGAAATAAACTGCTACCAGACCGCCGCCGATTAGGAAAACGACCTGAATTATGTCCGTCCAGACGACGGCTTTCAGCCCTCCGTATATCGAGTAGAGTCCTGAAAACAAGAGCAGTCCAACGACGCCCCACATCATCGGAATACCGAGTACCTGCTCCATGGCCAAGGCTCCGAGCCATGCCACGGAGGTCAGATTGACGAAGAGGTAGAGCAGCAGGAAGAAAATGGAGAAAGCGATGCTGACGCCGTGCCCGTAACGTTCGTTAAGCAGTTGCGGCATGGTGTAAATCCGCTTTTCGATCATGATCGGCAGCAGGTATTTCGCCACGAGAATCAGTGTGGCGG